>ERZ1090879.427-NODE-427-length-26783-cov-44.085154_pt1 | contig 26783 bp, 22 predicted proteins | sample MGYA00478472_ERZ1090879 | MGnify/ENA primary metagenome ERZ1090879 (study PRJEB33644, sample SAMEA5815723) | chicken gut metagenome | biome: Chicken; feature: Gastrointestinal Tract; material: Caecum | place: Ireland | collected 2019-01-01 | study: A study of the... | reverse complement strand
ATCTATTTCGCCGAGCGTATGCCCGAGTAACACCGCTGTGTCTGGATGTCAAGGGACAAATGAACGGCTTCGCCGCCCTTGACATCCATCCCCACCGGCGTTATGTTATAGACATAGGCGGCAGACGGTCAAGCCGCTGCCGCCTGCATATAAATTTTGCCCTATTCCTGCACTCATTGGACTTTACACAAAATTTGGGAGTGACCCAGAACGCCATCTCATTGAAAATTTATTTCTAAAACTCAAAAATCATCGCCGTTTCTCTACCCGGTATGAAAAGAAAGCTTTCTATTTTCATGCCGTTGTTTCCCTTGCCTGTATTTTGGTTTGGTTACTTTGATGGTTTTAAAACAGGCTCTAGAGCTTGTTTGAAAACCCTGAATTATTGTCTCTTTCTACTAAAAAAGGGTACTTGCTGTGCCCGAAAGGCTTGAAATATGAAAGAATTCCTGTATCTTTTCTCTGCTATTTACCCTTTTGGGGCGAATAATTCAGCAATATAGAGGTTTTCAAACAGACTCTAGGTCGGATTTAACTTCGGGCCAAATTGGCCCGAAGTTCAGTTTGTCAAAGAACCCCTACTAAATCGCAGGACAAAACGGAAGTTCTGGCATAAAAGAGAACAAAAGTGAAAGGAGAAGGAGCTTTCCAACGCAAAATCGCCAACTTTTTCAAATTCATGGCAGCAAATTTAAGCTTGACCCATCTTGTGACGCGGGCCAGGCCTCGGTGGTGGGTATAACGCATGGCGTGTTTTTCTTTTGCGTCGGCGAAGACCCGCTCGATCGTTTCCTTGCGCATGGAATATAAAGCCTTGCCAAGGTCGGTTTTGCGGCTCTCCTCTACAACATCCGGGAATTCCTGCCGGACGTGGCGCTGGAGTACTTTCCGGCCCTTTTCAGTTGCACCGCACTTTTCCCTGCATGGGCAGCCGCGGCAGGCTTTTGGCATGCTGCGGTAGAACCTTTTTCCGTTCCGGTCTGTTGTGGTGTGCCGCAGGCAGTGGCCAAGCGGACAGATCAGCTGGTCATATTCTGCATCATAGTGGTAATCCCAGGGTTTGAAACGGTCTTTCTTTGTATGAGAACGGGTATAAGGCAGTACAGGGATACGGGCATCTTTTAAAATTTGCCGGGCGATCCAGGGCGTTTTGTAGGCGGCATCCATGACAAGGGCTTCCATTTCGGGGAAGGCTGCTGCCAGATCGTTGTACAATTTGTCCCAAGCTACGCTGTCGTGCACATTGCCCGCTGTTACTTCTACACCCAAAACAAATCCTCTTTTGTCACAGGCTGTATGCGCTTCATAAGCAAACTGCCGCTCATGCTCGCCCTTGATGAACATCCCACAGTCCGGGTCTGTCGTTGAGACGGTCTTTTCTTCTGTCTGCCCTCCCGGACCGCCCTTTTGCTCAGGGTCTTCTGGATCGTCATCTTCCACCGGCTTTTTGCCCAGCTTTTCGCGCTCTGCATTTACTTCCTGCCGCAGCTGTTCCGTGTAGACTTTGGCTGTCTTTGCTACCTGTTCTTTTTGGAATTTCTTTTTGTTCGCGCTTGCCTTGATATGCGTTCCATCTATGAAAACCACACTGGGGTCCACCATCCGGTTGTTTATCGCTTTGTTCAGGATGTGCCCGAAGATCTCGTCTGTCAGCTCCGGCGGAAATCTTTTGCAGAATGCATAGCTTACCGTCGCAAAATGGGGTATGTGGTCCAGAAGGTTATACCCCAGAAACCACCGGTATGCCACATTGACCTCTATCTCCCGCCATGTCTGCCTCAAGGACGGTATCCCAAACAGGTGCTGGATCAGCACCATCTTGATCAATACGACCGGGTCGGTCCCCGGCCGGCCATTGTCATGGCAGTAATACGGCTCCAATTTCTCGTACAGCCAGTCGTAGTCCATGACCTTCTCAATTTTTCGCAGCAAATGGGTCTTTGGCACCAGCATATCGATGTCTACCACCATTGCCTCTTTCCGCGCGTCTTTTTTCCATTTCTCCATAAAACCACCCCCGTTTCCTTTATTATACAGGAAACGGGGGATATTGCACCAGTTTTTTGACAAACTGAGGGACAGGCTTTGGAGCCTGTCCCTCTCGGTTTGCCTTGCCGCCGGCCAGCGGCGGGATGATAGAGTTATGCGGCGGCCGATTCTTCCGCGATGGCGTTGGCGGCGTTGCGGCCGGCGATCTTGCCAAAGCAGACCGACTCCGAGTAACCGCCCGACTGCCAGGTGACTTCGCCTGCGCCGTACAGGTCGGGGACCACGCTGCCATCCTCATACAGAGCCTGTGCAAACTCGTTGCAGCCCAGGCCGCCCTTGGTCATGTGGTCAGCCGTCTGGACCTGCACTGCATAGAAGGGGCCTGCATCAATGGTCGTAGAGGGCTGAGCGCCGAAGGGATCGGTTTCGCCGCCCACAGCAGCGTTATAGGTGTCGATGGAAGCCTGCAGCGCATCTGCGGGGACGCCCATCTGCTCGGCCAGTTCCTCAACAGTATCGGCTTCCAGCCAATAGCCGTTGCTGGTCTGCTTGCGCAGGCGACCGTCGGTCTCCAGACCCTTGGAGTCGATCACCATCCAGGAAGCATCCTGCTCCAGGATCTTGGTGCCGAGGTCAAGACCGGCGGCGGTGGTCTCATCCAGGAAACGCTCGCCGCTGCCGTTGACCAATACGAAAGCCTGGCCCGAAGAGGTCAGATCGCGGCGGACTTTCAGGATATAGGGGAAAGCGCGGACCATATCCATATGCTCCAGCAGCATCCCGTTTTTCTCAAATACAGGGACAAAGTCGCCGGTGGTGCCCATCATGTTGGAGGTAGTCAGCGCTTCGTAACCGGGGGCGTACTCTGCCAGCAGCTCCTTGTTGTTGCAGAAGCCGCCGGTAGCCACGATGGTCTTTTTGGCCAGGATGTCGTAGCTCTCGTTGTGGTTGGTCTGGACCGAGACGCCCGCCACGCGGTCGCCGTCCCAGACAAAGTCTACGCCGGCGGTGCCGGTGCGGATGTCCACACCCAGCTCATAGGCCAGCTTTTCCATGTTGTCCATGATGGTCTCGCCGGCATAGGTGTCGGCGTCCACCATGTGATTGCCCATACCGTAGGTATAGTTCAGCTCGGTGCCCATATCGCGCAGCCAGGCGTCGGTGGTGAACTCTTCCTCGGCCCAGACCTGGATGCGTTCAGGCGTGTCGCCGGCGTCGGCGTAATCGCGGACAAAGTCCTCCACCGTGTACTCGATGCCGGCTTCAGCCTGCGCCTGAGAGCCGAACAGATCGTAGAAGTTCATATCCAGCTTGCCGTTGCCACCCAGAATATCCAGCTTCTCCACCACGATGACGTTTAGGTCCGGGTTGGTCTGCTTGGCCACCACGGCGGCGGACAGGCCGGCGGGGCCGCCGCCGATCACCACGATGTCGCACTCTGCGTTCTCGAGGGTGGTGGGCTCGTACTCGATGCCGGCGTTGGTGGCAAAGGTGATCTCAGGGGCTTCCAGGCCGGCGGCCGCCATGGCGTTGGCCACGGCTGCCTTGACGCCGAAGCTGGTGAAGGTGGCCCCCGATACGGAATCGACCACCGGGCTGTTGGCCTCGATGATCCGCTCCTCGATCACGGGGAAAGCCCGACTGATGATGGCGGAGGTGTCGTGGTTGTCGCCCAGCTCGATGTCGGTGATCTTGCCGGCGTCAAAGGTGACGGTGACGGTCAGGTCGCGGTCGTAGCTGGGTGCGGTGCCCTCGAAGCTGCCGCTGACCGATGCGGGGTCAACGGTGGAGGCCGGCGCGCTGCTGCTGGGCGCTGCCGAACTGGCGGTGCTGGAGGGTGAGCCGCCGCAGCCCGCCAGGGACAGCAGCATGCCCGCCGACAGCACGGCTGCCAGTGCGCGGGACAGTTTTTTCATGGTACATTCTCCTTCCTGTTGAGAAGGGCAGATCGGTCCGCCCTCTTTACGCTCATTATAGCACGGGCGTTTCAAAATGGGTAGTGCAAAAAGCAAAATGCGATCGGATTGTAACCATTGCCCGAAATGCGGGCTGAAAGTTGTAAGCTGTTACAAATATGTGAAAGACGCGGCGCGCCGGGATCCGGCAGGGGAGGAGCGGCACGTTCCGCCCGCCGCGCCGGCCCGTCACAGAAAAGAAAAAATCCCGCCCCGGTCATTTTCCTCTTGCATTTTTTCAAATTCGTGCTATACTATTACAGCAATCGTTCCCAAGGCCGCTCGACGGGGTAGCCGAAATTGAAGGTTGTGATGGGCGCATACATTGAATATGGCCCCTATTCGTCAGAACCAGAAATGAGGTGAAAAGCTATGAAACAGGGTATCCATCCCAACTACGTTGACTGCACCATCACCTGCGCGTGCGGCAACGTGATCAAGACCCGCTCCACCAAGCCCGAGATCCACGTTGAAATCTGCTCCAAGTGCCATCCTTTCTACACTGGCAAGCAGAAGCTGGTCGATACCGGCGGACGTGTGGACCGCTTCAATCGCCGCTTTGGCCGCAAGTAATTGCATCAACGCGCACTATCGCCGCTCTCCGTTTCGGGGGGCGGCGTTTTGATGTGCAGGGCCAGGTCCAGACCGTGCGGATTCGTCCGGTCTGGACCTTTTCTACATTCCTGCGCGCGGGGACGGGAACCTTAATTTTTGCCTGCGTTCATCCTTCTGCCTTATTTTGAACACATTTGGGCCCTACACTTACCAGTGATCCCCTGGGGCGCGGCGGCAAAGCCGTGCGGCCCCTCTGAGACGAAAGGAGTTTTTGCCAGTGATCGAAGTTTCCCATTTGACGCGGATGTACGGCGCGCGGGCGGCGGTGAAAGACCTGTCCTTCACGGTGGAGGACGGGCAGATCTACGGCCTGCTGGGGCCCAACGGCGCGGGCAAGTCCACCATTATGAATATCCTGGCGGGCTATCTGGCCGCCACCAGCGGGACGGTGACGGTCTGCGGCCACCAGCTGCCCGAGGAGGCGGCCGCCGCCCGGGCCTGCATCGGCTACCTGCCCGAGACGCCGCCCCTCTACCCCGAGATGACGGTGGAGGAATACCTCCGGTTTGCCGCAGCCCTGAAAGGGGTGCGGCGGGGCGAGCGGGCGGCCCAGGTGAAGCAGGCTGCCCGCCGCACCGGGCTGGCGGGGGTGATGCCGCGGCTGATCCGCAACCTGTCCAAGGGGTACCGCCAGCGGGTGGGCATCGCCCAGGCCCTGCTGGGCAGCCCCTCCATTATCATCCTGGATGAGCCCACCGTGGGCCTTGACCCGGCCCAGGTGATCGAGATCCGCCGCCTGATCCGGCAGCTGGGCAAAAGCCACACCGTCATCCTGTCCAGCCACATCCTCAGCGAGGTGCAGGCTGTCTGCACCCGGGTGCTGATCCTGTCCCACGGGCAGCTGGCGGCCAGCGGCGACCTGGCCAGCCTGACCGCCGGCGGCAGCCTGGAAGAACGCTTCCTGGAGCTGACCGGCGGCGAAAGCGAGGAAGAGCCCATCACCGGCACAGGGGAGGAGGATGCGACATGACGGCGATTTTTGTGCGGGAGGTGCGCAGCGCCTTTTCCGGGATGATGGGCTGGCTGCTGACCGCCTTTCTGGTGGCGGCGTCCGGCCTGTACTTTATGGCCAACAACCTGGGTTTTGGCCTGACCGACTTCGGCTACTACACATTGTACCAGACCTCTTTTGTCCTGCTGGTGTATGTGCCGGTGCTGGCCATGCGCAGCCTGGCAGGGGAGCGGCACGCCCGCACCGACCAGCTGCTGCTGACCAGCCCGGTGCCGGCCTGGGGCATCGTGCTGGGCAAATACCTGGCCATGTGCGCGGTGTTTGCCCTGCCCTGCCTGGCGGATGCGGCCATGATCCTGGCGCTGCGGCTGCTGGGCTCCACCGGCACGGCGCTGGCATCCAATTTCGCCAGCCTGATGGGCTATTACCTGCTGGGCTGCGCCGCCATCGCCCTGTGCGAGTGGATCTCGGGCCTGACCGAAAACCAGATCGTGGCGGCGGTGCTGGGCTTTGCGGCCCTGCTGTTGGCCTTCCTGATGCCCAGCCTGCGCAGCCTGTTCAGCGCCGGCAGCGCCGCGGCCCTGGTGATCTTTACCCTGCTGGCGGCGGGCGCTTCCGTCCTGGCCGGGCTGCGCAGCCGCAGCCTGACGCTGGGCTGCGTCCTGTTTGCGGTGCTGGCGGCGGGGATCTCGGCGCTGTTCCTGTTCCGCAGCGGGTGGCTGACCGGAGCTTTCAGCGCGGTGCTGGAGGCGCTGTGCCTGTTTGCGCCCTTTGAGCGGTTCGTCAACGGCAGTTTTTCGGTGCAGGCGGTGGTCTATTACCTCAGCGCGGCGGGGCTGTTCCTGTTCTTTGCGGCGCAGGGGCTCGAAAAGCGCCGCTGGGTCTGACAGGGGGTGCAGGGAATGAAACAAAAGAAAAAAGCCGGGCGCCCCGACGGAGGGCGCATCTTCCGCAGCGGGGTGTATTCCACCGCCATCCTGGCCGCCGCCGTGGTGCTGGCGGTCCTTGTCAACCTGGTGGTGCAGGCGAGCCCGGTCCGGTACACCGAGTTCGACCTCTCCGAAGGGGGCCTGTACACCCTGGGCAGCACGTCGGCCCAGCTGGCCGGCAGCCTGGAACAGGATGTGACCATCTACTATCTCTGCGAGACGGGCAGCGAGGACGCCATCATCACCGGCCTGCTGGACCAGTACGCGGCTGCCGGCAGCCACATCCGCTGGCAGCAGATCGACCCGGCGGTCTATCCCACCTTTGCCGCCCGGTACGGGGCCGAGACAGTCTCCACCGGCAGCCTGATCCTGGACGCCGGGGAGCGCAGCGCCGTCCTGGACGCCGCGGATTTCTACGTTTACGACTATACCGATTATTATACCTACAGCGTCCGCTTCGACGGCGAGCAGCAGATCACCTCGGCCCTCTACCGGCTGACCAGCGGCGAGGCCAGCCGGGCCTACTACACCACCGGCCACGGGGAAAAATCCCTCTCCTCCACCCTGGTGGACGCCCTGGCCGCCCAGAACATCGAGACCGAGCCCCTCAGCCTGCTGTCCGGCCCGGTGCCGGAGGACTGTGCGCTGCTCATCATCCACTGCCCCGCCACCGACTTTGCCGGGCCAGAGGGGGCGGTGGATGAGATCGGCTTTCTGCAGGCTTATCTGGACGGGGGCGGCAAGGTGCTGCTGACCACCGACGCCTACTACAGCACCCCCCGCCTGGACGCCGTGATGGTCGGGTTCGGCCTGGCCCGGGTGGACGGGCTGGTGGTGGAAGGGGACGCCGGCCACAGCCTGTACGGCTACAGCTATTACCTGCTGCCCGACTACGCAGCTTCCAGCGGCAGCACCGCCCTGGACGGGCTGGACCTCACCGCTCCGGTGCTGCTGCAGATGGCCCAGGGCATCGCCATCACCCCCACCGACGGCATCGCCGCCGGGCCGCTGCTGACCACCTCGGACGCGGCCTACAGCAAGGCGGCGGGCTACGACATGACCACCGCCGACCGGGAGGAGGGGGACCTGGACGGCCCCTTTGACCTGGCGGTCTGGGCCGAGTCGGACAGCACCGGGGCCCAGGTGATCTGGATCGGCTGCTCCAATATGGACGACGACCTGCTTTACCAGAGCATCCCCGGCAACTGCGATTTCCTGGTGGGGTGCGCCGCCTCCCTGACCGGGCAGTCCAGCGGCATCCTGATCGAATCCAAGGCCCTGGAAGCCGACCAGCTGGTGATCCCGGCCCGGACGGCGGCGGCCGTGGGGCTGGTGTTTCTGGCCCTGGTGCCGGCGGGGCTGCTTGTGGCGGGGGCGGTGGTCACCATCCGCCGCCGCAGAAGGTAAGGGGGGAGCGCCATGCGGGCAAAACAGCGCACCCTGCTGGTCCTGCTGGGGCTGATCGTGCTGGCCGGGGCGGCCCTGGCCCTGCTGACCCTGGCCAACCGCCGGGAAGAAGAGGCCGCCAGCGCCGCCGAGGCGGGGACCATCCCCCTTTCCAGCTTTGCAGTGGAGGACCTGACCGCCATCCAGTACACCTGGCAGGGGCAGACGATGTCCCTGGCCTATGAAGAGGGGGGCTGGACCCTGGCGGACGACCCGGACTACCATCTGGACCAGACCAAATGCGACACCATGGCCGCGGCCCTGGCCGACCTGAAGGCCAAGCGCCGGCTGGAAGCCCCGGCAGGGGAGGACTACGGCTTCGCCGTGCCTCTGCTCACCGTCACGGTGACGGCGGCGGGCCAGACCAGCACCTTCACCTTTGGGGACACCAACACCGTTACCGGGGACATCTACCTCCAAAAGGCGGGGGACGGCGCAGTTTACACCGCGGCGGCAGCCAAGGCGGGCTGCTTCGAGTACGGCAAGGCGGAGCTCTTTGAGCCTTTTAACCCGGCGGGCATCACCGCCAGCCGGCTGGAGCGCATCGAGTACACCCTCCCGGAGGGGGAGACGGTCCGCCTGCAGGCGGTGTCGGTGCCGGCGGAAGAGACCGAAGGGGACAGCGCCGCCTACACCACCGTCTGGCGCCTGGCGGACGACCCCGACGCCCCTCTGGACCAGGAGGCGGTGGACGCCCTGCTGTCGGCATTGGGGGGCTACGTGACCGGACAGATCACCGGGGCGGACCCCTCCGCCTACGGCTTTGACCGGCCGCTGGCCGCCGTCACGGTCTCGGACGGGGAGAAGGACTACGCCCTCGCCTACGCCTCCGGCGCCGACGGCTATTACCTGAAGGTGGAAGGGGACGGCTCGGTCTACACGGTGGACGGGACGGCGGCCGCCGCCTTTGTCCCGGCGGAAGAACTGAAAAGCTGAGCCCTCTCCCCGCCGGAAGCGGGGGAGCGGGCAGCGTGTCGCAAAAGCGCCACGCTCCAGGGGGAACCCATTTCTGCCTGCTGCGCAGGACAGAAATTCCTTCCCCCTGGTATCCCCCTGGGGACAAAATTGAGCGCTGAACCGCGCACTCGGCCTTGCGGCCTCGCACACTCTCAGCGCTCAATTTCCCTGTATGTGTCCCGTCCATCCGCACATGTCGGCTGGACGGGACTTTTTTGACAGTCTGCCCCCTCCCCGCCGGATGCGCGGTCCTGCGCCCGTTTTTGCGCCTGTTTGCGCCCCGGGCCGGGCACGGCGGGCGGCCGTGCCGAAAAAGATTCGTTTCTGAATTGACATTTTCCGCGGGATTGTTTAAGATAGTCCTTGTATACCGGCTGCATGCCTGCCGCCGGGATGAGGCAATAGGATAAGGGGAGGACTCTTTTGGAAAATGGACAATTCTGTAATCGTATCCCTGCGGGATATTGTGGTGGACTTTGACGGCCAGCGCATCCTGAACGGGCTGAACCTGGACATCCACGACAAGGAATTCGTGACCCTGCTGGGCTCGTCCGGCTGCGGCAAGACCACCACCCTCCGGCTGATCGCCGGCTTTCTGGAGCCGAACGCAGGCACGGTCAGCCTGCACGGCAAGGACATCACCGGGGTGCCGCCCTACAAGCGGCCGGTGAACACCGTGTTCCAGAAATACGCACTGTTCCCGCATCTGAACGTGTTTGAAAACGTGGCCTTCGGCCTGCGGCTCAAGCACATGGACGAGGACACCATCCGCACCAAGGTGCGGGATATGCTGGAGGTGGTGGGCCTGAAAGGCTTCGAGCGGCGCAGCATCTCCCAGATGTCGGGCGGCCAGCAGCAGCGGGTGGCCATCGCCCGCAGCCTGGTCAACGAGCCGGAGATCCTGCTGCTGGACGAGCCCCTGGGCGCTTTGGACCTCAAGCTGCGCAAGGAGATGCAGCTGGAGCTCAAGCGGCTGCAGCGGGAGATGAACATCACCTTTATCTATGTCACCCACGACCAGGAAGAAGCCCTGACCATGTCGGACACCGTCGTGGTCATGAACGGCGGCGTGATCCAGCAGGTGGGCACCCCCGAAGAGATCTACAACGAGCCCAAAAACGCCTTTGTGGCCGACTTCATCGGCGATTCCAACATCATCGACGGGGTGATGCACCGGGACTTCCTGGTCTCCTTCGCGGGGGTGCAGTTCCCCTGTGTGGACCGGGGCTTCAAGCCCGAGCAGAGCGTCCAGGTGGTGGTCCGCCCCGAGGACATCGAGGTGGTCTCGCCCATGGAGGGCCAGCTGACCGGCGAGGTCAACGAAGTGATCTTCAAGGGGGTCCACTTTGAGATGCACGTGGACTGCGACGGGCGGGAGTGGCTGATCCACTCCACCCGCGCCTGCACCCCCGGTGAGCGGATCGGGATGCGGATCGGCCCCAACGAGATCCACATCATGGCGCGGAGCGAGGGGTGATGCGGGATGAAAGTGTATGACAAGCGGCTCGCCTCCCCGTATCTGGTCTGGATGGCGCTTTTCACCGTGATCCCCCTGCTGATCGTCTGCTACTACGCCCTGACCGACAGCGAGGGGCGTTTCACCCTGGCCAACCTGGTCTCGGTCAGCGGGTACGGGTCGGTCTTTGCCCGCAGTTTGCTGCTGGCCCTCATCGCCACCGTCATCTGCCTGGTCATCGCCTTCCCGGTGGGGTACTTCCTGTCCCGGCTGCGGGTGAACAAGCAGCGGATCATGCAGATGCTGGTGATGCTGCCCATGTGGATGAATTTTCTGCTGCGGACCTACGCCTGGATGGGCCTTTTGAGCATCAACGGACCCATCAACACCCTGCTGGGGGTGTTCGGCCTGGGGCCCTTCAATATGCTGAACACCGCCGGGGCGGTGGTGCTGGGCATGGTGTACAACTACGTGCCCTATATGATCCTGCCCCTTTACACCAGCATGGTCAAGATCGACCAGAGCATCATCGAGGCCGCCCAGGACCTGGGGGCCAACACCACCAAGACCCTGTTCCGGGTGCTGATCCCCATGAGCGTGCCGGGCATCTGCACCGGCATCACCATGGTGTTCGTCCCGGCGGTGTCCACCTTTGTCATCAGCCGGATGCTGGGCGGCGGCGCCAACCTGCTGATCGGCGACCTGATCGAGATGCAGTTTCTGGGCAACAGCTATAACCTGAACGTGGGCTCGGCCATGAGCCTGGTCCTGATGATCATCGTCCTGCTGTGCATGAGCTTCACGTCCAGCTTTGACGAAGACGAAATGGAGGGGGTGTCCTGATGAAAACAAAGCATCTCCGCCTGATGCAGCGGACCTATATCATCCTGTTTTTCGGGTTCATGTATCTGCCCATCGCGTACATGATCCTGTTCAGCTTCAACGAGAGCAAGGGCTACGCCCTGTTCACCGGCTTCACCCTGAAATGGTACGAGAGCCTGCTGCACAATTCCTCCATCCTGCGGGCCCTGGCCGTCTCGGTGGAGGTGGCGCTGGTCTCGGCGGTGGTGGCCACCATCCTGGGCACGGCGGCCTCCCTCGGCATTGCCGGCATGAAGCGGACCAGCCGCCTGGTCATCACCAATGTGACCTACATCCCGGTGGTCAACCCGGAGATCATCACCGGCATCTCCCTGATGCTGCTGTTCGTGGCCTACCAGCGCTTTGCCGCCGGCGTGCCCTGGCTGCCCGACACCATCATGGGGATGCCCACCCTCCTGATCGCCCATGTGGCCTTCAATGTGCCCTACGTCATCTTCAACGTCAGCCCCAAGCTCCGCCAGCTGGACGTCCACCTGTACGAGGCGGCCCTGGACCTGGGCTGCGACCCCCGGCAGGCCTTCTTCAAGGTCATCCTGCCCGAGATCAGCCCGGCCATCCTCTCCTCCTTTTTGATCTGCCTGACCTACTCCATCGACGATTTCATGATCTCCTACTTCAACTGCGGCACCGTCGAGACGCTGCCCATCGCCATCTACTCCATGACCCGCCGCAAGGTCAGCCCGGAGATCTACGCGCTGTCCACCATCATGTTCGCGGCCATCCTGGCGGTGATCCTGATCTCGAACGCGGCCGAGGGCCGCCGCTACCGGCGGGACCTGACCGCCCAGCAGCAGGCCCAGATGTGAGGGAGGGAAAGCCATGAAGCGTTTGTTTGCATTTCTGTCCGCCCTGGCGGTGACGGCCGCCTGCGCCGTGACCGCCTGGGCTGCCCAGCCCATCCAGGTGGTGGAGGGCATCCGCGTGTCGGGAGATTACGACTGGACCCGTTTTGCCGGCCAGAACGTGACCCTGAACGTCTACAACTGGGGCGAATACATCTCCAACGGCTCGGACGGCAGCATCGACGTGGTGGACGCCTTTGAGCGGCTCACCGGCATCAGCGTCAACTACACCACCTTCGACTCCAACGAGTCGATGTATGCCAAGCTCAAATCGGGCGCGGCCAGCTACGACGTCATCATCCCCTCCGACTATATGGTGGCCAAGATGATCGACGAGGGGATGCTGCTGCCCCTGAACTTCGACAACATCCCCAACTTTGCCCTGATCGACGAGGGCTACCGCAACCCCGACTACGACCCGCAGAACGCCTACAGCGTCCCCTATATGCTCTGCACCACCGGCATCATCTACAACACCACCATGGTGGACCAGGCCCCTGCCGCCTGGGCCGACCTGTGGGACGAGCAGTACGCCGGCAATATCCTGATGTTCAACAACAGCCGGGACGCCTACGCCATCGCGGCTTTCAAGGAGGGCAAGAGCGTCAATCCCCCCACCACCGCCGAGGTGGACGAGGTGATGGAGCAGCTCAAGGCCCAGAAGCCCCTGGTCCAGGCCTACGTCATGGACGAGATCTTTGACAAGATGATCGGCGGCGAGGCGGCCGTGGGGGTGTACTATTCGGGGGACGCCATCACCATGATCGACGACAACCCCAACCTGGCCTGGGTGTTCCCCGAGGAGGGCAGCGTCCTCTCGGTGGACTGCATGTGCATCCCCGCCGCCAGCCAGAACCAGGAGGCCGCCGAGATGTTCATCAACTTCATGTGCGAGGTGGACGTGGGCGTCGCCAACGCCGAGTACATCGGCTACACCACCCCCAGCTCCGCCGTCTGGGAACAGCTGGACGAGGAGCTGAAGTACAGCGAGATCGCCTACCCCTCGGAGGAGGTGGCCGCCAAAGAGCAGGTGTTTACCGCTCTGAGCGAGGAAGTGAACAGCGAGCTGGACGTCAAGTGGAGCGAGATGAAGAGCTACGACGAGGGCGGCAGCGGCTATCTGTTTTTGCTGCTTCTGCTGGCGATGATCCTGCTGGCCTGCTTCAACATCTGGCGCAAGATGCGCAGAAAGATGCGTAACATGTATTGACGTGCGGCCCCGGAAAGAGGGCCGGAAAGGAGACATACCGATGGAAGACCACAGCAGCTATACCGAATGGATCACCCTGGACGAAGGGGATGTGGATTACCGCGGCCTGATGCGGCCTTCGGCCCTGCTGCGCTGTGCCGAGCACATGGCCACCGCCCACGCCTGGGAGCTGGGGATGGACAAAGCCTTTTACAGCGCGCGGCAGATGGTCTATCTGGTGGGGCGGCAGGCGTTCCAGTTCCTGCGGGTGCCCGCCATGCGGGAGACCGTCACCCTGACCACCTACCCCGAAAAGACCCGCCGCGGCGCCAACAAGCGGGTGCTGGTGGTGCGCAGCCTGGACGGGGAAGAGCTGGCCCGGGTGGACACCCGCTGGACCCTGGTGGATACCACCGCCAGCAAGATCATCCGGCACGTCCCCGAGGATATGGAGCGCTACTGGAGCGACACGGTGGAGTGGGAGCTGCCCCTGCAGGTGCCCAAAGCATCCGCGCTGACCAGCGCCGGCCTCCGGCGGGCGGCTTACTCCCTCTGCGACACCAACCGCCATATCAACAACGCGGCCTATCTGGACGTGGCCTGCGACGCCCTGCCCCTGGAAGTGGTGGAACAGGGACCCATGCGCTATGCCGCCGTCAAGTACCACCGCCAGGTGCCCCTGGGGGAGGAGATGGAACTGTTCTACGGCCCCGCCGAAAGCGAGGACGGCCCCGGCTGGTACGTCGCCGGCCGCCGGGAGGACAAGGCCGCCTTCGAGCTGTTCTGCCGGTTTTGAGGGGGCAGGGGAGGGGCACAACAAATTTTCACAAAAGAAATTACAAAAAAGTGACAAAAAGGTATTGCAAATTGGAGACAAAAGAGTTACAATATAGTTACAGCAGCGAGCCAACCCGGCGACTGTGAAATCTTTTTCTTCTTGCTTTTGGGATATCGGGCGCCGCCTGCCCCTCCTCCGGCTGTTCTCCTTCTCAGCTGTTAGGCCGGCGCCACACAGGCGATATCCCGCTTCGTGTGCAAAAAAGTCCGTCTTTCAAGGCGGGCTTTTTTGTTCGTCTGCCCGCGCCTGGGGGCGGCGGGTCTGGCGCGGGCCGGTGCACGGAGCAGTGTTGAGGAGTTTTCAGATACACCCTATGCAAAGTGACTGTTTTTTGCGAGCGGAATTTGGAAAAGTTTGTCGCCGGAAGGTTTTGTATTCTGGCCTCAAATGTGGTATTATTATAGCCAAGTATTTGTCCCCGGCGCCGCGCGGCGCGCAGGCGTCCGAGGTTTCGCACAGGTTGGCATGAAAAGGAGATTATCATGGCATACTTTTATGAAGAACCCTCCCGTACTTTTGGCGAATACCTGCTGGTCCCCGGCTATTCCTCCGCGGAGAATGTGCCCGCCGCAGTGAGCCTCAAGACCCCCCTTGTCAAGTACCGCAAAGGGGAAGAAAAATGCCCCCTGGAAATGAACATCCCCATGGTCAGCGCCATCATGCAGTCGGTCTCGGGCGAAAACCTGGCCATCGCGCTGGCCCGTCAGGGCGGCGTGTCCTTCATCTACGGCTCCCAGAGCATCGAGGATGAGGCCGCCATGGTCCGCCGGGTCAAGACCTACAAGGCCGGCTACGTGGTGTCCGACTCGAACCTGGGCCCCAACGCCACCCTGCACGACGTGCTGGAGCTGAAAGCCCGCACCGGCCATTCCACCATCGCCATCACCGACGACGGCACCGCCAGCGGCAGGCTGATGGGCATCGTGGCCTCCCGCGACTACCGGATCAACCACACCCCCGACGACGCGCCGGTGACCACCTTCATGACCCCCATGAGCAAGCTGGTCACCGCCCCCGAGAACACCTCCCTGCACGACTGCAACAACATCATCTGGGACAACAAGATCAACACCCTGCCCCTGGTGGACGAGGAAGGCCGCCTGAAATACTTCGTCTTCCGCAAGGACTACAACTCCCACAAGGAAAACGCCAACGAGCTGCTGGACGCCCGCAAGAGCTATGTGGTGGGCGCAGGCATCAACACCCGCGACTACGCCGAGCGGGTGCCCGCCCTGGTGGACGCCGGGGTGGATGTTTTGTGCATCGACTCTTCCGAGGGCTTCTCGGAGTGGCAGAGCCGCACCCTGGGCTGGATCCGCGAGCACTACGGCGACAAGGTCAAGGTGGGCGCAGGCAACGTGGTGGACCGGGAGGGCTTCCTCTTCCTGGCCAAGGCCGGGGCCGACTTTGTCAAGATCGGCATCGGCGGCGGCTCCATCTGCATCACCCGCGAGACCAAGGGCATCGGCCGCGGCCAGGCGACCGCCGTCATCGAGGTGGCCAAGGCCCGCGACGAGTACTTCCAGGAGACCGGCATCTACATCCCCATCTGCTCGGACGGCGGCATCGTCCACGACTACCACATCACCCTGGCCCTGGCCATGGGCGCCGACTTCGTGATGCTGGGCCGGTACTTTGCCCGCTTCGACGAGAGCCCCACCAACCGGGTGCGCGTCAACGGCCAGTACATGAAGGAGTACTGGGGCGAGGGTTCCAACCGCGCCCGCAACTGGCAGCGGTACGACCTGGGCGGCGCGACCAAGCTCTCCTTTGAGGAGGGCGTGGACAGCTACGTGCCCTACGCCGGCCCCCTGGCCGAGGGCGTCCAGACCACCCTGTACAAGGTCAAGAGCACCATGTGCAACTGCGGCGCGCTGACCATCCCCGAGCTGCAGCAGAAGGCCAAGCTGACCGTCGTTTCTTCCACCTCCATCGTGGAGGGCGGCAGCCATGACGTCCTGCTCAAGAACTCCACCCCCAACATCATGAACGGCTAATCTCAGTTTTTCAGGCCCCGGCGCAAGCCGGGGCTTTTCTGCATCCGGGACGGGCGGCAGACTTGACAGATGACGCGACATTGCACCGGAATTTGACCGGAATTTTGCAAAAAGAACTTGCGCCGCGCCCCAAATGATGCTATCATATCGTTAATATACAAGTGCCGGCCCCGGGTCAGGGCCGGCCGCTACATGAGAGAACAAGAGGGGAAAGCTCTATGGAAAATAAGATCGAAGTGATCCCGTATATTCCCGACGAGGATTATGACAACCCTGCCATGGTGGTGGACTTTTACGAGTTCACCATGGCCAACTGCCTGTTTCTGCACGGCTACAAGGACACAAAGCTGGTCTTTGATATGTTCTTCCGCAAGAACCCGGACGACCAGGGCTATTCCATCAGCGCCGGCCAGCGCAAGCTGACCCGCTTTTTGCTGAACTACCACTTCAACGCCCAGGACATCTGGTGGCTGCGCACCAAGGGCATGAGCGAGGCGTTCTGCGAGTACCTGCGCACCTACCAGTGGAAAGGGGATATGTACGCCCTGCCCGAGGGGACGGTCTGCTACCCCAACGTCCAGATGGTGCGGATCGAGTGCGACATGGTGGGCGCGATTTTGATCGAGACGTACCTTTTGCAGACCATCAACTTCCACAGCCTGATCGCCACCAAGGCCACCCGGATCGTGGGCCTGAACACCCACACCCCCCGCAGCGTGATGGAGTTCGGCACCCGGCGGGCCCAGGGCGAGAGCGCCGGCAACGACGGCGCCTATGCGGCGGTGCTGGGCGGCTGCGTGGGCACCGCCAACTGCCTGGCCGAAATGAAGTTCGGCGCAGAGGTCAAGGCGGTGGGCACGGTGGCCCACAGCTTCATCGAGTTTTTCCCCACCGAGTTCGAGGCGTTCAAGGCCTTTGCGGACACCTACCCCGAGTCGGTCAGCCTGCTGCTGGACACCTACAACATCATGGAGAGCGGCCTGCCCAACCTCATCAAGCTGGACGATTACCTGATCGAGAAATACCCCGACGACCCCAACAAGCGCGTCAAGTCCGCCCGCATCGACTCGGGCGACCTGGCCCGCGGCTCCAAGCGGCTGCGCAAGGCCCTGGACGCGGCCGGCAAGCCCTATATCAAGCTGGTGGCCTCCAACGCCCTGGACGAAAAGAAGATCGCCAACATGGAGCTGTACGAGCACGCCCACTTCGACTCCTACGGCGTGGGCGAGAACCTGATCACCTCGGCTTCCGACCCGGTGTTCGGCGGCGTTTACAAACTGGTGGCGGTCAAGCAGGCCGATGGCAGCTACCAGCCCAAGATGAAGATCTCGGACAGCGTCAGCAAGGCCATCATCCCCGGCAAAAAGATGCCCTGGCGTCTGTACGACGCCAACGGCCAGGCCCAGTGCGACCTGATTGCCATGGATGGCGAGGTGATCGAGGCGGGCAAGCCCATCACCATGGTCAACCTGGACCCCGACGCGGTGGAGCGGGTCATCACCTTTACCCCCACGGCGGTCAAGCCCCTGCTGGTGCCCTATATCCTGGACGGCCAGCTGGTCATCGAGCTGCCTTCCATCAGCGAGCGGCGGGCGTATGTGGCCCGCCAGCTGACCAGCGAGGTGTGGGAGAGCGAGCTGCGGATGGAGTGCCCTCACAAGCACTATGTCAACATGACCCCCGCCGTGGCCGAGTGCCGCGAAAAGATGTACGCCGAGTATCACGGCGGCCGGATGTGAACGGTTGACAAATGCCCGGCGCTATTGTATTATAGTATCTGCCCGCCGCCGCGCCCCGGGGTGCGGCGGCTGCGGGCCGCTGTGGTGAAATTGGCAGACACGAGGGACTTAAAATCCCTTTCTGGAGACAGAGTACGGGTTCGACCCCCGTCGGCGGCATTGCAAAGCCTGTGAAGTGTGCGTTGGCACGCCTCACAGGCTTTTTTGCTGGGCAGGGGCGCTGCCGAAAAGGATAATCTTGACAAAACGAATGCAATGTGATATGATTTTAATATCAAAACGATGCTTCCCAAACCATTGTCAGGAGGATGATGTATATGACGGAAAAGATTTTGCAGACGAAAAAGAACGGGATGCCCGTATTGCTGCTGGTGCTGCTGGGCTACGTCGTCGCCATTGCGGCGGCGGTCGCGGTCGGGATGGCCGGGGTGCCGGGCATCCTGGGCAACGTGGTGATGGGCATCGCCATTGTGTACATGGTCCTGGCCTGGATCCTGCTGTGCGGGCTCAAGGTCCTCAAGCCCCAGGAGGCTCTGGTGCTGACTTTGTTCGGCAACTACATCGGCACCCTGAAAGGGGAGGGCTTTTACTGGGTCAACCCCTTCTGCACGGCGGTCAACCCCGCCGCCGGCACCCGCCTGAGCCAGAGCGGGGACGTCCAGAACGGCGACGCCACCGGGCTGGCCGCGGTGCTGGGCAAGGAGGCGGCCAACCAGGCCGCGGCAGCCGCCAACAGCGGCAAAAAGATCTCCCTCAAGCGGATGACCCTGAACAACGCCCGCCAGAAGATCAACGATTGCCTGGGCAATCCGGTGGAGATCGGCATCGCGGTGATCTGGCAGGTCAAGGATACCGCCAAGGCGGTGTTCAATGTGGACAACTACAAGGAATACCTCTCCCTCCAGTGCGACAGCGCCCTGCGCAATGTGGTGCGCATCTACCCCTATGACGTGGCCCCCGGCATCGACACCACCGGCGACGGCCAGCCCGACGACGGCAGCCTGCGGGGCTCCAGCGAAGTGGTCGCCGAGCGCATCCGGGCCGAGATCCAGGACAAGGTGGAGGAAGCCGGCCTCGAAGTTCTGGAGGCCCGCATCACCTACCTGGCCTACGCCCCCGAGATCGCCGCGGTGATGCTGCAGCGGCAGCAGGCGTCGGCCATCATCGACGCCCGCAAGATGATCGTGGACGGCGCCGTGGGCATGGTGGAAATGGCCCTGGAACGCCTGAGCGAAAACAATGTGGTGGAGCTGGACGACGAGCGGAAGGCGGCCATGGTCTCGAACCTGCTGGTGGTGCTTTGCGGCAACCATGACGCCCAGCCCGTGGTCAATTCCGGCAGCCTGTACTGATGGCTGAGCCCAAAAAGCAGGTGCCGCTGCGCCTGTCCGCGAAGTTGTACGACGCCATCGCCGCCTGGGCGGAGGACGACTTCCGGTCGGTGAACGGACAGATCGAATATCTGCTGACCGAATGCGTGCGCCAGCGAAAGAAAAACGGCAAGTATGTCCCGGAGGAATTGGATGTGCCGCCTGAACTGGACCTGAAATAAACGACGAAAACGGCCGCCGTGCAGCATTGCGCGGCGGCCGTTCTTTGCAGGATGTCCAGGTGGTCCGGGGTCCGGCGGGGCGTCAGCGCCGTTTGATGTGCTTGCTGCCCCAGCTGCGCTGCTCCCGGATGGCGTTCTGGACCCACCAGATCCCGTACAGGGCCAGGGCGACGGCGCTGAGGGTCAGCACCACCTTTAAATAAAGGCTGCCCAGAAAGGCCTGGAACTGGGCGATGCCATAGAGCACCGGGTTCCGGTTGACGTCCTGGCCTGCGACCAGGTTGACCACGCCGATGGTCTCGCCGGCGAGGCGGATCTCCACCGTGCCGATGATGTCCCCCTGCTTGACCGGCGCGGCCGCCGACTCGGGCAGGTGGAAAAACTTCTGGGTCACCGAGTTGTCCGAGGAGGAGGGCAGGATGGTCATCATCTGGTCGTCGGGGTAGAGCAGGAGGGTGTCGGTTTCGGAGGAATACTTGACCGGGATCTCGGCCAGGGCCTGGTCGGGGTCGAGGGCGGCCTGGACTGAAAAGCTGCTGTAGACCCAGTCCATCAGCTGGGTGGTCTCGTAGAGGGCGGGGCGGCGGTTGGCGTAGCCGTAGGCGTCGGCGGTGTCGGGCACCCCCATGACGCAGAAGATATAGGTCTCGCCGTCCTGGGAGGCCCAGGAGACATAGCTCTGGGTGCCGGTGTCGTTTTTGTAGGCCACCACGTCGCACATGCCCCCCATCATGGCCGAGCGGTAGAATTTGCCCCCGCTGCTCTGGTTCAGGGCCATGTTCTGGTTGGTGAGGATAAAGGGCTTGGAGTGCTTCTCCTTGGCGGGCATCTGGAAGGTGGCCGACCCGGCGATCTCCACAAAGGCGTCAAAGCCCATCAGATACCGCAGGATCAGGTACATATCCACGGCGTTTGTCACATTGCCGGGGTCGAGGCCGCAGGCGTCGGTCCAGGTGCTGGCGGTGGTGCCGATCTGCTGGGACAGGCTGTTCATCTGGCTGACCCAGCCGGCCAGGTCGTTGCCCGACAGCTGGTAGGCCATGCCCATGGCGGCGTCGTTGGCGTTGCGCAGCAGCATGGCATAGAGGGCCTCCCGCAGGGTGAAGGTCTCGCCCGAGCGCATATCGGCGTTGTCGGTGCCATAGACATAGTCCGAGATGGCAAAGGGCATCTGGAAGGTGCGAGTGTCCAGCTCGTCGCCGTAATTGGTCAGGACCAGGGCGGCGCACATCAGCTTGGTCAGGCCCCCGGCGGACACCTGGGCGGTGCTGTCCTTGTCGTAGACGATGATGTTGGTGTCGGTGTTGACGATGTAGGCGCTTTGGGCCTTGACGTCGTAGACCGGGCTGGGGTCAAAGATGGCGCCTGCCGGCATGGCCAGGCAGCCAACGGCCAGCGCCAGGGTCAAAAGCAGTGCAAAAAGTCGTTTCATGTAGACAATTCCCTCAGAACGCGTTACAATAAGAGCGTCGATTTCTATCAAAAAACCGCATTGGATGCGGAACAGTCAAACAGGACCGGGCGCGTGGTCCGGTCTTACTCTAATAATATAGCAGGTTTGCAGGTGGGTGGCAAGGGTTTGGCACATCACTTTCACAAACCAAAAGAGGGAGACACGCATGATCTATATCACTGGGGATACCCACGGGGAGCTGGACCGCTTCAAGGGCAAAGAGCTGCGCCGCCTGGGCAAAAACGACGTCCTTTTCGTGCTGGGGGACTTCGGCTTTTTGTGGGACGGCGGCAAAGAGGAGCGCAAGCGTCTGGACTGGCTGGCCAAGCGCCCCTACACCATCCTGTTCCTGGACGGCACCCACGAAAACTACGATAGGCTGGACGCCCTGCCGGTGGAGGAAAAGTTCGGCGGCCGGGTGCAGCCGGTGGGCGGCAACGTCTACCACGTCTGCCGGGGCAGCATCCTGGAGCTGGAGGGGATGAGCTTCCTCTGCTTTGGGGGCGGCGAGAGCCCCGACAAGGAAGAGCGGGACCCCGGCGTCAACTGGTGGCCCCGGGAGATGCCCTCGGACGAGGAATACGCTTTCTGCGACGCCAACGTAGAGGCCCACGGCTTCAAAGTAGAGTATGTGCTGACCCACGACGCCCCAAGCAGGTTTCTCGATTTTACCATCCTGCCCTCGGGCGCAAAGAACCGCCTGCACGCCTATTTCGACAAGCTGGTGGGGGAGATGCACTACGACAAATGGCTGTTCGGCTGCTACCACCGGGACACCCAGCTCTCGCCCAAGGTGCGGTGCCTGTTCAACGACGTGGTGTCGGTGGGGGAGAAAAAGAAAAGCTGGTGGAAACGGTAAAGTGTCATGAAAAAATTTGACCGTGTGACTGTCCTGCTGGGGGTGGGGCTGATCCTGGCCCTGCTGGCGGGGCTGAGCCTGGTGGCCGGCGGGTTTATGAAGCTGTTCGGCTTCACCTACGACTCGGTGGGCAGCCTGGTGCTGTATTTTGTCGCGGCGTCGGTGCTCTCCGCCGTGTTTGGCGAGGTGTTCAGCGCCCTGCCCAAGGTATTGTATGCGATGGGTAAGGTGAACCGTGCGGAGGGCGTCATCCTCTATCTGGTCCTGGACACCCTGGTCACCGCCGCGGGCCTCGGAGTGGTGGACCACTGGATGCCCTCGGTGGCGGCCACCGACAAGGCCATCGTGGCAGTGTCGCTGCTGTTTGCCCTGCCGGGCCTTGGCGATTTTGGAAAAGGGAAAAAATAGGCCCTGTGCCGTGCGGGAGAAGCAAAGCCCCCGCGCGGCGTTTTTTACGCCGCGCCGGGGCGCATACTGTTTACAGATTGTTTACGCAGAGACACTTGTATTCCCGGCCAAAATCTGGTAGGATAAATCATACTTTTCACGGGTTGAAACGAACGGGTCTGTACCAAATCAAAGGAGAAGATCATGGAATATGCGTGGTATTACGACCTCGTGCTGTTGTACGTGGTCTATTCGTTTTTGGGCTGGGTGGCCGAGACGGTGGTCTCGGCGGCCCGGGGCAGAGGCTTTGTGGACCGCGGCTTTGCCGCAGGGCCCTTTTGTTACGTTTACGGCTTTGCCGCGGTGATCATGGCCGTCGGCTTTGACGACCTGCGGGGTTCTCTGGGCTATCTGTTCCTGGGCTGTGTGACGGTGGCTACTGTGGTGGAATGGTTTGCCGCCAAGATCCTGGAGCGGCTGCACCACCGCACCTGGTGGGATTACTCGGGCCACCGCTTCAACATCGACGGTTATGTCTGCCTGCCCTACTCTCTGCTGTGGGGCGTGCTGGGCTGCCTCTCGGTGCTGTGGGGCAACGACCTGCTGCGGGCGCTGTTCCATCTGATGCCGGTGTGGCTGTTCCGCACCCTGGCGTGGGTGCTGGGGATCCTGGCCCTGCTGGACCAGCTGGGCAGCGCCGCCCTGCTGCGCCGCCGGTCCACCCCGCTGGAGGGGCTGAACCGCGCCCTGGAGCGCCAGGCCCGCACCCTGTACGACCGCATCGCCCTGCGGATCGAGCGCCGGATCGAAGGCGCCTACCCCCATGCGGTGGAAAAGCCCGCCGCCCTGGAGCCGGGGGTGAGCCTGGCGGATGTGGTCTGGCTGTTCACCATCGGGTCGCTGGTGGGGGACCTGGTCGAGACGCTGTTCTGCCGGATGACCATGGGGGTCTGGATGAGCCGCTCCAGCCTGGTGTGGGGGCCCTTCAGCATCGTGTGGGGGGCTGCCCTGGTGATGGCGTCGGTGCTGCTGCCCCGCAAAAGGGACGGCAGCGAGCGCACGTCCAGCGAGTTGTTCGTGATGGGCACCTTTATGGGCGGCGCCTACGAATATATCTGCAGCGCCCTGGGCGAGCTGGTGTTCGGGGTGATCTTCTGGGACTACAGCAAGATCCCCTTCAACCTGGGCGGGCGCATCAACCTGCTGTACTGCTTTTTCTGGGGCTTTGCCGCGGTGGCGTGGGTCAAGCTGTGCTACCCCTATGTGATGCGCGGCATCGGCTTTGTCCGCAGCCATACCGGCCGCTGGCTGACCGTGCTGGTCGGGGTGTTCATGGTGGTGAACATGGCGGTGTCGGGGCTGGCCCTGATCCGCAGCGACGCCCGCTCGGAGGGCGAGCCGCCGGCCAACGCGCTGGACGTGTTCCTGGACGACCACTTCCCCGACGAGCGGATGGCCCGGATCTACCCCAACGCAAAGAAAACGTAAGAGAACGGGCCGGGCTGCGCCGGCCATGAGACACAAGGAGGCGACGCAATGCTGACGGCTGTTTTATTATTCTGTGTAGGGCTGCTCTGCCTGGTCAAGGGCGGCGACTGGTTCGTGGATGGAGCGGTGGGGATCGCCCGGCGGTTCCGCCTGCCCGACCTGCTGATCGGGGCCACGGTGGTGTCGGTGGGCACCACCCTGCCCGAGGTGATGATCTCGGCGGCCTCGGCCGTGGGCGGCCATGGGGAGATCGCCTATGGCAACGCCATCGGCTCCATCATCTGCAATGCGGCGCTGGTGGCGGCGGTCACCATTGCGGTCCGGCCCGGCAAGGCGGACGCCGCCGCCCTGCGGCTGCCGGTGGGCTTCTTCTTTGTGGCGGCGGTCTTTTACGCGGCGGTGGCGTACACCACCGGGATGTTCAGCCGGTGGGTGGGCATCGTCCTGCTGGCGATGTTCGCGGCCTATATGGCGGCGCAGGTCGCCGCCGCCCGGCGCGCCCCGGCGGCCCCCGCGTCCGGTGAGGCGGCAGAGGAGAGCGCCGGCGGAAGTCTGGCGGTGGAGCTGGTGCGGCTGGTCCTGTCCGCCGCCCTCATCGCCGTGGGCGCCAACCTGATGGTGGACAACGGCGTGGTCATCGCCGCAGGGCTGGGCGTGCCGGAATCGGTCATCGCCCTCACGGTGGTGGCCCTGGGCACCTCGCTGCCCGAGCTGGTCACCGCCATCACCTCCCTGGTCAAGGGCCACGGGGCCCTGTCCCTGGGCAACGTCATCGGCGCCAACCTGTTCAATCTGGTGCTGGTGAACGGCGTCTCGGTGGCGCTGGCCCCTTTCGGCCTGCCGGAGGGCTCCACCCTGGCCGGCTACAACGCCTCGCTGGTGCTGGACCTACCGGTGGCGTTTCTGGTGATGGTCCTGCTGGTGGCGCCGCCCTTGTGGAAAGGCCGGCTCTACCGCTGGCAGGGCGTGACCCTGCTGGCCCTTTACGCGGCCTACTGCGCGGTGCAGTTCACCCTGTGATCTGCTCCGGGCGGGGCCGGGTTCCACGGTACCTTTTATAAAACAACAAATCCCATCCGGCAGGCATCCGCCGGATGGGATTTTTATCGTTTTAGAAAACCGGTAGGGGAGGGCGCTGCTTCATCAGAAGAGGGTGATGCGGCCTGCGCCGTAGGGGTTCTCGTAGTCCAGCAGGTAGCCGGGGTAGTCGGCCAGGGGGCTGTTGGCGCTGGTCATGACGGCGCCGTCGAACAGCATGGCGTAGCTGGACAGGACCAGGTAGTCCTCGGACACGTAGTCCTTGACCAGGGTGGCGCCGTCGAACATGGCGAAGCCGTCGCCCAGGCTGCGCAGGGTGTAGTTCATGCCGGCCATGTTGTAGGTGCGGTTGGGGTCAAGGGGCTCGTAAGCGCCGGTGGCCTTGTTGTAGATCTTGACGTTCTGGACGCGGGGGGTGCCGGTGGCGGGGCCGCTCCAGACGCCCTGGTCGTCGGTCTGGACGGTGTTGGGGATGCCGGTGTGGATCTCATAGGTCGCGCCGGCCACCTGCAGGAAGCCGCCGTTCTCCTGGCCGGAACCGGCATACCGTGCGCCGAACTCCAGAGCGTTCTGGATCTGGGCGCCGGTCACCGACATCAGGCAGGCCACGTTGCCGAAGGGGCTGACCGTCTTGCAGGACATATAGGTCCAGTCGCCGGCGGGGATGTCGGAGCGGATGCCGCCGCCGTTCATGATGGCGATGTCACAGCTGAGCTGCTCGATCTCGTTGAAGTAGGCGTAGATGCCGTCGGCCACCAGGTCGCCCATGTTGGTCTCCTGCGAGCGGATGAGGCGGTCGCCGGTGACGGGGTCGTTGATGTAGAAGTTGATGGGGCTCTCGGCGATCTTCTCGCCCAGCATGTTGTCCACCGCGTTGATCCAGTCGGTCTGGAGGATCAGGGTCTCGTTGAAGGGGTTGACGTTGCTGGAGGAGATCAGCTCGGTGGTGAAGTTGCGGTCGGTGTCGATGGTCATGCGGCCCACGTTGCCCAGATAGCAGCCGGTCTGGGTCAGGACGACGGGGTTGCCCTCGGCGTCGCGGACGGTCTCGCCGGGCATCTCGGTGTGGGAGTGGCCGTCGATGAACGCATTGAAGCCGACGGTGTGCTGGATGACCTCACGGCTGGTCCAGGGCGAGGAGGAGCCGTCCACGCCCAGATGGCCCAGGCCGATGACAAAGTCGGCGTACAGCCATGCCTCGTCGATGGCCTTCTGGACGGCGTCGTAGAGCTCCTGGCCGTCGTCGCCGCCGTCGATGCCGTAGATGTACTCGTTCTGGCCGGCGTCCATGAAGTAGGCGGGGGTGGACTTGGTGATGGTCTCGGGGGTGGTCACACCGATGAAGGCCAGGATGCGGCCGCCGCGGAAGAAGTACTTGATGGCGGGCAGCACCTTTTTGCCGGTGCGCAGGTCCTTGAAGTTGCAGCTGATATAGGGGAAGTTGGCCTCTTCGTTGACGATCTCCAGGATGCGGTCCATGCCGTAGTCGAACTCGTGGTTGCCCAGAGTGGCCAGGTCATAGCCGGCGGAGTTCATCAGCTTGATGATGGAGGCGCCCTTGTCCATGGCGCCATAGGCGGTGCCCTGGATGTGGTCGCCGGCGTCCAGCAGCAGGACGTCCATGCCGGCGTCCTCGTAGCTCTTCTTGAGGGCCTCGATGGAGGCGTAGGTCAGCTCCGGAGCCTCGTTGTCGATGTAGGTGTGTACGTCGTTGGTGTACAGGATGGTGATGGGGTGTTTTTCAGGCGCGATCGGGGGATAGAACAGGCCGTCCGCACTGACGGGGGCGGCGGTAATGCCCAGGGCGGCGGCTGCGCCGGTCAAAGCGCCGGCCGCTTTCAGGAAATTACGGCGCGAAATATAGCTTTTCATCGAAACGTCCTCCTCATTCTATTGACAGGAATGTGGTTTTTACCCTGTGCGGCGGGATGCCACGACCCCGCTGCACCATCACCATAACAATAGCACAAAAACCGGCCTAAAACAAGACCCAAACAGTCAAAATCTGACTTTTTGAGCGGATAAAAGAAAATATCTTGGGCAGGTTCGCTAAAAAATGGGAAAGATTTTACGCCGTTCATACGAAAAAACAAAACAAAGGCAGGACGCAGGGAGAAAAAACTTTTTTCTGAAAGTATACTTGTAATACAGGGCGTCGCAGACTATCAAAAAAGTCCCGTCCAGCCGACATGTGCGGATGGACGGGACACATACAGGGAA
>ERZ1090879.425-NODE-425-length-26898-cov-38.597400_pt1 | contig 26898 bp, 39 predicted proteins | sample MGYA00478472_ERZ1090879 | MGnify/ENA primary metagenome ERZ1090879 (study PRJEB33644, sample SAMEA5815723) | chicken gut metagenome | biome: Chicken; feature: Gastrointestinal Tract; material: Caecum | place: Ireland | collected 2019-01-01 | study: A study of the... | reverse complement strand
CGGAAACCGGAAAGGATGATTGCCCGATATGATATTCCGGAGTTTGGCCAGCTCCAGCAAGGGGAATGCGTACATCGTGACGGACGGTGAGACGACGATCCTGCTGGAGTGCGGTCTGCCGTATAAGAAGTTGGAGAAGTTGAGCGGACACACGCTTATAAGCCTTTCGGCGTGCTGCATCACACATGAGCATAAGGATCACAGTCAGGCAGCTGGCCAGCTGATCCGGCACGGCGTTCCAGTCTATATGTCGTACAAGACGGCGGTGGCGCTTGAACTGCCCGATGCGGAGATCATCACACCCGGTGAGCCGGTGCGCATCGGCGCGCTGCTGGTGATGGCATTTCCGGTGGTGCACGATGCGGCGGAGCCGGTCGGGTATCTGATCGACGACACGCGCACCCGGGAGCGGCTGTTTTTCGCTGCCGATACCCGCGGGCTGAACTATGTGGTGGAACACCCTACATATATTGCGGTCGAGTGCAACTACGAGGAAAGCCTGCTGGAATCCAGTACGAAAATGCCGGACAGCCTGAAAAACCGTATCCGGCACAGTCATTTTGAACTGTCGGACGTGATCCGCTGGCTGCACAAGCAGGACCTGTCCGGCGTGCTGGCCATCTATCTGCTGCACCTGTCCGCAGGGCACAGCCGGGCGTCTGCCTGGGAGGCGCGTTTCCGGCGAGAGTTCCCGGGCATCAATATTGTGATTTGTGAGGAGTGAACAAAATGCAGAAGAATTTGTGTTTATCTTGCGCAATGGATCTGGCAAAACGAGCCGATATTCGCTCTTTTGGGCGCCCGACGCATTTGGGAATGTGCGCGGCGTGCGGCGATAGAATGCTGGTGACCGCATACGATGTGCCGGATATTCCGGCCAAGGCAGAAAAGCCGGAAGCCAAAGTAATGGATGCGCCGGCCGTGCCAACCGTCAAGGCACAGGAAAACCCGAAAACAGAAGATCGGCCGCTCCGGCAGAAAATCACGGTTGAGGTGGATGTGCGCACGGCAAACAAAATCCTGTATTTCTCGTGCCTCTGGGGCACGGAACAGGGACGCGTGGTGGACACGCTTATGACTACATTCTTAAGACGCGGAAGGGAGCTGCATGGGAAATGAACACAGGTGAGGTCAAGGAGATCAACCTGCTCGACATGATGGGCGGCGCGGTCGGTGAGCGCGTCAGCTATGAGCTGAGCAAGGTCATGCGCAATTGCAAAGACCTGAACACCGAGCCGAAAAAGGCACGCACACTGACCATTGAGTTTTCCATCACACCGACAGAGACACGCGACAGCGCGGCGATCCGCGTATCAGTGAAGAGTAAGCTCGTACCGGTACGGGCGCTGGACAGCACGCTTCTGATCGGAGGCACGTCGGATGATCCTGTAGTGATGGAGTACACGCCGCAGGTACCGGGCCAGCGCAATTTCTCCGGCGGCGAGCAGGAAGAACCCAAGCTGATCAAACTGGCAGACGCAAAGCAGGCATAAGGAGGACAAAAGCATGATCAAGGAAGCATTGCAGTATATTGTGGATCTCGGCAAGGTTGCCGTATCAGAGATCAACGGCAGCAAATATTCGACCGTACAGCTTTTCCGAATCCCGGAGGAGCTGACCGCGGCGCCGCTTTCGGTACATACCCTCTCGGCGATTATCGACTATATCACGAGCGGCGCGGATGAGTGCGCGGAAAGCGATGACAGCATGGACCGTCGGTTCGTGATCCATGTAGAGGACTATGACCGCGTGTACCTGTACCGCGAACTGAACAACGACAAGGCGCGTGAGTGCCTGATCGAAGCGGAACTGTCCGTGCCGTCGTTCCCGTTTGGCCGCTGGATGGACATGGAGACATTCACCATCAATCTGCAGACGTGTTTCACGCCTGACGGCGACCGGGACAAGCTGATCCAGCTTGCAGGCACTGTACGGGCGGATCAGGGCATTACGGTAGCAGACGACGGAGTGACCCAGCAGGTGACTGCGCGCAGCGGCATTTCCTTAGTCCAGCAGGTGCCTGTGCCGAATCCGGTGGAGCTGGTGCCGTTCCGTACCTTTACGGAAATCGAGCAGCCTGCAAGCCCGTTTGTGTTCCGCATGCGGCGGGACGGCGATGCGATCATGGCGGCGCTGTTTGCGGCGGATGCGGATATGTGGAAGCGTGAGGCCATTCTGAACATCCGCGACTATTTTGGCAGTGAACTGCCCGAGGAAATGCGGGACGACATTATCATTCTGGCGTAAGGCAATCCGGCGCGGGGCGGTGTATGCCGCCCCAGCATTGCCCGGCTGGAGGTGATGCGGTGGGCAGGAATCGTAAGAAAGGGCTTGAATTTTGGATACGGGATATTGGACTGTTCCGCGATCCGAAATTCCGTGTGATGCGCCAGGAATTTGGCGTGCTTGGCCCCTATGTGTACGAGTGCTTACTTGATATTGCATACGGGGACAAGGGGTATTACATCAATTATTCAGAATCGGGGCGCGATGATACGCTGTGGCTGCTATCCGAAATGACGGCCGGGCGTCATGCTCCGACAGTAGAAACATTGGCGAACGTAGTAGACCGCTTGGTGGCGTGTGGGCTATTCAGCAGCGACCTTTACAAGCGTGGATTTATTACGTCGAAAAGAATGCAGACGGACTATTTTACTGCCACATTGGGGCGTACTGCCGTCCAAATCAATTTTGACATTTGGCTTCTGACCGAAGAGGAAATGCGGGAAAAGAATCCAAGTGGCAAAAGTTTTGTGCTGCAATCTTTTATTTCTTGGCAAGAAAATAACATATCTGGACAAGAAACGGGGATTTCTCGCCAAGAAAGTACACAGAGAAGAGAACAGAACAGTAGAGAACAGAACAGTAGAGAAGAGTACAGTAGAGAACAGCAGAGCAGAGAACGCGCCGGGGCGCTGGCTGCTGATCTGGAGCGGCTGATCGGAACTGAAATTGATGATAATTTCCGGCTGGATATTGCCCGGCTGATGCAGGCCGGCATGCAGGAGGCGGTCATTATGGAAGCTGCCCGCCAGACCGGCAATAAGCATCCGCGCAAGCCTGCCGCCTATCTGCGGACCATCCTGCAGGGCTATGAGCGGGACAGCGTGCTGACAGCGGCCGATCTGGAGGCCACGCAGGGCAAGGAACCGCCGCGCCGACAGCCGGACGATGGATACCTGCATCCGGGCAGCATGGATGATGAGTGGCTGCGCAGGGTACGGGAACATCAGGCGCGTAAAGGCGCGCAGACGGATAATGGGGAGGAGGATAACACATGAAATGGGGTGAAGGCGCATGAACTACAAGGACTTTCTGCGCAGCAAGATCGTAACCGCCCCGGAAACTGGCTTTGCTATCTCGGACAGCGACATAAACCCGGCGCTCAAGCCGCACCAGCGCGATGCGGTGAAATGGGCAGTAGCCGGCGGGCGGCGCGGCTTGTTTGAGCGGTTCGGTCTCGGCAAGACCGTGCAGGAGCTGGAATACTGCCGCATCGTCACCGAGCATGAAGGCGGCAAGGCGCTGATCGTGCTGCCGCTGGGCGTCCGGCAGGAGTTCACGCACGACGCGGTGCAGTTGCTGGGCACGGTGCCGCTGGAGGCAATGAAGGCCGGGCGGCGCGGGTACATGTGCGAGCTGAACCCGGACTATTTCCGCGATGCAGTGGGCTACCTGAAGGCGGAAGAGGAAAAGCAGGAGGCGCCTACGCTGTTTGATCTGCTGGGGGAGGGATGATGTGTGAAAAGCGTCATCGAGCGCATGCAGGAAGAGAGACGGTGCGTGCATGGATAAGGAGCAAAAAGCCATTGCTCGCCTGAAAGAAGCCGCGCTAATGAGCGAGACGTATTATCAAAAGCCGCTGGTCGTGACTACGAGTGGCGGCAAAGACAGCGATGTGTGCATCGCTCTCGCGCTGGCAGCAGGGATAGATTTCGAGGTGCAGCACAATCACACGACGGCGGATGCACCGGAAACCGTGTACCATGTGCGGGATACATTCCGGCGGCTTGAGGACAAGGGCATCAAATGCACGGTCAATTGGCCTACATATAAGGGACAACCGGTCACGATGTGGAGCCTGATACCGCAAAAGTTGATGCCGCCGACACGTGTAGTTCGGTATTGCTGTTCTGTTTTCAAGGAGGTTGGTGGAGCGGGCCGGATGATTACAACCGGCGTGCGATGGGCTGAAAGTTCAAAAAGAAAAAATACTCGCGGCATTTATGAAAGTATGCCAAGAGATTTAAGTAAAAAAATCATTATCAATAATGATAATGATGATAAACGGCAGTTGTTTGAAAACTGCAGATTGCAGGCAAAACGCATCTGCAATCCGATCATAGACTGGACAGATCAGGATGTGTGGGAATTTATCGGTGCAAAAAAAATTCCAATCAATTTATTGTACCGCTATGGGTTCCAACGTGTTGGCTGCATCGGTTGTCCAATGGCGAACCGCCGGACGCGGTATTTTGAATTTGGGCGTTATCCAACCTATCAGCGCGCTTATATCAGGGCATTTGATCGGATGGTGGAAGAGCGAAAAACTCGGAAGCTGCCATGCGACTGGCAGACAGGGAAAGATGCTTTCCACTGGTGGATGGAGGACGGCGTACTGCCGGGGCAGGTTGGATTTGAGGAGATGGATGTATGAATAAAGACATTCGCGCCGCAATGCTGGGAGACCAAGATGCGGCGAAGCTCACCCACCTCTCCCTGTTCTCCGGTATTGGCGGCCTAGATCTAGCGGCGGAAATGGCCGGGTTCCGCACAGTTGGGCAGTGTGAATGGGCGGACTACCCGACAAAGGTACTGGAAAAGCACTGGCCGGACGTGCCACGGTGGAGGGATATTCGTACGTTGACGGGAGGAAGTTTTTATGAAAAAGCAGGATTGGAAACACTGGACTGCGTCTCAGGTGGTTTTCCATGCCAACCTCATAGCCTTAGCGGAAAACGTCTGGCATCTCATGATGAGCGTGATCTTTGGGGAGAACTGTTCCGAGTCTTTTGCGAAACTCACGCAAAATGGCTCGTGGCAGAAAATGTACCAGGGCTTCTATCAAGTGAAGATGGAAGGTTTTTCGGACGAGTTCTCCGAGACTTGGCCAGCGTGGGGTGTGATGCGTTCTGGTACTGTTTCCCTGCCCACGCTGCCGGTGCAAAATTTTGGGGTGAGCGAGTCGCAATTGTGGCCACGCCCGATAGCAAGCGATTCGATTGCTTGGACAAAGTGCAGAGCATCAAATCCAAGGATCAGTATTGTAAAGTTATGGAGTCGGCATGGCCAAGACAGACCTATCTACGATTTCATGTGGAACGGAGTGAGCGCGACGAAAGCGGCGGAGTACCACGAAATGATGATGGGGTTCCCGCTGCATTGGACCGACTTAAATGCCTCGGAAACGCCGTAGTCCCACAACAGTTTTATCCAATCTTCCAAGCTATAGCGGACATAGAGAGGGGTATTGTACATGGATGACATCAAGTTAGCCCTGCTCGGGTCGAAAGAGGCGGCGAAGCGGCTGACGGAGAAGGGGGTGCTGGTGCCGTGTATGTGCGGTAGAACACCAAAGGAACACGGTCCGGAGGATTGGAAGCCGACCTTCTATGACCCTGATAGCGGCGGCGATCCCGTAAGTATTGAATGTGAGTGCGGGGTTAACTTTTCTATTTGGAGTTATGACTATTACGCAACCCGTCTCGCCTGGAACACCCGCGCACCGATTCTGAGCGCGGAGGAGATGGAGATGTTGGAGGGGATAGAATGAGACCGATTTATAATCCAAAAGGGAAAGCGAAGGAATACGGTGACTATGCACTGAACATCTATACCGGGTGTCCGCACCGTTGCTATTATTGCTTTGCACCAAGTGTCCTGCGCCGTGACAGAGAGAAGTTCCACAGCGATATACGGCCAAGGGAGGGCATTGTGGAGGCCACAAAGGCGCAGTTGGAGAGAGAAAAAATCACAAAAAAGACCATTCACCTGTGCTTCACTTGCGACCCTTACCCTACTGGCTATGACACCACCGCCACGAGGGAGATCATCAAGCTCCTAAAGCAGTACGGCAACCACATTCAAATCCTCACCAAAGGGGACGGGAGCCGCGACTTTGACCTCCTGGACGGCGGGGATTGGTACGGGATAACCTACGACGGCCAGTACGCTGGGGCATATATGCCGAGTGACCGCTGGGCGGACATCAGGGAGGCCCACGGAAGGGGCATTAAGACATGGTGCTCTTTCGAGCCGGTCATTGACGCTGACCGGGTGCTGGAGGCTATCGAGAACTGCGCCGATATTCTGGACAAGGTAAAAATCGGGAAACTGAACTACTACCCGTCCACCATAAACTGGGCGGAGTTTGGAAGAAAGGCCGAGGTGCTTTGCAAAAAGTTGGGACTGGACTATTACATTAAAGACAGCCTGAGAAAAGAAATGGAGGCCCATTCATGATGACGCGGGAAGAAGCGATTGTCCAAATCTATGGGCTAAAAAAATATTGTGAGGATATGGCGGACAGCGATGAAAGCGGGTCTTATGTCTTTGACTTGAACGTACAAGCCCTTGACCTCGCCCTCTCCGCCCTCCGCCCCGTCAGCCGGGAGCAGGTGGAGAAGGTGTGGAGGGGAGAGTGGATAGATACGAACCATAGAACAAGCTCTTGTAAATGCACTAAATGTGGTGCTGTGCAGGAATATGAAACCCCGTTTTGCCCAGCCTGCGGCGCTCCCATGACGGACGAGGCCGTGCAGATGGTGATGGAGAGGATGGAGGCGCTGCATGCAAGAGACACCTAAGCGTTGCAAAGGTTGCAAATGTGTCAAATGCCGTTGGCGTGGAGCTGGGAGCAACTGCTGCTACAACGAGCATGGAGCAGACACAAGCCGATGCTCCTATTGCCAGGTGTATGCGCGTGGCGGGGAACTGGCCGCAATGAAGACTGAAAGCTATCTGTGCAAAGGGTATCAGCGGAAATACGAGGAGAAGGAGGCGCTGAAAGATGGCAAGGGCGTATAAAATAACCGAGGTTTGTGGAGATTGGGCGCTTCACATTCCGTCGTATGGGAAAACAGATGCAGAGATGATCCTGATATTCAATAGCCGAAATAACGCTGAACTTGTCAAATCTGTATTGGAGTGGGAGGACGCGCATCCCAATGCAGCCGTCCCATACAAGTCCACACTCGCCCCGCCGAACGAGGCCCCACCCTGTTACCAACCGGACGGTGATGGATGTGCTTACCAGTGCTATGACGGGGATGACGAGCCTATCGATAAATGCAAGGAGTGCCCACTGTGTTACTCCGACAAGCAACGGCATCATGCCCCGCCGAACGAGTGGGTAAGCGTAGAGGAGAGGTTGCCGGAACCCGGGGAACGAGTGCTTGCTACAGACTGCGGATTTGTCGGCGAGTTTTACATTAACAAGCGTGGGCAATGGCAGCGATACAACGTTAATTGTTCTGAATTGCTTATGGCCTTGGACATTCTGTATTGGATGCCCCTGCCCAAAAGCCCAAAGGAGGATGAATAAAATGCAAAGTATTTCTCCTGATTACAAAGCAAGAAAACAGGGACAGCCGACAATGCCATTAAAAGAACGACTATATTCCAAAATAAAGCTCAATGAGTACACTGGTTGCTGGGAATGGCAAGGAACTTTACGAAATGGGTACGGAAGAATGATTGTCGGGAGTAGAACTGATGGGACGCGAAGGTCAGAGTCTGCACACCGAGTTTCCTATATGCTGAATTATGGGGAAATCCCTGGCGGAATGGATGTATGCCACAAATGCGATAACCCGCGTTGCATCAATCCAGAGCATCTTTTTGCTGGCACAAGAAAAGAAAACATTGCTGACAGAGAGGCAAAAGGAAGAAACATTACTCACTCTGGCGAAGAAAATGTAAATGCAAAACTATCTAAGAAGAAGGTAAAAGAGGCAAGGCAAAAGAGGTTTTTGTATCACACGAAATATATTGACCTTGCAAAAGAATACGGCGTGTGCAAAAAGACCATTATGGATGCAGTCAAGGGAAAGTCATGGAAGTGCGTAAACTACCTTCCCGCACCGCCTAAAAAGGAGGAGTGAAGATGGATAGAAAAGAGGCAATCCTACGCATCAAAGAACACATGAAACATCACGGAATTGGTAAATATCCGCACTTAAAGTTAAAAGAAGCCCTTGATATGGCTATTGCAGCCCTATCCCAGCCGAACGAGCCGCTGACGCTGGACGAGCTGCGGGAGATGGACGGAGAGCCGGTGTGGGACGAAAACGGTAAATGCTATCTTGTCGATACCACATACCGCTTTTGCTCTTGCTCCGACATCGAAATTGCAATCGTGTATAAAAATGGGGATGTAAAGCGCTATCCGCAACGCCGTGCGCTGTACCGCCGCCCGCCGGAGGGAGAGGAGGATATTAATGTCTGAGTTTTTACGATGCCGTGACTGTAAGCACGACAAAGGAAAGTGCGTCGGTTCATCCAGGCGGGGCGGTCATAAAAACTGTTTTGAACCGCGAGAGATGACCAACGCCGACCGCATCCGGCAAATGACCGACAAGGAGCTGGCGGAATTTATCGAGAAGTGCGAAGACGCCGGGTATAACGATTCGAGCATCGCGCGGGATAAAAATGACCAGCTCATGGACATGCTGGACTGGCTCAAGCAGCCAGCGGAGGAGAGCTGACATGGAACGATCGACACAGCGAGACGAGCGCGGATATTACCTTATGGGCGATGGAATTTATAGTGATTGGGGAGCGCCCGAGAAATTCCGCGGTGATGATGTTGACCGCCTCGCCGCCTACGAGGATACGGGGCTGGAGCCAGAAGTGATAAAAGCAATCGCGAACGCATTAAGCGGCAAAACGTCTGCAAAGGGGAAAATATGGTGCAATGAATGCGGGGATGCGCTTGTTTTGGATATTGCAGATGGAGAGCTTACAATCGGCTGCTTTGGATGCGGAAAATATATCCCAGTAACAAAGCTGATGAAGGTGTACACAGAACTGGATAAACATGAAATTGACTTTGCCCGGCTCCGCGAACTGGCCCAAGCGGACAAAGAGGGAAGAATCCGAATCTTGTCCGCTGGAAAAGGAAAAACGTGTGGCACTTGTGCAAACTTCCAGCCAGTTCCCGGACATAAATGCGGTGATTGCAAAGCACGGAAATATTTCAGGGCATCGCAATCGCGTAAAGCGTGCTCAATGTATATTGGAAAGGATGGAAGCTATGCTGACTGAATTTGGTCGCACTGCACGGGATTACCGCCTGCGGCATGGATGGCTGCTGTATGATATGGCAAAGGTGTTTCGGCTTGGTACAGCACAGCTTAGTGAATACGAGCATGGCAGAAAAGAACCGCCACAGGATGTTATTGATGCTCTGGATGCGCTGATCCAGTGCGAGAGTAAGAAGCCCGACAAAGAAGCCAATCCGGATGCGATCCGAAAAGCAATGGAGGAGATTCTGCGCGGCTGACTATTCGCCGAGATCAAGCGGTATTTGAAATGGAGGTATGGGCGTGAGACAACGCGAGGACTGGTGGGAATATACCAAGCGGATCATCCGGTCATATCCGGCGTTGGAGCGGAAACGGAAGGCAGAGGACACGCTCACCGAAAAAGAACAGCGCCGGTATGACGCTGTGCGTGCAGCGATTGGAGAGACGGAGCGTATGCCAACAGGAACGCAGCGGCTTGCATTGGTTGACTTGGTGTACTGGAAGCGGTCGCATACATTGTTTGGGGCTGCAATGCGGATACCGATCAGCGAGCGCACAGCGCAGAAATGGAATGCACAGTTTATTCGGATGACAGAAAAATATTTGGATTTGCCGTAAAGTGTGCGGGTTGGATACCTAAAAATAAAATATCATCATGGTGTAAGGTGCAATACGCGGCTGCCTCCCGCCGCGCGCGGGTGAAACATAGACCGCAAGCGCCTTACACCTGATTTTTTATGGGAGCAGGGTATCGCCGGTTCAACTCCGGCAGCTCCTAAATCGTGCGGGTCAGAATTTATCTGGCGGCTCAAGCGCCGGGGCGTATAGTCGTCCCGGCTGTGGGCTTATTTGAGAGAAAGGCGGTGAGTACCATCACCGAAAAACAGAAGCGATTCGTTGATGAGTATCTCATCGACCTGAACGCAACTCAAGCGGCGATCCGGGCGGGATACAGCGAAAAGACTGCCGATCGGATCGGCCCAGAGCTGCTTGGGAAAACTTGTGTTTCGCAGGAAATCCAAAAGGCCCTTGCGGAACGGCAGAAACGCACTGGGATAACGCAGGACTATGTGCTGGAGAAACTAAAGGAGATCACGGACAAGACCGCTTCGGATGGGGCGGACAGCGATCTCAAGTATTCCAACAAGCTGCGGGCCTTGGAACTGCTGGGCAAGCATCTGGGCATGTTTGAAAAGCAGGATAATGAACAAGCAGATGTCGAGGACCTTTCGCCCTTGGCTGATAAATTGAAACTATGAAAGTACGAGCAACGATACCTTGGGCGGATTTCAGCGAGAAGCACAAAATCTACATCAACAACGCCCTGCATAACAAAATGAACGTAGCCGAGGGCGCGATCCGCTCCGGCAAGACCATTGACCACTGCATTATCGCGGCCATGCATCTGGAGAAGTGCCGGGACAAGATCCACCTTGCCAGCGGTTCTACCATCGGCAATGCAAAGCTGAACATCGGCGTGTGCAACGGTTTCGGACTGGAAAACCTGTTCCGCGGCCGCTGCAAGTGGGGCAAGTACAGGGACAATGAAGCACTGTTTATCCGTACACAGACCGGCGAAAAGGTCGTCGTATTCGCAGGCGGCGGCAAGGCGGACAGCTACAAGCGTATCCTGGGCAACTCCTACGGCCTGTGGATCGCAACCGAGATCAACGAGCACTACGACAGCGAGGACAGCCGCACGTCGTTCATCAAGGTCGCCTTTGGCCGACAGGCGGCGGCACTGGATCCACTGGTGCTCTGGGATCTGAACCCCTGCGGCCCGAATCATCCGATCTATACGGATTACATTGACAAGTATCTGGACGGCTATGTGGGTGGTTATCAATACCAGCACTTCACGATCGAGGATAACCTGTCCATCCCTGAACGCCGCCGGGAGGAGATCAAAAGCCAGTACGACCCGCAAAGTGTCTGGTATCGCCGGGATATTCTCGGCGAGCGGTGCGTGGCCGAGGGCCTGATCTATCCGCTGTTTGCGGACAAGCCTGCCCGGTATGCCATCAGCAGGGACGAACTGCCGGACTTCGAGTACATCACCATTGGCGTAGACTTCGGCGGCAACAAATCCGCGTTTTCCTTTGTGGCGACGGGGATCACGGCAGAGTGGACACCTGTTGCGCTGCGCTCCCTCCGCATTCCGGCCAAGGGCGTGAGCGTGGAGCAGATGATGAGCAAGTTTGTCCGCTTCGCGGAAAGCATAGAACAGGACTATGGGCCTGTGGATTATGTGTATGCGGACAGCGCCGAGCAGGCCATCATCAATTCCATGTACCAGCAGACCAAGTATAGCGTGGTCAATTCTGTAAAAGGGCAGATCATCGACCGCATCCGCACCGCGGACCTCCTTCTTTCCACAGACCGCTTCAAGTATGTGGAAGGCGAGTGTGACAGTCTAGTGAAGGCCCTGTGCGACGCGGTATGGGACTCCAAAGCATTGGACGATGTGCGACTGGACAACGGCACAAGCGATATTGACACGCTGGACGCATGGGAATACAGCTGGTCGGCATTCATCAGGCAGATTTTGAGGGAGATAAAGCCATGATAAGTACAGCATTATTTGTGTGGCTCGGCGTAAAAGCCGGAATGCCCGCGGGATATTTTGTTTTATGCGGGCTGTATATGTTTTTCCGCATAATTGACGCCTACATAGACTCGAAGAAAGAATAGGCGGTGAACTATGTTTCAGCAGTTGATCCAGTGGATCAGGACGCTTTTCGGAAAAATCGTTGGGCAGCGCACCCAGCGGGAGATGATGGAGAGCGACAAGTACAAACGGCAGTATGAGGACACACGGAGCATCAACTTCGATGCCATCTTCGCTGGTTCCCTTGCCAATAAGTCAGTGAACGACTGCAACATGACGGTCACGGACGCAAACGACGGGGAGAGCCGGCGCAGCGCCCTGATTTCCGACGTACTGACGCCGGTATGGGACAACATCAAGCAGACGCTGACGCAGGCGCTGGGCAAGGGCGGGAAGTTCCTCGTGCCCTATGTGATCGGCGACCGCATCTATGTAGCCGCCCTCGACCAGACCCGGTGTGCGGTGAATGAAGTAAACGGGGCGGGCGAGATCACGTCGCTATCGGTCGTTGCGGAGATCAAGCAGGTCAATAACAACTACTATCAGCGCATCATCGACTATACGCTGGACAGCGGCACGCTTTCGATCAAAACCCGCATCATCAACACATCGGGCGGCCCGGTGTCGTTCGACATCACGCCGGAGTGGGCCAGCATTACACCGGAAATCACGATCGGGAATGTCGACCGTGTGCCGGTGGGCTTTCTCAAATGCCCCAAGGACAGCCGCCGTGAGGACGACTTCTACGGCGTTCCCATTACATACGGCTCCGGGGATACCATCCGGCAGCTGCATGAGTGCATGGCGCAGATCGAGAGTGAGTACGGGCTGAAACGCGCTTTCGTGGGTGCGGACGAACTGCTGTTCGGGAAAGACGGCAAATTGCCGGACAGCGGCCTGTTCAAGAAATTCCGGGTCGGCGGCCCACTGGACGGCGGAAAGAGCTTTTGGGAGGTGTTTGACCCACCGATCCGGGATAGTTCTTATTACGCCCGGTACAATGTCCTGTGCGCTCAGCTGGAGAAAGAAGTGGGTACGTCCAAAGGCGTTCTGACCGAGCCTGCGAGCTTCGGCGCCACGGCAACCGAGATCAAGAGCGCAAACCACGACACCTTCTGTCTGGTGTCCGACATCCGCAAGAACATCCAGTCCTGCTTTGAGGATCTGGCATATTCCATCGACATGTACGCGGAGTTCTTTGGTCTGTCCCCGGCGGGGGCGTCGGGGGACTACAAGATAACTTTCGACTGGGACATGTCCCTTGTGGAGAGCAGCAGCGAGACCTTTGACCAGCTGTCTGAGCTGGAGAGCCGCGGCCTAATCTCCGGCGCCCGTCTTAACAGCTGGGTGACCGGCCAGAGCATGGAGGATGCACAGGCGGAGATCGACGCGGTGCAGGCGCAGAAAGCAAAAACGGCGGCAGCCCTGTTGCAGCCGGAGGACTTAGAGCCGGGAGGAGGCAATCTATGAAAATCCCTGATTCCGTCCGCATTGGCGGCGTAGAGTATGAGGTGTTCGACAATCAGCCGTCCTTGAATGACGGCGAAAATCTGCTGTATGGTCAGATCGACTACCGTGAAAGCACGATTCGGCTTTCCAATCTGTGTGAAGGTCACCAGATGAAGTGTATCACGCTGCTGCACGAAATCCTTCACGGCATCCGGAATCATGCAGGCCTTGAAGTCGAAAACGAGGAAGATGTCGTTGATATGTTCGCCCGCGGCCTGTATCAGGTGTTGTAGGACAACGGCAGGCGGCTGTTTGACTTGGAGGAGTAACCCATGCTGACCGACAGGCAGATAGAGGACGCTTACGAAATCATCCGCGAGCGTATCGACCAGGTGAACACGGACTATCTGCAAAAGGTCGGGGCGCAGATCAGGGCCATCGGCAAGCTGAACCCATCCAGCATCAACCGGCTGGCGCAGATGCGGGTGTACGGCGCGAATATCCGTAAGATCAAAGAGGAGCTTGCAAAGGCTCTCGATATGAGCGTGCAGGACGTGCAGCAGCTGCTGGAGCAGGCCGCCAAAGAGGAATATTCCAGTGCGGATTTTCTGGCGGTGGAGCACGGGAGACACATTGTGCCGCTGGAATATAACTACGCGCTGCGGCAGTACATACAATCCCTTGCAGCGCAGACAGCGGGCAGCTTCCTGAACTACTCCAACACCACGAACATTGATGCAGCCTATCGGGAAGTTGTTTCCGAAGCGATCGATGCGGTTTCCCGCGGTGTGACAGATTACAACTCGGCCATCCGCTCAAGCATGCGCAAACTGGGCGGGGACGGCCTGCGGGTGACCTATGAGAGCGGTGTGACCCGGCGGCTTGATACCGCGATTCGCATGAACATTCTGGACGGCACAAAGCAGATCGCCCAAGAGGCGCAGCGGCAGATCGGGGAGCAGATCGGCGCTGACGGTGTAGAGCTGTCCGCGCACCCCTATTCCGCGCTTGACCATGAACCGGCGCAGGGGCGGCAGTACAGCCTCGCAGAGTATCAGAAGATGCAGAGCGGGCAGGGCTTCCAGGACGTAGACGGAAATCAGTTCGCGGCCTTCCAGCGGCCGATCGGCCAATGGAACTGCCACCACTTCCCGAGCTATATCATTCTGGGCGTATCGCCCCGGCGGTACACGGATGCCCAGCTGCAGCAGTGGCGGAAAGCAAATCACGAGGGCTGCGAGATCGACGGCAAGCACTACACCACCTATCAGGCCAGCCAGCTCATGCGCACGCTGGAAACCAAGGTGCGGCAGCAAAAGGACATTGCAAACCTTGCAAAAGCGTCCGGGGATGATGTGCTCCGCCGGGAAGCGCAGGCCAACGTCCGGGATCTGCGTGTCAAGTATGCAGAGGTAGCCCGCAAGGCCGGGCTGCGGCAGCGGACGGACAAGATGATCGTAGAGAGCTATACAAAGTAACGATAAAACCCGCACTTGCGGTTTTTATACAAAATCGGTTATCCACAAACCTAAAAGTGTGGGGCGGTGGTCATGGCAACGACCTAAAAAGCCTAACCGCGAAAGGAGACAATATGAAAAAGGAAGAACTGTTGGAAATCGGGCTGACTGAGGAACAGGCAAACAAGGTTTTTGCCATGAACGGCAAAGACGTTGAGAACGCCAAGGGCAAGCTGCAAAAGGACGTCGACACCATGAAGAGCCAGCTTGCGGAAGCTAAGGAGACCATCACCACGCTGGAAGCCAACAAGGGCGACACCGCCGCCCTTCAGGCCGAGCTTGACAAGTACAAGCAGGCTGAGGAGCAGCGCAAGCAGGAGGAAAAGGACGCGGCAGAGCGCGCCAAGATCTTGGAACGCTTCAATGCGGCCAAGGGCGATAAGAAGTTTTCCAGCGAATACGCCGAAAAGGGCGTGCTGGATGCGTTCTCCAAGGCCATCATTGACCCTGCCAACACAGGGAAAGGCGACGCGGAGCTGTTCGCGTCCCTGACCCACGACAAGGAGGGCGTGTTCAAGAGCGCCCACCCGTCCGTCAATATGGGCGGTATTAAGAACGTGGATACCGGTGCGCCGGATTCTCTGGCAGCCGCACTCCGCGAACGATACGAACAGAAAGGATGAACCATAAATGGCTATCACTCTGGCAGAAGCCAAGGTCGGCATGGCCGATCACGTTGACCAGCAGGTCGTTGATATGTTCCGGCGCAGCTCGCTGCTGCTGGATCGCATGACCTTTGACAACTGTATTTCCCCCGGCACCGGCGGTTCCACGCTGGCTTACGGCTACATCCAGCTCAAGACCCCCAGCACCGCGGCTGTCCGCGCCATCAACTCCGAATACACCGCAAACGAGGCGAAGCGCGAGAAGAAGAGCACGAACGCCATCATCATGGGCGGTTCTTTCCAGGTTGACCGTGTGCTTCAGAACACCAGCGGCGCGGTGGACGAGCTGGCATTCCAGGCGGAGCAGAAAATCAAGGCGACCGCCAACTATTTTCACAATCTGGTTATCAATGGGCAGGCAGCCGCCAGCGGCGGCACCGGATACGTCAACAGCACGTTTGACGGACTGCGCAAGCTGCTTTCCGGCACGTCCAGCGAGATCACCAGCACGGTAAGTCTGACCAGCGCTGCCGAACTGGACAGCAACTGCAACGCTTTCCTGGATGAGCTGGACGGGTTCCTCTCCGCACTGGACGGCACGCCTTCCATGCTGCTGATGAACTCCAAGATGCTGACCCGCGTGCGTGGCTGTGCCCGTCGCGCTGGTTACTATGACCGCAGCCGTGACGATTTTGGTCGTTATGTGGAGACGTATAACGGTATTCCGCTGATGGACGCGGGCAAGTATTACAACGGTTCGGCTACCGTGGACGTAATCGCAGATACTGCTGCGAGCAGCAGCGCCGCCGGTACCACCGATATTTACGCGGTTGTGCTAGGGCTGGACGGCTTTCATGGCATTTCGCCCACCGGCACGGGCGTTATCAACTCCTATATGCCTGACCTGACTGCTCCCGGCGCGGTTAAGACCGGTGAAGTGGAGCTTGTCGCGGGCGTAGCGCTGAAGAACACCCTCAAGGCCGCAGTGCTGAAGGGTATCGCCATTTCGCCTAAGACCGGCAGCTGATGAAAGGAGAGGGGGAACGCCATGTATCTGGATTACTCTACTTATAAAAGCATGGGTGGGAGCGCCGAAGAAACGGCGTTCCCCCGCCTGGAATATCTGGCAGAAAAGAAGATCGACCGGTATACCCAGGGGCGTGTAAAAGCGATGGAAACCGTTCCCGAGGCTGTGCAGCGCTGCATGGTGGAGATCATCAACGCCATGTCCACCGCAGACCCCGCGAAAATGGCCGCAGAAGCGCCCTTGAGCGGCTTTTCAAACGACGGATATTCGGAATCCTACGCCGAACCCGTAACTGCTGAGAGGCTGGAGGCGAACCTGTACGGCCTGATCTTGGACTATCTATCCACGGAGACCGACGACAGCGGAACGCCGCTGCTCTGGCTGGGGGTGGACGCATGAAGAACGCCACGCAGGATATTACCCTGTATAACTATTACCTTGACCCCGCCACAGGCTACGACACCTGCCAGCGGCTTTACATGCAGGGCGTGTCCGTCTTTGCGCAGACAAAGGTCGAGGTCAGCAAGGACGGGCTGGCTGCCGCCGATGTGTACACCCTACGCATCCCTGAGGCGGTGCCAACGGCCCGGTATGTCACGCCCAAACAGTTTCAGACGCTGGAGGACAAGACGGGATATTTTACACTATCGGAAGCGGACAAGATCGTATTGGGATGTGCCAAGGAAGAAACGCCTACGCCGGCGCAGCTGGAAAGTGCTTATGGCAATGGAACGGTGCTGACGATCACGGGCGTAACAGACGACCGGGGCAAGCGCGCGCCGCACTGGAAGGTGACCGGGAAATGAAGGTTGTAGCGAAATTTGAAATGGATTCCGCAAAGAAAATCCTTGCAAAGCGGAATTTGGAGCAGGGTGGCGCCGTGCAGAGGTACATCGACAGCGAGGTGATTCGCCAGTGCGAGCCGTATGTGCCCTTTGATGAGGGCGCTTTGACCCGCTCGGCCAGTCTTGCTACCCGTATTGGAAGCGGGCTTGTGGTTTATGTCACGCCCTATGCGCACTACCTGTATTATGGCGTGGTGTACGGACCAAACATCCCCATGACCATCGGTGGGGAACAGACCTTTCGCTCTCCTGCGGGGCAGGCAAAGCATCCGACCAACCGGAAACTGACGTACAACAAGGAAAAGCATCCGCTTGCCGGTTCGTACTGGTTCGAACGGATGAAAGCCGACCATAAAAAAGACATCCTGAATGGCGCAAAAAGAATAGCGGGGGTAAAGTAATGGCCGAAATCAATACAACAAAAAACCTGCGGCTCTGGCTTCGAACCTGTCCGGCTATTTCCACGATCGACCGTTTTAATGTGGATTTTATGGGGCGTGGGCCGGTGGAATATGCGCTCTACTCCAGCCCGACCACAATGGATTCCGGGATAGACGTGCTTGGGAATGTGTTCCTCCGTCCCATTCAGGAGTTAAACTACATCTTCCAGGCGCTGTTCCATTACTCCAAGGACATACCGCAGAATTTGAACAATCTGGAGTTCTTCACAGACGTGATCAATTGGATCTACCAGCAGAATGTAACGAAGAACTTCCCGCAAATCGAGGAGGGGACGGTCCTCTCCATCATGCCCACGCTGTCGCCCTATGTGTACGACGCGGACAGCGACAGCGGACGCTATCAAATCCAACTGAAAATCCGCTATCGGCGGAAACCTGATGTAGAAAGGATGAAGATCAATGCCCGGAAGTGATCTGGATTTCAATACCACAGCTGGCCAGACCGTAGCCCGTGAAATGCTGATCGTCTATCTCAACGTAGGCAAGAGCTCAACGCCTGACTGGGCGCCCATTGGCAAGCGCGTCGAGGACAGCTCCATTGAGTTCGACTGGCAGACCGAAACCAAGGTGGACATTTTTGGCGATACCTACACCACCGGCAAGAAGGCCACCCGCACCCAGACCTTTGATCCCTGTGAACTGGACGGCGCTGACGAGGCGCAGCAGAAGATCTGGAACCTTGCGATCAAGGACGACAATGTAAACGCGCTGCTCAATCAGGATATGCTGATCGTCCACTTGTACGCAGGCACGGCCAATACGGCCGTCTTTGCCGAGCGATACTCCGCGTGCTCTGTGCTGCCCACCAGTCTGGGCGGTGAAGGCGGCGGCGCAATCGGCATGCCGATTGACGTAACCTATGGCGGCACCAGAACGACCGGTACGGCCGCTGTTTCCGGTGGTACGGTTACATTCACTGCGGACGAGGAGTAACGTAAATGAAAGAACTGAATTTTGAATCCGGCCTTGTGACCTATTCGATCAACGGGGCGTGCGAGGTGTCGTTTAATCCGACGGACAGCAACTTCGTGGAACGCCTGTACTCCACGTTTGAAGAACTGGACAAAAAGCAGGATGAGTATAAGGCACAGGTCGAAAAGCTTTCTGACAAGCGCGAAATCTTTGACTATGTGCATGAACGCGATGCGGAGATGCGCGGCATGATCGACGGCCTGTTTGCAACGCCGGTGTGCGATGCGCTGTTTGGAAGCATGAATGTTTATGCCATCGCAAACGGGCTACCGGTATGGTGCAATTTCCTGCTTGCGGTCATGGATGAGGTTGACACCACATTCACGAAGGAGCAGAAGGCCACCAATCCGAGAATTGCCAAGTACACAGCCAAGTATCAGAAATACCGCAGGAAATGATAAAAGGAGCACAGTATGGGTTACGGTTTGCCGAAAAGCGTAGAAATCAATGGTGAAGAATATGAAATCCGATACGATTTCAGGGTGATTCTTGATATTTTCGAAGCGCTCAACGACATTGATCTGAACGATCAGGAACGCGCCCTTGCTGTGCTCCAGATGTTTTATGTGGATTTTGATGGCTTGGAGGATTATGACGCCGCGCTGAAGGCGTGCTTCCAGTTCCTAAACGGTGGGAAGGAAAACCAAAACATCAAAAAGGAGCCGCAACTGGTGAATTGGGAATCCGACTTTTCACTGATTGCAGCTCCTGTAAACAGGGTTTTGGGATATGAAATTCGTGCAGTGGAATACGATGCGGAGAATAATTCCGGCGGTGTGCACTGGTACACATTTTTGAGTGCGTACATGGAAATTGGGGACTGCTTATTTGCACAGGTGATCAATATCAGGGAAAAGAAAGCGAAAGGAAAGTCTCTGAACAAAACGGACAAGGAATTCTACCGCAAAAACCGTGATCTGGTCGATATTAAAATGCACTATACCGAAACGGAAAAAGACGTTTTGAAGCAGTGGACGGGAGAATCCCAATCATAGCCTGCAACCTGTTAGCTGCACTTGGGCAAGGGGAACGCCGCTGCATTTCCCATAAATAGTGATAACGTCTCCATCTGACAAAGAAGCGATTTGTTCTTCCTGGTCTCCGTTCTCGGGGAAGAAGCATTGGATCGGATAAAGGCATATTCCACCGTTTGCGGTATCCAGAGAAATACACGGAGCTTTGGTTACAAGATCTTGTCCAATATCTATTATCGTACCTGTAACTGCCAAGTATTCGTTTTTGTATATGCTATCTGCGTTCACTGCGTTCTCGGAATATGCATCCCACAGGTCAACCGCAGAAATGGATATATATTCTGTATCTGATATGTTTTGTGCAGCTCCTGTGTTGCCGTTTTCTCCATTAAAAATTGCCAATACAGCGAGTACCAAAAAGAAAAAAGATATGGCCAAAAGAACCCCGCAAATTGCATAAGCAGCCCGATGTTGCCTTGCTCCGCAGTGGGGGCATACGCTTGCGGATTGGGCGATTTCTCCGCCGCAGGTTTTACACTTGATAAGTTTGTCGCCAAAACCACCTGATTTCGCTCCGCAATAGGGGCAAGTTTTGGCGCTCTTTGTAATTTCTTCCCCACAAACTTTGCAAACCTTTGTTTTCATTCTCATTCCCTCCATATATCTACAATATAACACATTTCATTTCGGAAGTCGATAAAAAGGTGGTGACGGTCTATGGCGGCCGATGGGTCTATTGTATTTGATGTGCAAATTGACGACCAGCAGGCACAAAAAGAATTAAATCGGTTGAATAAGAGGATCCAAACCCTTACCGACCAGATATACAGTAAGCAGAAATTACAAATGCCGCTTGTCGAGCAGTCGAGACAGCTTGCCGCACAACTGGATGCCGCTAAAGTGTCATTGCAAAACATGCAGGGGACAGGAGGCGTTTCTTTCAATGCGGATCAGATAAGCGACCAAAGGGAACGTGTGCGGCTTTTGCAGGCTGAATGGAATAAAGTGCAGGGAAAGGTCGACCGTTACGAAGATGCGATCCGAAAGGCGACCACTGAACTCGAGACCGCAAAAAGCAATGCAGGAGAGATGCAGCAGCGACTTGCGGCCGGCAGCACAAGCAGCGAGCGAATGACCAGCGCTTTTAAAAAAGTCAATGCGCAGGCAAAGAAGTTTACACAAAACATCCGAAGCGCCATAGGAATGAGTTTACTTTTCGGTTTCGCATTTCAGGCCATGTCCTCTTTCACGGAATGGATGGGGAAGGTAATTCAGGTAAATGACGAAGCCTCTGCCGCGGTTGCACGATTAAAGGCGGCATTCCTCACATTGGCGCAGCCGCTTCTCAATGTTATCATTCCGGCGTTTACCACATTGGCGAATATTCTGACCGATATGGTAATGGGCGCTGCGGCTCTTGTATCTACGCTTTTGGGCTCCACGGTGGAAAACTCCAAAGAATCAGCAGAAGGATTGTATGAGGAAACCAGCGCACTCGAAGAAACCGGAAAGGCGGCAGAGGAAGCAAGCAAATCGCTGGCCGCATTCGATGAGATCAATAAACTTTCAGATGGAACGAAAAAAGCATCCAAGCAGGAACCTGAAGAAAGTATACCGCCTGACTTTGCGGGGCTGGAAGAGAGCAACAGCTGGATCGCTGATATGATGAGCCAAGTTGCCGGCTGGGTTCCTGTTGCGTTGATGCTCGGCGGAATTGCACTTATCGCAATCGGAGCAGCTATGGGTAGCCTTTTGCTGGTTACGGCCGGATTGGGTATTTTGGGATTTGGCATACTGTCCGCTGTCGAAAATGAGCAGTTGCAGTCGTGGGCGGAAACATTGGGCTTAAACAATGTACAAGAATTTGTGGTTTTAGCAGTGCTGCTGGGTGGAATTGCAATTGTAGCTATTGGCGCCGCCATGGGAAATATCTTGATGGTTGTTGCTGGATTAGTTTTGATTGGAATCACTGTTGCTTATGTCGCACAAAGCGGTATGCTGCAAGACTGGGCCGAAACCTTGGGATTGTCCAAAGCGGCACAGTACGTCACCGCGGGATTACTAATTGCTGGCATAGCATTGGTTGTGATCGGTGCCATTATGAAAAATTATTTAATGATCATCTCCGGATTGGGGCTAATCGCAGCAGGTGTTTATGTTGGAATGAAAAGTGGCGTTTTGCAAAGTTGGTGGGACGCTCTTCAACTATCCGGCGCAGTCGCTTGGGTCACCGCGGGATTACTAATTGCTGGCATAGCATTGGTTGTGATCGGTGCCATTATGAAAAACATTGCAATGGTCATCACAGGTGTTGGGCTTTTTGCGGCAGGCGTTGCGGTTGGCATCGCTTCTGGTACATTTGAATCATGGTGGGAAGCCTTACAGCTTAGTCAAGCACCTGCATGGATCACCGCTATACTTATTATTGGAGGAATTGCGCTTACTATATTTGGCATCGTAATGAAAAACTTTATGATGTTCATCGGCGGCATGGCGATGATTTTTGCGGGGATAAATTATGGCGAGGAAAGCGGCACATTTGATAATTGGTGGGATGCGCTTGGGTTGGAGCACGCGGACAGCTATGTCACCGCTGCACTTCTGATCGGCGGCATGGCACTTATCGTGTTTGGCATTGTAACCGCAAATGTTCTGATGGTCATTGGTGGTATTGCGATGCTTGGCGTTGCAGCCGTTTATGGAAGTAAAACAGGTACATTTGAGAGCTGGGCGGAAGCGCTGCATCTTGACGACGTTGCGGGCAAAGTGACCGCAGCGATTATGCTTGCAGGCATTGCCTTGATCGGCATCGGCGCCTCAACGCTGAACCCTGTGCTGGTTCTCGCAGGTTTGGCGCTGTTGGGAGTTGGCGCAATCGGCAATTACCTGACTGGCGACAGAGGAATTTCGGGAAGCTCGCGCTCACGCATGCTTGCAGCTCCCAATTTCCAAACATATGAGGTCCCCGCGCTGGCAAGAGGTGCAGTTATCCCGCCTAATCGCGAATTCCTTGCCGTATTGGGCGATCAGAAAAACGGCACCAATATCGAGGCACCGGTTTCCGAAATCGAAGCCGCTGTTGCGCGAGGTATGCAGAAGTACATCGGAACAGGAGGCGGCCAGCAAACCGTTATTCTGGAGGTAGACAAGAAGGTTCTGGGCCGTGTCACCTATCAGGCAAACAAGGAAGAAAACCGCCGTATTGGCGTGAATTTGGTAGGTGTGTGAATTGAATTACATCAAGCTAAATGGAATAGAATTTGATGCGAATGTCGCAATCTCAAATTATAACCGGCATTTTGATGTGCTCGACGGAGATACTGCCGGTCGCACGCTGTCGGGACTGATGAGCCGGGATGTGATCGGTACTTATATCGGCCATCAGATCACAGTGTTCCGCAGGGGTGACAACTATCAGGGGCTAGATGCCTTCTGGGACTATCTCATCGAACATTCGGTTGATGATTCGGTATTGCTCGAAGCTGCGGACGGTCAGACGACGATTTCTTATCAGGCATATTACACAAGCGGTTCGCAGGACTTGGAAAAGGTCGAGAACGGCATCAATTATTGGGGCGAAATACAGATCAGTTTCGTCCCGATGGACGCACAGATCAAACCGTAGGAGGTGTTTACTATCAGCAACAGGATTGAATATCTCGATCATGTGTTCGAGGGGCAGGCCATCAAAAGGGGCAACCCCTACTATGCCCGGTCGCTGACCTCAAGTTCTCTTGAAATTGATTCGTTTGACTTCGAGGTGCTCAGCTCCGACACCACCCTGACCCAATTCGTGCGAAACACGCCGCTGACCTACTACCATGACGACGTGCAAATGGGCATCTTCTACGTCCAGAAGATATCGCGCACCTCCATTAACACATACCGCTTTGAATGCACGTCCACCATCGGCCTGCTGGACGAATCTTACCACAACGGCGGGATCTACACCGGCGAGACGGTGAAAGAGGTCGTCGAGGACATCTGCGGGCCTTATCCCGTCTGGATCAAGACCAATATCCAGAACATCCAGCTGTACGGCTGGCTTCCCATCGCGACCCGCCGTGAAAACCTGTCACAGGTGCTGTTCGCCATCGGCGCAACGCTCAAGGTGGACTATAACGGCACGCTCCGCGTCGAGGGGCTGTGGGATGGCCAGTCGACCGAGATCGACGCAGGCCACATGCACGCCGGCGGCTCGGTGGAATACAGCACGCCGGTGACGCAGGTCATCGTGACCGAACATGCTTACACCGCGAACGCTACAGAGACAACCGAGCTGTTCAGCGGCACGACCGCGGCAGGGGACAAGATCACCTTTGACGAACCCTGCTATGATCTGGCGGCGGAGGGTTTCAGCATCCTCGAGGCGGCCGCGAATTACGCGATCGTGAGCGCGGGCAGCGGCGCCCTGACAGGCAAGAAATACGTCCACACCACCCGCCAGATCGTCAAGGACGTGCAGCCGGCAGCCCGTGAGCTGGTCTCGCAGTCGGACAACATTGTCACGGTTGAGAATGCGACGCTGGTGTCGCTCGTAAACGCGAACGCGGTTGCGGACAGGCTGGTGAATTACTACGCCTGCACGGAGCGCATCGTAAACAAGATGGTGACGCAGCGCGAATCGCCGGGCGATGTGGTGGGCGTGTATCACCCATACGAGGACGCCGCGGTGCAGGGCTGCATCGAATCGTCGGATGTCACGGTATCGGGCAAGCTGGCCTCGGCGGAAAGCATCCTGATCGGATACACCCCGTCGGACATTGGCGAGCAAGAATACTATGACACGGTTGAAGTTGTTACCCAGTCGGGCACGTGGACAGTGCCGGAGAACGTCACATCGATCCGCATTGTGCTGATCGGCGGCGGGCAGGGCGGCGCGAGCGGACGGAAAGGCGAGGACGGGGAAACTGGTACTTCGTCTCCGGGCGACGGCGGCGCGGGTGGCCTTGGCGGGGATGGCGGTTCCGGCGGCAAGATCAATCAGGCCGAAATCACCGTGGAGCCGGGTTCCGTCCATCAGGTTTCTATTGGTACCGGTGGCACGGGCGGCGCATTTTCCGGTGACGGAAACAATGCGGGCAATGCTGGCACCGATACGACGTTCGACGCTTACACATCGGCCGACGGCGCGTCATCGCCGAACGGGATAACCGACCCTGTCAATCAGGTCACCTATGCCACACCGGGGGACACCGGCGGCAGTGGTGCGGATGGCGGCAAGGGCGGCAGCTGGTCGGAGAGTGCCCATCCGGGCGGATCGGTTGGCAATTATACTGGCGGATTCCCGGGCGAGGATGACAGTGTAATCCTCTCGAACGCCGAATATTACGCCTTTGCGGGTGGCGGCGGTGGTGCTGCCATGGGCGCAAACGGCGGAAATGGTGGAGATGGCGATGTATCCCACGTCGACGACCATCTGGGGCAAGGCCCCGGCTATTTGGGACAGGGCGGCTCTGGTGGCAACGGTGCAAGCGCTACTCTAGCTCCTTTGCAGGCATCTGGCTATGGAACCGGTGGCACCGGAGGGTATGGCGGTGGCGGTGGCGCTGGAGGCGGCGGCACGCAATCCACCTTTACTTGGGATAGCGCCGGGGGCACTGGTGGCAACGGAGGCTTGGGCGGAACCGGCGCGCCGGGCTGTGTCCTGATTTACTACCGTGTCTATGCGGCGTCAAGCGCCGGCCGGTTTCTCACCAAGGACGGCGCAGCCTTTAACGAGGCTCACAACAGAATGGTGGTGGTTTGATGTCAACGTATTATACCAGTAAATACAGCGGCGAGCAGATCGATGAAGCAGTCAAAAAGATAATGGATGGAGAAATGACTGGAGATTACGCCGATCGGCAGCTGTCAAATCTGGATACCCCGCAGGCGGCGCTTGCCAATCTTGGCGCGGGGGTGCGGCCGAATATTGCGCGGAATCCCGCATTTGCAGTAAATCAGCGAAATTTTACAAGCGATAACTGGACAAGCGGGTATGGACCGGATGGATGGGACAGCATGGGTATCGGATATTTGACATTTAACGGATCGACTATATGCTGCTATGGACAATATATTTGCCAAAGATATGAAACTGGTGTGATAAAAAAAGGCAAATATACCGTATCTGCATTATGTGACGGGCAGATATATGCAGAAATGGGATATTGGGGAAGCGAAATAGCAGTGTATGCAATCTCGACGAATTATCAAAATGGTATAGCAAGTGTTACCTTGGATATTCCATCCGATAACGATGAAGTCATGGGGTATATATACATCCACACAGTAACGTCCGGCGGCGAAATAACATATGTCAAGATAGAGCAGGGCTCTACCCAGACTCTTGCCTATCAAGACAGCACCGGCGCATGGCACCTCCTGCCGCAGCCGGAGAGCGATTATGCGACGCAGCTGGTGAAGTGCCAGAGGTATCTGGCTGCAATGGAAAACCATGCGATAGTACGAAGTGCGTATGTTTCAACAAATTTTGTTGACTTTTTAGTTCCAATTCCCGTATCATTTCGCGTTTTGCCAACAATTCAAAGCGCAGAAAAGCTTGTTTTGATTACCTATCCAGATGGGGTAAATGTCTCGGGCGTCACATGGAGTATTGCTACAAAATCAAGTGCATCAGTACGGTTGCGCGCATCAAAACCTAATATCTTGTCTGAAGGAACGGATTTTAGTGTATACACAGATTCGGGCGCAACCTTTTTCTCTGCCGAACTGTGAGGTGAAACCATGAACGAGAACACATCAAAAGTCTACGTCCTGACGGACGACAGAAGTCGCATCATCAGCTGCGAAGGCGGCTACACCATCAGCAATATCACTGATTTCACCGGCTGGGTGCAGATCGACGAGGGCGTAGGGGACAGGTACAATCTCTGCCAGTCGCACTATTTCGACGGCGGCCTCTACACCGACGACGGCATCCCGCGCTATAAGCTCACAGACGGCGCGCCGGTGCTGCGGTCGGATGAGGAGATCGATGCGGATAGGCAGCCAAACATCGCTGATCTGCGCGCGGCGAAAACCGCCGCGATGTCGGCAGCGTGCAACGCCGCGATCACGGCGGGCATGGACGTCACCACCACGCAGGGCACCGAGCATTTCAGTTTGCAGGAGACCGACCAGATCAACCTGACGGCAGCGGTGACGGCCGTCCAGCAGGGCGCGGCGGGCTATCCCTACCACGCGGACGGCG
>ERZ1090879.423-NODE-423-length-27050-cov-37.501945_pt1 | contig 27050 bp, 18 predicted proteins | sample MGYA00478472_ERZ1090879 | MGnify/ENA primary metagenome ERZ1090879 (study PRJEB33644, sample SAMEA5815723) | chicken gut metagenome | biome: Chicken; feature: Gastrointestinal Tract; material: Caecum | place: Ireland | collected 2019-01-01 | study: A study of the... | reverse complement strand
GGCGTGCGGCAAGACGTTCTCCGACGCGGAGGGTAAGACGGAAGTGACGGAAGTCACCATTCCCGCGGGTCATAAGCTGACCAAGACGGAAGCCAAGGAAGCGACTTGCACGGAAGCGGGCAATATCGAATATTATACCTGCTCGGCGTGCGGCAAGACATTCTCCGACGCGGAGGGTAAGACGGAAGTGACGGAAGTCGGCATCCCCGCCGCAGGACATAAGATGACCAAGACGGAAGCGGTGGACGCGACCTGCACGGAAGCGGGCAATATCGAATATTACACCTGCTCGGCGTGCGGCAAGACGTTCTCCGACGCGGAGGGCAAAACGGAAGTGACGGAAGTCGGCATTCCCGCCGCAGGTCATAAGCTGACCAAGACGGAAGCGAAGGAAGCGACCTGCGCGGAAGCGGGGAATATCGAATATTACACCTGCTCGGCGTGCGGCAAGATGTTCTCCGACGCGGAGGGCAAGACGGAAGTGACGGAAGTCACCATTCCCGTAAAGGCTCATACCGAGCCATATACCGCGGAGGTGACACAGGCACCGACCGCATCGGCCGCAGGCTCGGCGGAACTGAAGTGCCCCGTTTGCGGAAAGACGATGCAAACCATTACACTGCCCGCTCTCACGGAAGCCAATGTGGAAAACGGCACTTATGATTATACTGTAAGCTACCGTTTTTCCGGCAGAGGATATTATCGCGACGGTCTCTATACATATGCGGATCCCGATGTGGAGCTTGAGGGGTTCAGAGTGCAGGGAGCCGGTCAGACGATGATCCGGGGAGGGTCAAACTTCCAGTTTGAAAACGCTTCTTCTGCAACACGTTCTATTTCTGTACCGACAACTTCCATCGATGAGTTGGACGACCAGACCAATCGTCCGAAAATTACCGCGGGCAGCATGATCATGGGCGCTGCCGGCTGGTATAAACTGACGGTAGGATCATCGACCGACGTAGCATTCACTGTTACGTTGATCAGCCCCGATGGTTCGGCAAAGGATTTCCTGATCACTTCCGATCAGCTTTCAGCTACGTTCGAGACGGTTACCGCGTCGAATGAATATTGCATGTTGGTGTTCCACAGTGCAAGCGAGCAAGTGCAGCTGGAGATTACCGTTGAAGAAACGACTGTTCCCACCGTTACGACGTCGGAAGAACTCTCGATCACGCTTCCCGGAGGAAACCGCGGTTTGGGTGAGGCGGTCACGATGATGGTCGGAAACGATATTGAAGCAGGTACCTATCGCCTTGTATTCTCCGGAACCGTGCTGCTGTGGCGCTGTAACGTTTCTGTCGTTGTGAACGGCGTAACATATAATCTGTCAGCAAAACCTGCGGAAGATTATAACGGATATTATGTAGAAACAGAATTTAAGCCGGGGGATTCGATCACCGTAGCTTGTGACGCGGTGAATGATCTTACGGTTACCGCTATCCTGGAGCCTGTTTCCGAATAATTTTTTGACAGAAGTACACAGCTCATAACGTTTGTCCCGTCTGCTTTTTTCGGACGGGACATTCTGTTTTCCTGCGGTCGACGAGCTTTCATTTGGAAAAAGATCGTGGTGCGGTGGAGATTATTTTTGCGCAAGGGTTGACATTTTTGTCGAATGGCATTATAATGATGAAAAATATGGAGGCAATCATATGAAGGAAATCTGGACAAAGAGCTGGAAAAAGGTGCTTATCTGGCTGTGCGGCTATCTGAGCATCATTGCATACGCCATTGTGGGCGGATATGCCATCGTCAAGTCGAACGATAAGGAATTGCAGAAGACGGCAAAGCTGGTGCTTGTGATCACGCTGATCTTTACCGCGATCGAGGCGCTCATCGCCATTTTAAGCGGCATCGCTTCATTGAACGTGAATATGGGTACCGCACTCAACTGGATCAGCTTCTTTGTTTTGCTTGCCAAGATCGGCATTTTTGCGGCCGGTATCATCATGACGCTTTGCGATGTGTCTCTGACTTCCTCCAGGACGGAGCAGAAGAAAGAGACGAAGGCAGAAACCTCGAACGCTTCTGCCGCGCAGTCTGAGCCGGCGTCCGCGGAATCGTCGGCAGCAGAGAGCAAGGATTCCGAAAAGACCGAATAACCATCCGATAAAAAACAACGGCGCCGGATAAGGCGCCGTTGTTTTTTATCGTTGAGTGCTACATGGCAAGGATCGTGACTGCAATGAGTGCGGCGATTTGCCAAATCAGTCCGAAGGCGTTCACGGCTATAAAATACCAGTGTTGTGTTTTATGTCGGAACAGAGCCATGGCAAGCGTGCCGCCGATTGCGCCGCAAAAGAAGGAGCACAGAAGCAGAGTCTTTTCCGGAATGCGCCATTTTCCGTTTTTTGCCGCATATTTATCGCGTGCATAGAGGCAGAAGGTGATCAGAGAGATGAGAGCCATTGCTCCGCAGAAGAGATAAAACCAAATCATGATTGAGAAAAAGGCGCCTCCGTCGTATCGGAAAAGAGAAGCGTGGTCACAGAGCGAGGCATCAGCGTGCAAGATGCGCCTTCGTACGATATGCTCTTTTCGTAAGGAAAGGGATTCTGTATGACGATCACATGCGTTCCGTCGGGATTGATGAATCCGAACGCGTTTCCGCTCATGCGGCCGCTCAGGCGAAGGACTTGCGCTCCGCGCCGGACAAAGCCTGCCGCATGATAAAATATATAGTACTCATATTCTCTGTGTGCGGTCCCGCGTTCCGTCGTGATCATACTGTTCTGTTTCCAGCCCCAGGAACTTTCGCCTCCCTTGGGAAGAACGGCATTCCAGTAACAGTAGGCGCAAACGCCGCCCGTGATATACAGCCGCATGAGTTCGAATACATAATTGGCATACTCCCAGCTGTTGGAACCGTCTCCGCATTCGTTTTCGCTCTGCATGTACTCCAGTTCCGGGTAACTTTCCACGCTGGGGCGGAGTGCCGCCTTGCCTTCCCACTGATAGGCTACGCCTCTGATATGACGGAAGGCTTCGGGATCATCCAGTACAATATTGGTGTATTCGTTATAGCGAGAGCCGGGACCTCCCAAAGTCCCGGTCCCGTTGATCGTGCCCAGCCAAAGCTCTGTGGTAAGACCGCTCGTTTCCAACGCCGGACCGAGGTATTTTGCGATAAATTCCCGCATCATTTCGCCCGTCCAGAGGCAGGTGGGGTAAATGTTGTCTGACGCCCATTCGTTTTGCGGAAGCAAGATACTGACGTGTATGCCTTCCTCTTCATAGGCTCGGAGCCATTTCATAAGGTAACGTGCATATGCCGAGAGAACTTCCGGAGTTGACCTTATGTGCCCGCCGCAGTAGCGGGCAGGTTCTTTCATCCAGGACGGCGGGCTCCAGGGAGAGGCGAAAAATTCTATGTTCGGGTTGCGCGCAAGCGCTTCTTCCGCATAGCGCAGAACAAAGAGCTTGTCCCGTGCGATCGAGAAATCCCGCAGGGAATAGTCCTCGGACGTTTCGTCGCAGGAGTACCATTCCAGCGCATAGTCATTGGCGCCTATCGGCAGGCGGCAGAAATTCAGTCCCATGCGTTCCGGCAGAAACAGATCGTCCAAAATGCTGTTTCTCAGCGATGGGGACAGCGTGTCCAGCGCAGCGATGCCCGCCTCGTTGAGGCATCCGCCGAATCCGCGCCATTTCACGTTGCGCAAGGGCGGCAGACTGTTCAATTCGCTCGTGCAAATGCCGCCCGTACGGATCCGATCGACCATGGGCGCTCTCTCTGTGGTTGTGATCTGTCGGATGAGTTTCATCATATCGGATCTCCGTCTGGGAAAAATGTCTACCCCATTATAATGCAGATTGCGCTGCCGGTCAATGGATTTTCCTCTTTTGCTTTTTTTGTATTTCATATTGCCGGCGGATAACGGTTATGCCCGAATTCGCAGGCCGCTTTGCACGCTCTATGTTATTTTTTGCACGTCATATGAGCATCTCGCCGATTGTATGCGGTGAATCTGCGAGCATGTCTGCGCCCGCTGCAAGCAGTTCTTTCTCGTCGCCGTAGCCATATAATACGCCCATGGAGCGCAGCCCGTTTGCTTTTGCGCCGAGGATATCATGCTTTCTGTCGCCGATCATGAGGGCGTTTTCCGCGTCGACGGCATACTTGTTCAGCGCATAAGCAATGACGTCCGCTTTTTCGTTACGCGAAGTGTCCATGGTTGCGCCCGCAACGCCGACGAAATATTCTGCCATGCCGAAATGCTCTATGATACGCTTGGCAAAGACTTCCGGCTTGGACGTGGCGACATACAGTTGTTTGCCGTGAGCCTTCAGCATCTGTAGCATTGGGACGATCCCATCATAGACGACATTTTCATAGAGTCCCTTCTCAGCAAAGTATTCACGGTAGAACTCCACGGCTTTCAGGGCATTGTCTCGGGTAAACCCGCAAAAAGTGCAAAATGACTGTACGAGCGGAGGACCGATGAATGCAGTAAGAGAGTGCTTGTCTTCGATTTCGATGCCAAATTTGCGGAGTGCGTAAGCAATGGAATTGGCAATGCCCTCAAACGGATCGGTGAGTGTGCCGTCCAGGTCGAAAAGGAGTGCTTTGAATGTCCGGTTCATACTTATATTATAGAAGACGCAGCGTTGTCTGTCAAACAATCACAAAGAAGTACGCGATCTTTGCGCGCGGCGCAGGGAAAAAGTTTGGGCGGTCGCGGTATGCAGCTTACTTTGTCATATTCGCTTTTGTTGTCGCATACGCTATTCATGCAAAGCAATCGGACGAGTCAGGAGGCAAATGCGGGCATGAAGACATTCAGTATCTATGAGGACATCGCAACGCGGACGGGCGGCGAGATCTACATCGGCGTCGTAGGACCCGTCCGAACGGGTAAATCAACGTTTATCAAAAAATTTATGCAGGAACTTATTCTGCCGCAGATCACGGGCGCCAAAAAGAAGCGGTATACGGATGAGTTGCCGCAGTCGGCGAGCGGGAGATCGGTAATGACCACCGAGCCCAAATTTGTACCCGAGGAAGCGGCGGAGATCAAAGTGAAGGATGCGGTTGCGCGTGTGCGGCTCATCGACTGTGTCGGGTATCCTGCGGAAGGAGCAACGGGATTTGAAGAAAACGGTGCGCCTCGTCTTGTCAAGACGCCTTGGAACGAGGAGAGCGTGCCGTTCAACGTAGCGGCGGAGGATGGGACGCGGCGGGTCATACGCGACCATTCGACCATAGGAGTCCTTGTCACGACGGACGGAAGCGTCACAGAGCTGCCGCGTTCTGCGTATGAGGCTGCGGAGGAACGCGCGCAGGAGGAATTAAAGACCCTTGGAAAGCCATACGTCATTGTGCTCAACTGTCTCGATCCTGCGGCAGCGGAAACGCTTCGGGCGGAGATGGAGGAAAAATACGGAGCGCCGGTATTGGCGATCAATGTAGAAACTGCAACGGGTGAGACGCTTTGCGCCGTATTGGAAAGAGTGCTCTATGAATTTCCCGTTTCGTGTGTAGATGTTGATCTTCCCGATTGGATGCGGATTCTGGATGCGGATAGTCCGATCATTTCCGAGGTGCTTGAAGGGATCCGATCCGTTGCGCCCAAACTCAGCAAAATGAGCGATTGCGCTCTGCTCGATACGCTGTATGCCGAGAGCGCTCGTTTGCTGCCGCCGTCATCTGTAGAGTTGGACGCTGCAACGGGAAGGGTATATTGCGTTGTCGAAGCGAAGGAAGGGGTGTTTTATTCCGTGCTCGGAGAGCAGTGCGGGGCACCTATATCCGACGATCTCACGCTGATGAAGTTCTGCACCGGATTATCGAAGGCAAAAAGGCTTTATGACCGCGTCGGGCAGGCTTTTGAGGAAGCGCAGGAAACGGGATATTCCATTGTCCCGCCCGATGAGGCTGAAATGATGCTCGCCGAGCCGACGCTGGTTAAAAAGAACGGAAGGGCCGGGGTAAGCCTGCGCGCCGATGCGCCGAGTTACCATGTGATTCGTGTGGATGTGAGCGGGGAAGTCTCGCCTGCGCTCGGCAACGAGGAGCAGAGCGCTGCATTCGTCAGACAGCTTTCCGCCGACCTTGAGGCCGATCCCGCACGGGCATGGGAGACGAATATGTTCGGCAAGTCGCTCAAAGATCTTCTCGGCGGAGAACTTGCAGTCAAGAACCGCGCCATGAGCGAGCCGCTGCAAAAAAAGATGCGGCGCACCGTTACGCGCATCGTCAACGAGGGTAGGGGAGGCGTCATCTGTATCCTGTTATAGCGCTTTGATCCGTTTTATGTTTGCGCCCCGCCGCGTCAAGCGGCGGGGCGCATTCTGTCGAAGCGGCGGAGATCCTGCCGGCTACGGTGAAATTTTTCAAAGGGGGATTGACAAAGCGGGGGAGGGCTTGTTATAATATAAATAATATTTCGACGGGAGGGATTGCATGATGAGCGTAATGTTGCTTGCCCCCGATCCTGCATATCTGCTGGCGGCATTGGGAGCTGTGGCTGTGCTGATCGCCGTGCTGGTTATCGCCGATTTCGGTCACAGTTGCAGGAAGTTCAAAAGGGATGCCTCCGTGCCGAGGAAAAATCTGACGATCCGCTGGGTCAGGACAGAGCAAAGCGATTCCGTGTCGATTGAAGCGGAGCCGCTTGTCTCAGCGGTGACGGAAGAGGCAGAGCAAGAAACTGCTGTTTCGCTGGTGCCTCCTGCGGCGCTGGCAGTCAAAGCGCCTGCGGAACTCGCCGTCATGCCTCCTGCGGCGCTGGCGGTCAAAGCGCCTGCGGAACTCGCCGTCATGCAGGAACGGCGTGATTTCGCAGCAGAACACCGCGTCAGCGTTGCCGAAGCGGCAGAGATGATGGCGGACGAAGAAGCGGAAGCGCAGATGGAGCGTTCCGGGTGTATAGCGGATAAGACCCGTACGGCGATCGTCAATATCGATACGCTGAGCGATTATTTTGAGGACGGCGAGTACGTCGATATCGATGCGATGAAAGCGCGCATTCCATTCTTTGACAAGCGAGCGACGTATGTCAAGGTACTGGCGCGCGGGATTTTGACAAAGACGCTTGAAGTCGAGGCGGACGTCTACTCCATGGAAGCCGCTAAGATGATCCTTCTTCTCGGAGGGAAGGTCATCGTCACGATAAAAGAATAAAATTTGCGGCGCGTCCTGCTTGACGCGCCGCATTGTTTGTAGTATAATATCTTCGCCTGAGCGGAAAGAGCGGTCTGACCGTAAAGGAGACGTATAGTACCATACGCACATTCGGTGCGCCGTCTCCCCATGTCCGCGCGGGCATGGGGATTTATTTATGGAAGAAAAACGACTCTGCGTGCTCTCCGTCCTCGTGGAAGACAGGAAGGAGGCGGAAAAAATCAATGGGTATCTCTCCGAGTACGGAGAATACATTGTCGGGCGCATGGGAATACCCTATCGGGAGCGGGGTGTCTCCGTTCTTTGCGTCGTACTGGACGCACCTTCTGCCGCGGTCAACGCCCTGACGGGCAAGATCGGTCGGCTGGAAGGCGTCACGGCAAAGGCTTTATTCAGATAAAATTTCCGGAGGAAACTATGAAAAAAACAGTTGCAGTCACCATGGCATTTTTCCTGAGCACGGCAGCGCTCGCTTCATTTGCAGCTTGTACGCCCGCTGAGGACACTCAGTCCGATTCGCCCGTCTACACCGTCTATGCGCCCGACGGCGCGCCCGCCCTGGCGCTCGCAAACGCTATTGACAAGACGACGGATAACGGCTTCGAGTATCATATCGTCGCATCGAGCACGATCGCGGCGCAGGTGACGGGTGAGGCTCCGGCGGCAGACTTCTGCATCCTGCCCGTCAATGCGGCGGCAAAGCTGCTCGGTTCGGGCGAGACCTATCAGATGCTCGGCACCGTCACGAACGGCAACATGTACTTTCTCACAACGGGGGACAATGCGCAGCTCACGACGGACAGCCTTGACGTGCTCGTCGGAAAGACGGTGGGGGTCGTCCAGCTGAGCAACGTGCCCGGGCTGACCTTTCAGACGGTTCTGAAAGCCAACGATCTCGATTACCGGATCCTCTCCAGCGAGGTCGGGGCTTCCGATGAAATGATCAACCTGCAGCCCATTCAGGATGCGGCAACGGGCGTCACGCCCGCGGGCGGGTGTGATTATTATCTTTGCCCCGAGCCTGCTGCAAGCGCCAAGATCAAGGGAACGGCTGCAAGCGCCAATCCGTTCAAACTTGCCGGCAGCCTGCAGGCACTCTACGGCGACGGTACGGGATATCCTCAGGCGGTGCTCGTTGCAAAGACGTCCGTCATCGGCGATAAATACGGTGCGGAGGCGGTTGCACGGCTGATCGAATACATGGAAGACGGCGCGCAGTTCCTCTCCGGGGCGGATGCGTCCGAGGTCGTTGCGCTGCTGGAGGACAAGTACACCGAAGGCATGACGCCTTCGCTCAACGCCGATAATCTGACGAGCGAGGTCATTGCCAACTGCTCCGTGCGCTTTACTCCTGCGCAGGCGTGCAAGGAGCGTGTCAATGCCTTCCTTGCAGAGCTGATCGCCATCAGTCCCGAATTTACTTCGACCGTTTCGGATGCCTTTTTCTATCAGCCGTGAAGGTGGCAAAGAAGTATAAAAACGCGCTCTTGTCGCTGACGGCGATCGTCGCGCTTTGGCTTGTATGGATCGCCGCCTACTATATCGTGCGCAATGACTACGTGCTCCCCTCCTTTTGGGACGCGTTTGCGGAAATGGGACGCATTCTTGCGGATGCGTCCTTTTGGCGTGCCTTTTGGAATACTTTTTTAAGAACACTGTGGGCGTTTCTTGCGTCCATGGCGCTCGGCATCGCCATGGCTGTCTGCTCACACCTTACGGTCGGTTTGCGCGTATTCTTTGCGCCCGTCATCTCCGTCGTGCGTACGGTGCCGACGATGGCGGTCATCCTGATGCTGCTCCTGTGGACGACGCCCTCCATGGTTCCCGTCATCGTTTCCGCGCTCGTCCTGTTCCCTGCCGTCTATGCCGCCGCACTTGCCGCCTTGGATGAGGTCGGGGAAAACTACGGCGAACTCACGCGCGCCTTCCGGGTACCGCTTATGAGGCGCATCGGGAAAATGTATCTTCCGCTCGCTGCGCCCGTCATGCTCAAACAGGCGGGAGGCATCTTTTCGCTGGGACTCAAGGTCGTCATTTCGGGTGAGGTTCTTGCAAGTACCTATCGCTCTCTCGGCGGCATGATGCAGGATGCGCAGATGTATCTCAATATGCCGCGGCTTATGGCGCTCACGCTGTTGGTTCTTTTCATGGGGTTTGTTTTGGAAGGAGTGTGCTATTTTGCCTATCGGCTGATCGTGAGGTGGCGGACATGATTTTAAGGGATATATGCAAGAAATATGATAAGATCACCGCGCTCGATCACGTTTCTCTCGCGCTTGAGGAGAGGAAGATCACTGCCATTCTCGGGGAGAGCGGCGCGGGAAAGACGACGCTTTTAAACGTCCTTGCGGGGCAGACCTCGTTTGAGGGCAGCGTAGAGGGCAGAAAGGTATGCTCCTATCTCTTCCAGTCGCCCAAGCTCTTGCCCAATCTGACCGCCGAGCAAAATCTTAAATTCGTACTGCCCAAAAGCGTACATGCTGCGGCAGATGAGATGCTCGGAAAGGTGGGGCTTGTCGGACGGGAGCGGGCGTACCCGCACGAGCTTTCGGGCGGCGAGCGACAGCGCGTCGCGATCGCGCGTGCTTTTCTGTACCCGCATGAAATGCTTTTAATGGACGAGCCGTTTGCTTCCCTCGATCTTTCGTTGAAAAAGTCGCTCATCGAGCTGGTAGCGTCACTCTGGGCGCAGTCCCGCAGCAGCATCGTGTTTGTCACGCATGATGTGCGCGAGGCGGCGATGCTCGCACATCGCGCAGTTGTCTTAAAGCATGGGCGTGTTGCCGCTGATTTTGCCGTGGAGGGAAGTCCTCCGCGCGGATTCTTTGAACGTACGCCGTGCGAGGAACGACTTGTACGCATTCTTACGGAAGAAGTGGAACTTTAAGGTTTCAAACGGGCTTTTGCCCGTTTTTTTGAGAAGATTTTTCTTTTATTCAACAAGGCGACACGAAAGTATTTTTATGTTTTCATGAAAATTGTCATATATTTTGTTGACAGAATTCTTGTCTGGTGGTAAACTTATGTCATAAGAAATCGTTACAGCCCGCGTTTTGCGGATGGGAGACAGAATATGAAAAAACACGATTGCGGACAGGAACCGACACTTTCCGAACTCAAAGGAGAGGGGATCCCGAAAGCAGTCCGAAAAAAGGGAAGGATCCGCCTGAGAGCGAAACACCATCGCCGCCTTGTGAAGGGATTGGCGGGTGTTGCTGCCTGCGCCGTTTTGGTGGGTGGGGCATTTGCGGTCAACGCGCTCTTTTTTAATAAGGCGGCTCCGAATTCGGTGGAAGAAGGGTTCGTTACCGTCTCGTATGAACTTCCGACGGACGGTTCTACGCCCGATATGCACAGCGCGTTGGAAAATATCGGCTATATGAACACCCGTTTCCGCGCGCAGAGCAATTACTATACGGAAATGAGCGGCACGGTCGATACGATGCTGACTCAGCAGGTCAATACATGGAAACAGTATGACGACGGCGTCCTCATCCAGACGGACATCACCCGTTCGAGCATGGTCAATTCCGCGCGGCAGTTCTGTTATGTCGGCGACCGCGTCATCTGGCGCGAGGCGGCGGGCGGCGCTTCCACATATAACGGGTTGGCGACGGAGTGGAAGCAGGGAACTCCCGCAGGCAATATGACCATCGACGATTTCAAGGCGTCGCGCGGGCTTCCCGGCACGGAGTTTTCCGTGTATGTGATCAATGAAGAGACGCTTTTGGGCGCGGAGGAGGTCGTCAGCAACGGCGACGGCACCTATTCGCAGACATATTATCTGAATCCTGCGACAGATAAGGCGCCTGCATACTACGTCAACCAGATGATGACGACGGGCGGACTTACGGGGCTTCCCACGTTTGATCATATCACCGTCACATATACTTTCGATTCCACCTGGCAGGTGCTTTCCTCGGACATCGACGAGAGCTATACCGCAACGATGGGCATCTCCGTCGGCTGCCGCGCTTCCTATCATACGGCGTATGAATACGGCACGGAAAAGGCGGTGACAAACGTTTACGACGATTATTATTCAGAGTATGCTTCCAAGCCTGCGACGGGCGCGGAAGAGAATGCTGCGGTGACGGCGGCGGGATGCCTTTCCGCTGCGTTTGCTCCCGTGTTACAGGGACCTGTGACCTTCCGCCTCGGACTGTCGCTCGACGGAAGAGCGGTCGAAGGGCTTGTCTATGTCGATGCGGCTGACTTCAGCAACTTGCAGTTGCGCGCGCAGATCGGAGCGCTTTATGTTGCCTATACGGGCGAGGACGTCTATCTTCGCATCGGCGAGAATTTCCGCGGTTCGCTCGATCCCGTGCAGTTTGCGGCATTGTTTACGGCAATGATGGGAGACGGAGACGGCAGCGCGCTCGATACCGATGCGCTCCTGGAGCAGCTTGGCAGCGGTACGTTTACGGTTGCGGAGGACGGCAGAAGCGCAACGCTTTCCTCCGTTCTCACGATCTCCGGTATCGAACTTCCGGTTGTTTTTTCTTTTGACATAGCGGAGGACGGCAAGACTGTCTCTCTGGGCGGTGTCACGACGCAGCTGACGCTTGCGGGCATGCGGATCGGGGCAGAGCTGTCCTATTCACAGGCGACTGTCCCCGAAGCGGGTGATCCTGCATCCTATACCGACCTTACAGGTATGGTTCTCAAACTTGCGGACATTGTCACGGGCGAAGCGGTTGACGTCAGTGTTTCCTATACGCTTCCTATGGCGCAGGGCGAGCTTGCGCTGCACGGCGGCGTCTCGTTTGATTTTGCCTCGCTCTCTGCGCGCGGCAGTCTCGATATCGTATATAACGGTATGAGCAAGACGCTGAACTTTGCCTATTGCACTAACAGTGCCGCTCCCGTTGTCTATTTGGAACTGGACGGAGTAAAGGTGCGCGTTGCAGTGAATGATGTTGCGGCAGTTTTGTCTGAGCTGCTCGCAGAACAGTATTCCGCGGCGGGCATTTCAACCGTGGGAGCAAACGATGCGGCGTCTCTGATCGATATGCTTCTCTCGCTTGATCTTGCGTCCATGGTTTCCACTTCGGAGGACGGGATCACGGTCGCGGCGGGAAAGCTGCTTGCGGCGCTCGGAATTTCCTTCGACCTCGGCGACGCAACGATCGGCGAAACGGCGGACGGCATCTTCGTTTCCGTTTCAGGTGCAGACGTTTCGCTTGCGCCTGCCGAAGCATTCACGGTCTCGGCAGGGGACTATGCGGATTATGTGGATGCCGGTCCCTGGCTGGAGGCAATTGCCTCGCTTGCCCGGGCGGAGGCGCTGCATGCGGACGCAGCGTATGAGACCGAGGCATTCTCTCTCGCCGCTTCGCTCGATTTCGATGTGACGACACTTTCCGTCAGAGGCGAAGTTGACCTCGCATGGGGCGGCATTACAAAACGGCTCACATTTGCATCTGCGCAGTCGGACGGCGTTCACACGGTATACCTTGCGGTGGACGGTATCAAAGTGAAAGCCTCCGCAGCGGAAATTGCCGCTCTGGTAAACGGTTTCTTCTCCTCAGATGCCGCAGCACCCGCCATGGATGCAGATCTGCAGCAGATCCTGGAACGAGTGTTTGCGATCGATTTCTCCGAAGTCTTTGAGGTTACAGAGGATGGCGTTACACTGAACGGCACGGAACTTCTTGCCCTGTTCGGCGTCGATTTTACGCTCGGCGACGTACAGCTGACGCTCACAGAGAACGGCGTCTCCGTCTCGGTTTTAAGTGCGGAGATCGAGTTTATTCCGACAGAGGCGTTCACAGTTTCGGCAGGGGATTATGCGGACTATGTGGATGTCATGCCCTGGATCGAGACGATCGCGGAACTTGCGTCGGCAAAGGCATGGATGCTGGAGTTTTCTTATGCCTCGTCGCAGGGAGATATATCCCTTGCAGGAGCCATTGCCTTCGATCAGGCGTCCAAGAGTGTTTCGTGCGTCATGAATATCAGGACGGGCAGCAGAGTAAGGGGGCTTTCCTTTACCTATGATCCGGATGGCGACATCTTCTGCAACTTTGACGGCGTCAAGATCAGGGCGACGGCGTCCGAGCTTGCCGGACTGCTCCGCGAGCTGCTCGGCGATATGTCCCTGACGGAAGAGGACATTGATGTGCAGGAGCTGCTTACAAAGCTGCTTTCGCTTGATCTTTCTTCTCTGTTTACCGTCACGGAAGACGGTATCTGCGTGGATGGTTCAACGCTTCTGTCTCTCTTTGGGGTCGAACTTGCGCTCGGCGACGTACAGTTCAGTCTGTTCCCGAGGGGCGTTCGCCTGGAGGCGTCGGGGATGAGCGTTGCCGTTTCCCCTACAGTACCGTTTGTCATTCATGACGAATACTATCTGAACTATGTGGACATCACGCCCCTGTTCGATACGGTTGTGACCATCCTTAAAGAACAGGAGGTCGCGCTGAACGGTTCCTTTGACGTCGTCTACGGCGATATTTCGCTCAACGTTGCGGTCGAGAACGGGTGGCTGTCCTGGGAAGAAGGTATCGCCCTGTGTGCCGATCTCACGGTGACGGCAGGAGAAACGGTCGTATCGGTCAGCGTGGATGCAACCGCCGATCGTATCCGCATCGTATTCGGTGCGCTTGCGGTGGAACTCGCATACAGCGAACTGGACGATCTTAAGGTTGCTTTCGCAGATGTGTACGCGCGAATCGCAGAAATTGTCAACCGTTCTGCGGCAGAGGGGACGATTCTGCCCGCGGAAGTCAAGGAGATCGGTTTACAGCTCGGCGCTGGCGCTGCGGTCACTGACCTGTTTGCATCGCTCGATCTGCCCTCTTTACTAAACAACCTTGTATTGGGCGGTGCCTCCGATCGGGAGGGCAGCATTGCGACCGTAGCTTATGGCAATGCGATACTTGATGTCTGCCTCGCGCAACAGGGCGTCGTGCTCCATGCAAGCGGTCTTTCCGTCGGCGGCATATCCTTGAACGGCATGCTTGGCGTTTCCGTCTCTGACGGAAGAGCCGCCGAGGTGCAGCGCGAGTATCTCACCGTGTGTGACCTTTGCGAGCTCGTCGACTTTGTCGGCGCGGCGGTCGGTTCGCTTGCGTCTCCCGATCTTTCGATCTCCTTTCAGGACGGCGTTACCGTCTATACTGCGGATCAGAGCAAGAAATTTACGATCAACGGAAAGCTGGTCTATCATTCGGGACTGAGCGTTGCCGGATTCCCGATCGTTGTGGATACGAAGGGCAAGACAGTCACGGTCGATCCCGATGCGTACCTTTACTTCAATTTACAACTGGACGAGGAAAGCGACAGCGGCACCGATCTCAACTTTGAGTTCTGGATGCTCGATTCCAACGGCGATAATGAACTTGAATTCTTTGTCAGCCTCTCCAAATTCCTGACGGGAAAGCCTGTTCCGCTGCGCTTTGCAGTCTCGGCAAGCGACGTTATGACTTTGCTCTCGGGCGGGCTGTCGCTGGTCGGCGGAGAAGGTGGCGTGCTTGAAACGTTCCTCGTCGGCATGGGCGTGCCGAAAGACATGGTCACGGCGCTCTTTACCGTGCTGGACGAATATCTCGTCGGCAATTGGCTTACCGCGGATGAAGAAGGGCAGTTTGCGGCGGTCGGCAATATGCTGATGAACACGCTCGGCATCAAGGAAAAGCTTGAAACAATGCTTGGCGGCGTCTCGGATGCGGTCAGCGGAGCATTGGAGGATGCCGATCTCGGCAGTGCTGTGACCGATCCCGCTGCTTATCTGAAGCAATTCGGTCTTACCTATGGCGACAACGGCGAAGCGGTATTTACGCTGTCTTTGGATTCCGATCGGATTTTTGGCGGGGAAGGGCTGCAGCCGCTCACCATTGCGCTTACAAAGGCTGACAGAGACGGAGAGAGTTACCTCACGGCGGTCGGGATGTCCAATATTTACGGCAGTGATAACAGTGAGCGTACAAGCGTTGCGTTTTCCTTTGATTATGCGGCGCTCACGCTGGAAAGCGGCGACAGCAACGCGTTTGTTATGCAGAACGGCGAGCAGATCGCAAGCATTACTTTCTCCGATTACGACAGCTACACCTTTGCCGGCGTTGACGATCTGCTGAAGTCTGTTGCGCTCTCAGCGACGCACAAATCGGAAAGCGGTTACGCTCTGAACGACAGATTTTATATCAGCGGTACGGCGGAGGCCTCCCTGCTCGGATATACGATCGACGGCATTACCATTGATCTTGCCGTTTCCACGGATGAAAACGGAGAGATCGCGCTCAATGCCAAGATCAACTATCCCGGCGTACAGGAATTGAATATCGTGGTCATCAACGGGCGCACGCAGCTGGAGATCACGATCGAGGACGGAATGGTCTATTTAAAGCGTACGCAGTACACTTATTGGAAGACGACCATTCTCTGGACAACGGAAGAGACGTACAATACACCCGTTGTGACTTATCGCGTCATGCCGCTTTCGAACTTCTTTGGCGGTTTCCTCGGGCAGATCGGGTATTTGTTCAACCTGTCCGATTGGATCAATTCTAAGATCCCGACGGAGTCAAACGGTTCCGGCCCGAACACAGAGGACTACGGGGCTATATTGTATCATTACCTCAAGAATTACAGCTATACCGCCAAGGCGGACGGAACGGGCGGGAACTGGCTGCTCACCATGAACGGCGATGCCCTGACGGACGGCGTCCTCACCGATATCGGCATCGAACTGGGTTCGCAGACCTATTACGGAACGAACAACGTTCTGCGTACGCTTGACGTCAGGACGTCCATCATGGATTTTGTCAGCCTGACGGCAAACCTGACCTTCCGCAACCCGATGAACGTATGGGAGGACGGGTATTCCGATCTGACAAACGATATTGCTGACGAATTCGGCGGCATTGACTTTGCATCCATTGACTGGTCTGCACAGGCAGAAAATTACTACATTATCCCCGAGCAAAGATCTGTCCGCTATACGGTGGAGGGCGAGCAGATCGATCAGCAGACGCTTTGGTATGATGCAGTCAGCGGCGTTATGCTTTCTCAGCTGCAATATCCCGATCTTTCGGCATACGAGAGGGAAGGGTATACGCTCGCCTGGAACGATTCGATCGCTGCAGACGGCACGATCGCTGCGACATACACGCCCAAGCTCTATGATGTGACCCTCGTGTCTCCCGAGCGGCCGGGCGATGATTGGACGCTGCAGGCAGACGGCAGCTTTGCTCTTACGATGCAGATGTACTATGACGCAAAAGTCGAGATCATTTGGGGCGATAAGAGTTATACGTTTACGGTCGGAAGCGAGGATAACGTGTTCGATTTCGGCGCAGTGATCGGGGACGCGCAGGTTATTTGGAACGAGACGGATCTCGATCTCCTTGCAAACGGCACGACCGTCCGCATTCCGCTCGTGCCTGACACGGTCATCTATACGAGCAACGGCGTTTCCTTTACGCTCGGTGAAGCGGTGAACGTAACAAGTGCGGAAGTCGATTTTGATTCGTTCTATACGCTTGAGACGCCTGTCGCGCAGGGCTATACCTTCCTCGGCTGGTATACCGTAGACGAAAACGGTTTGACGGAAGCGGCATCTGTCTCCTATTCGGGCGGCGGCAGGGTGATGACCGTCTCCGCGCTTTGGATCAGTGATTTGCAGGCGAATGTTACGGAAAAGTCTAAAGTGAGAAACGGTGGCAGTATATTTAATTCAAAATACGATCATTCGGCAACCGTAGAAATCTCCGGAGGAAAGATTGCGGGAGCGCTGACTGATATCGACGGCAATGTGAGTGTCTCAACGAAGTATGTATTTAAGCTCGCCAGGGTTTTTATGTTCGATAATCAGGAGCGCACGGCAGAGGTTTCCGATCATAGGTATCTTTCGTCGGCAAGTACTACGATCAATGCATCGGGCAGGGATGAGATGACGGTGGAAGTGCAAGTGACGTATACCTTCTCTTATCGCACGGCGGACGGAACGGTTGCACAAAGAACGGTAACAACGCCTACGGTTACAGTCGTCGCGGCATACTGATTTCAGGGATAAGAAAATATGGGCTGTTTCCGATTTGGAGACAGCCCATTTTTTATGTGATTTCTTTACATGTAACTTTCCATAATTTTCTTTGCCTCGGCTTTTACGCGCTCGGCGAGCGAAGCAGGGGAGAGCACCTGAAATCCTGCGCCTGCGGACAGGATCTTGCCGATGAGCGATTCGTCGTCCGGAAGCGTCACGTCCGCATAAAATTTTCCGTTCCGCTCATATACGTTTTCAATTCCCAGCCACTCTTCCGCGAAGGGAAGGACATCTTCAGAGATGCTAAAGCGCGCCTCGACACACATTTCGCTGTCCGTCCAAAAGGAGAGCGGGACGTCGTTGCGTGTAAACGGAAAGCGTTCAAAGGTTTCTCCCGTCAGTACTACGGTGCGCATTCGTCCTATTTTAAACAGCCGGAATTCTGCCCGCAGTCGGCAATACGCATAGACGTACCATATATTCTGCTTATATACGAGCAGATGCGGTAAAATGGTGCGGTGGGTTCTGTTGCCGTTTCTGGCAACATAATCGATTTCTATGGCTTCCCGTTCGTCCGTAGCGCGCGAAAGCAGCCGCAGTTTGTCTGAAAATGTCCGTTCGCTGCCCCACGCGCCGCTGTCTACCAAAATATTTCCGGAGAGCGCATCGTCGCGGCTCTCAAGTTTCCTTTGGGCGGAAAGCTTTTCGATCGCAGACCGCAGGACCGGATCGCCCAGTTCGCTCTCCATTGCACGCATTGCCTCGATCGCTCTGTCATATTCGTTGCGCGTCATAAATCCGCGCGGCAGTTTATATGCGTCTGAGATACAGATGCCTCCGCTTGCTCCGCGTGATACGTCAATGGGAATGCCTGAAACCGTCATTTCATCGATGTAGCGGTAAATGGATCTGACCGATACGTTATAGCGCGCGGCAAGCTCTCCCGCACTGATACGTCGCTTTTCAAGCAGGGTGAAGAGGATATCGATCATGATCTGGTATTTCATCGGTTTTTTCCTGAAATAATGTAGAAAATTCTTAAAACAATTTTACCATACATGACAATATCTGTCAAGTATGATGCGTACAATAGGGAGTATGGAACAGCTCTCTATGGACAAGCGGTTGGAATGTTTGCGTCGGGCGGCAAGAGCGAAGCGAAATCGGGAACTTCGCATCCGTCTTGCTGAAGCGGGGACTGCGGAATGCGTTCTGTCTCGTTTCCTTACGATGAGGGGACTGGGCGAATCGACGGAAAATGCGCTGAATTTTGTATGAATGGGGTACAAGCGTTTGACAAAGGTACAAAAGGGGCGTATAATAAAAGCATGAAACATTCGCTCGCAGTTGCAATTTACGGCTACGCGTATTACGTTGTTGCGTAATACTCTTTTCGCGCGTAGATCGGAAGGACAGTAGAACGGTTTGCGCGTGCAAGCCGTTTTTTTGTTGCGGACGGGCAAGAAGGAGACAGCAATGCAGAATGTGATGGATACCCTGCGCGCGCGGGGATTTATCAAACAGACGGTGTACGAGGACGAGCTGTATGAAAAGCTCGGTTTGGAGAGCGTGCCATTTTATATCGGTTTCGACCCGACGGCGGACAGTCTTCACGTCGGTCACTTCATGCAGCTCATCGCCATGAAGCATATGCAGGACGCGGGGCATAAGCCCATTATCCTCATCGGCGGCGGAACGGCAATGATCGGCGATCCCTCGGGCAGGACGGACATGCGCTCGATGATGACCAGGGAGACCATCGCCTACCACGTCGAATGCTTCAAGAAACAGATGTCGCGCTTTATTTCCTTTGAAGGGGAGAACGGCGCGATCATCGTCAACAATGCCGACTGGCTGTTAAACCTCAACTATATCGACTTTTTGCGCGATATCGGCGTGCACTTCTCCGTCAATAAGATGCTGACGGCAGAGTGCTTCAAATCGCGTATGGAACGCGGACTATCCTTCCTTGAATTCAACTACATGCTCATGCAGGCGTACGACTTTTTGGTGCTCTTCAAAAAGTACGGCTGCGCGTTGGAGTTGGGCGGCGACGATCAGTGGAGCAATATCCTCGCGGGCGCCGATCTTATCCGCCGCAAGGAGCAGAAACCCGCGTTTGCGATGACCTTTACGCTTCTTACGACGAGCGAAGGCAAGAAGATGGGCAAAACGCAGAAGGGCGCCGTCTGGCTGGATGAGAACAAGACCTCGCCCTATGAGTTCTATCAGTACTGGCGCAACACCGCCGACGCGGACGTCGAGAAGTGCCTGAAGCTTCTCACCTTCCTGCCCCTTGACGAGATCGCGGAACTGACGCGCTATCAGGACGAGCGTATGAACGCTGCCAAGGAAGTGCTCGCATACGAACTGACCAAGATGGTGCACGGGCAGGAGAATGCGGACGCCGTCCGCGCGCAGGCGAAGGCTGCATTCGGCGGCGAGGGCGAGATGCCGGAAAAGGTCGTTCCCGCCGATACGCAGACGGTGCTGCAGGCGCTTGTTGCGACGGGCGTGTGCAAGTCCAACGGCGAGGCGCGCCGCCTCGTCGAGCAGGGCGGCGTCACGATCAACGGCGAGAAGGTCGTAGACGTCAACGCACCGCTGCCTCCGTCTCCCTTCACGCTGTTCAAGGGCAAGAAGGTGCGCTTAAAGGTCAGCGTGCAGTGAGCTATTTGAGCGTCGCAAAGCCCTCCTTATACGAGAAGGTCATCGAAAAGTCGCGCTTTCTCACCTACGTCGCGCACACGGAGGATGAGGCGGCGGCGCGTGCCTTTTTGGCGCAGGTGCGCGGGGAGCATCCGCTTGCGACCCATGTATGCTATGCGTTCGTTGCCGACCGTATCGGAAATCTCATGCGATTTTCGGACGACGGCGAACCGCAGGGGACGGCGGGTATGCCCATTCTCGGAGTCATCCGCGCGCGCAGGCTGTTTGAAACGGGCGTCGCGGTCGTGCGCTACTTCGGCGGCATCAAGCTGGGGGCGGGCGGACTGACGCGTGCGTACGCTTCGAGTGCTGCGGAGGCGCTGGAACGCGCGCAGATCTGCGAATACGCCGTCTGTGTCGAGGTGACGATCGCCGTCAATTATCCTGAAGTCAACGCGCTCACCCGCTTTCTGGAGGGTGAGAACGTGCTTCAAAGGGAGTTTGCGGAGAAAGCGTCTTTTACGGTCGCCGTCCGGGAGGAGAACGTAGCCGACTTCTGCGCGCGCTGCAACGACATTCTCATCGGCCGCGCGGAGATTTTGCGCGGGAAATCATATTTTTCGCCTTTTCCGCTTGAAAAATAGAAAAAAGCGGAGTATAATGGAAAGAAATCAAGCCTTCGAGGTATTCGTATGGAGATCATCAAAAGACAACAGCTCAAGGAAAAACCCGTGTTTGATAACTCGCTCGGCTTTGGTCACTATTTCACCGACTATATGTTCACGATGAAGTATACCGCCGAGAAGGGCTGGCACGATGCAAAAGTCGAACCCAACGAACCCAAACCGTTCGACCTTGCGACGAGTATTTTTCACTACGCGCAGGGTATCTTCGAGGGCATGAAGGCATTCAGACAGCCGGACGGCTCCATTGCCGTCTTCCGTCCCGAGGAGAACTGGGCGCGCATGAACCGCTCCGCAACGAGAATGTGTATCCCCAATTTCCCGGAGGACATTGTCGAAGAGGGGCTTGAAGAGCTTCTGAAGCTGGAAAAGGACTGGATCCCGACCCTTCCCGGCACGGCGCTCTACATTCGCCCGACCATCGTCGCAACGCGCGTCATGCTCGGCGTGCATGCGTCTACAGAGTATCTGTTTTTTATCATCCTTTCGCCCGTCGGCAGCTACTATGCGCACGGACTGGAGCCGACCAAGCTCGTCGTCGAGGACTATTACACCCGCGCGACGCTGGGCGGCACGGGCGAGGCAAAGTGCCTTGGTAACTACGCCGCGTCCATGAAGGCGGGCGAAGAAGCGGAGGAAAAGGGCTTCGATCAGGTCCTCTGGCTGGACGCCAAGGAGAAAAAGTACGTCGAAGAAGTGGGCAGCATGAACATGTTCTTCGTGATCGGCGGCGAGGTCGTCACGCCCGCGCTCGTCGGCTCCATCCTGCCCGGCATTACCAGAAAGAGCTGCATCCAGGTCTTAAAGGACAAGGGCATCCCCGTCACCGAGCGCCGCATTTCCATTGACGAAGTGTTGGAGGCGTCCGAAAACGGCACGATGGACGAGGCATTCGGCACGGGCACGGCGGCGGTCATCTCGCCTGTCGGACTCATCCGCTATAAGGACAAGGACTACGTCATCAACGGCGGCAAGATGGGGGAGATCACCAAGATGCTCTATGATACGATCACGGGCATCCAGTACGGCAGGACGCCCGATCCCTACGGTTGGCGCAAGATCGTCAGATGAATGATTTGTAGATACAGGATGCGTCCGCGGAAGCGGGCGCACTTTTTTTACTGATTCATCACGCCAGTTTGAGTTCCGGACCGCTTGCATCGGGTGTCCGTATGACTTTGCCCTTACCTGTAAATTGAATTTTCCAAACATCTGTTCTTTTTTGTATCGCGTCTGTTTAACTGCATAAAACATGCGGTATAATAAAGTGAACATAAAGGGTTGGAAACATCGCATGTGTTTTCCGAACCATCCTGATACAGGAGGGATCAGATATGGACGCTAACAAATTCACACAAAAATCATTGCAGTCGATCCAGAGCGCACAGAGCCTCGCCGTCGAGTACGGCAATCCGGAGCTGACGGCGTTGCATCTTGCCTGCGCACTGCTCGACAGGGACGGGCTGAACTACCGCATCGTCGGGCGCGCCGGCGCAGATGCGGACGGACTGGCATCTGCCGTCAAGGACGCCGTGGAGCGGCTTCCGAGGACTTCGGGCGGCTCTCAGCCGTACGCGACGAGCGCCGTCAACCGCATTCTCACCGAGGCGGAGAAGCTCGCCTCCGGCATGAAGGACGACTATATCTCTGTCGAACACCTCTTTTTGTGCCTGTTCGACAACGACGAACGCGGCTTAAAGGATATTTTCTCCCGCTTCGGACTGAATAAGAACAAGTTTTTGGAGGGAATGAAGCAGGTGCGCGGCAATCAGAACGTGACCAGCGACAACCCCGAGGATACTTACGAGGCACTGGACAAATACGGCACAGATCTCACGAAGCGGGCGCGCGAGCACAAGCTCGAACCCGTCATCGGGCGTGACGAGGAGATCCGCAACGTTATCCGCATTCTGTCGCGCAAGACCAAGAACAACCCCGTGCTCATCGGTGAGCCGGGCGTCGGCAAGACGGCGATCGCAGAAGGACTGGCGCAGCGGATCGTCAAGGGTGACGTGCCCGAGACTTTGAAGGGCAAGACGCTCTTCTCCCTCGATATGGGCGCGCTCATCGCGGGTGCGAAGTACCGCGGCGAATTTGAAGAGCGCCTGAAAGCGGTGCTTGCCGAAGTCACCAAGTCCAACGGCAATATCCTGCTGTTCATCGACGAGCTTCACACCGTTGTCGGCGCGGGCAAGACGGACGGCGCAATGGACGCGGGCAACCTGTTAAAGCCGCTCCTTGCGCGCGGCGAACTGCACTGCATCGGCGCGACGACGCTGGATGAGTATCGCAAGTACATTGAGAAGGACGCGGCGCTGGAGCGCAGATTCCAGCCCGTCATGGTCGGAGAGCCGACGGTCGAAGATACCATCTCCATTCTGCGCGGACTGAAAGAGCGCTTTGAGATCTTCCACGGCGTGCGCATTCACGATGACGCACTGGTCGCGGCGGCGGTGCTTTCCAACCGCTATATCACCGATAGGTTCCTGCCCGACAAGGCGATCGACCTCGTCGACGAGGCGGCGGCGATGATCCGCACGGAGATCGACTCCATGCCTGCGGACATGGACGCGATGAACCGTAAAATTGCCCAGCTCGAAGTGGAGGAGAAGGCGCTGTCCAAGGAGAGCGACAATCTCTCGCAGGCGCGCCTGGAGGCTTTGAGAAAGGAACTCGCCTCTCTCAAGGAGACGTTTGCCGCGATGAAGGCAAAGTGGGAAGATGAGAAGAACGCCATTCATGCCGAGAAAGATCTGAAAGAAAAGATCGACGACGTCAACGGAAAGATCGAATCGCTGATGAACGCCGGCAAGTATGAGGAGGCGTCGCGTCTTAAATACGGTACGCTAGTCGAACTTCAGAAGAAACTTGAGCAGGCAAAATCCAGTGTCAACGACAGAAAGGATGCGCTGTTGCAGGATGAAGTTACCGAAGAGGAGATCAACCGCATCGTCGCACGCTGGACGGGCATCCCCGTTGCCAAGCTCAAGGAAGGGGAGCGCGAAAAGATTCTGCGCCTTGAGGACGATCTTCATAAGCGCGTCGTCGGGCAGAATGAGGCGGTCACCAAGGTCTCGGAGGCGATCCTTCGTTCGCGCGCGGGCATCTCCGATCCCAACCGTCCCATCGGTTCCTTCCTGTTCTTGGGACCGACGGGCGTTGGCAAGACGGAGCTTGCGAAGTCGCTTGCCGAGAATCTCTTTGACGATGAAAAAAATATCGTGCGTATCGATATGTCGGAGTATATGGAGAAGTTCTCCGTTTCCCGTCTCATCGGCGCGCCTCCCGGATACGTCGGCTATGAAGAGGGCGGTGCGCTCACCGAAGCGGTACGCCGTAAGCCTTATTCTATCGTCTTGTTTGACGAGATCGAGAAGGCGCATCCCGACGTGTTCAATATTCTTCTGCAGATTCTTGACGACGGCAGAGTGACCGATTCGCAGGGCAGAACGGTGGACTTCAAGAACACCATCATCATCCTGACTTCCAACCTCGGCTCGGATATCATCATGGGAGGCATTGAGGACGGCGAGATCAGTCCCCGCGCCCGCGAGGAGGTGGATGCGCTTCTGAAGCGCTCCTTCCGTCCCGAGTTTTTGAACCGTCTGGATGAGATCATCATGTTCAAGCCGCTCACGCGCGAGAATATCGATAAGATCGTCGAAATTTTGCTGGAGCGTCTCAAGAAGCGCCTTGCGCAGGAAAATCTCACGCTCGAGGTCACGCCCCGCGCGGTCGGGTTTATCTCGGACAACGGCTACGACCCCATGTTTGGCGCAAGACCGTTGAAGCGGTTCATTCAGTCGCGCGCGGAGACCCTGCTTGCAAAGTTTATTGTCAAGGAGAACCCCGAAGCCGGCTCGAAGATCGTGCTCGACTGCGGCGACAACGGACTGTTCCTGCGCACGGATGCACAAGAGACGGCATAACGTATCCCTCAAATACGAGCGAAAAAGGAGAACGGAATGAAGGGACTCATTCTCGTCAATGCGTACACGCACAGCGAGCACGAACTCTATCAGCCTCGCCGTCTGCAGGAAGAACTTGCGGAGCTGGGCGTTGCGACGGACTTGAAGCGTAACGATTTCTGCCCCGCATACCTGGACAGCGGTATCAAAACGGATACGGCAGAATATGATTTCTGCGTCTATTTGGATAAGGATAAGTATGTCCCGCGCCTTCTGGAGGGCGCGGGCATGCGCCTTTTCAACCGAGCGCAGGCGGTAGAAGTCTGCGACGACAAGATGCGCACGCACATGGCGCTCGCGGGCGCTGTGCGCATGCCTGCAACCATCGCCGCGCCTCTGTGCTATACCCCGGATGCGCCTGTCTCTGCGGCGCTGTTGGACAAGGTCGAGCGCGTGCTTGGCTATCCCGTCGTCGTCAAGGAATGCTACGGGTCTTTGGGCAAAGGCGTGTATCTCGCCGAAAACCGCGCGCAGCTTGCTTTGATCGCGGAGAAACTCAAACTGCGTCCGCATCTTTTCCAGAAGTTTGTCGCGGAGAGTGCGGGCAAAGACCTCAGAGTGCTCGTCGTGGGCGGGCGCGCGATCGCTGCCATGCGCCGCGTCTCGGAGACGGACTTCCGCTCCAACGCCGAGCTGGGCGGCAGGGGAGAGCAATACCCGCTCGATACCGCCACCGCCGCCCTCTGTGAGAAGACCGCAGATGCCCTCGGACTGAATTTCTGCGGGGTAGACCTGTTATTCGGCAAAGACGGCTTCGAGGTGTGCGAGGTCAACTCCAACGCCTTTTTCGGCACCTTCGAGCGCGTGACGGGCATCAACGTCGCGCGGCTGTATGCGCATCATATCGTGCAGACGATGTGTAAACTCGGGTGACGTATTTTAGAAATTGCAAATAACAGGCGCGGCCCGGGGCCAGCCAGCGCGGGCGGGGGTTTTTTGGTGTGGGTTTTTTTTCCCGGGGGTTTTTTTAACTTTTTTAAAAAATTTTAAACTTGCGGGCGGCGGTTAACCCGCGCCGCCGCAAACCATTTTATCGGCAGATTTATTTTTATTGCAACATTGAAAATCGGGCATCTTCAGTTTGGAACTGCAACCATTGCAGAAGCCGAATTAATTCATTGCCCCAAATATATGCGCCGGTTAATGCGTTATTCAGCCCCGTTGCCGCCCTCTTCGTCCGCATCGATTGTCCCTTGGTTTGCGGGAGCGGATTCCTGCGCAAGGCGGCGTTCGCGCTCGATTTCATCTTCAATGGGGCGCACCTCTTTGCGAAGGTCGGCAACAAATTTATTGTTGAGGAATGCACCGGCAAAAATCAGAATTACAGCAAATACAGACCACGCCGCATCGGGAAACAATACTGCCAGCATGAAGCCGACAATTATAGAAAGCAGCAGACATATAATCATGACTTTGCCCTTCACCTTGAAAAACTGCTCGTATTTGCGATATATGGCGAGGTTTTTTTCGTAAGCGGGGTTGCTTTCCAACTGTATTTTTTGCTGTTTTTCAAGCCTGACCAGCTGCAACACGCACGGTAGCGTTGCCGCAAACACTCCGACGGCGAGTATGGTCAGGAATACGGGATAGGCATAGCCCGAAAGATTTTGCCCGAACACCTGCGGCAGGAAGAATAAAACGGCGACAACGACGCCGATAACGCAGAAAATTACGGCGGCGTACACAGATATTTTTACCTGTTTTTTGCGCACATCTTCCGCTTTGCGGAACAGACCGTCGTCGGGGAAGAGAAAGCGGTATGTCTGCGCGTTTTTGTCCTCCTGCAATGAATATTTATGTTCGCGCCCCTGCGCTAAATCAATCGCCCGCGCCTCACCCGCAGTGCGCATCTCTACGGTGTCGCCCGCCGCCGTCTTTTTGAATTGAGAAAAGCTCAACGCAAGAAGAAAAATAAACAGGCAGACGGCAAACACTCCTATACCGGCGTAACTGAGAATGCCAAGATCTTCTGCTTCGGGGTTGAGCACGAAGTCGGCGACGACCATGGCTATCATGGCAACTATGCCCGCGGCAAGCACGACTGCCGCCCAGCGCATCGATTTTTTTGCAGCGGCATTGCCCTCGCGCGTTTTGCGGCGGTAACTTGCGACCTCGGGCATTTCCGATGCACTGTCGGGACGGTCGAGTATTTTTTTGTAAGCCGAACGGAATGTAAGCCACAATACAAGGGCGACTATGCCCGAGACAAGCCATAGGGCGAGCGTTACACCCAACATGATAAACTGCCAGTCGCTTATCTGCGCCGCATCGATGGCGTCGGAATAAAACAGCGCTTCGAAGATTACGGCGACGCAAACCGCCAGAAAATTTATTTCCGATATCGTCCGCACGCAGAAAAGCCTGTACAGCTTTCTTCTTTCCTGCTCGTTGCTGACCGCGCGGTCGTACTTTACGAATAACTTTTCAAACACATTTCATATCCTCCATGTTTTTTCCTATTATAACATGTCCTGCGGCAAATTACAAGCCCCACATTTATCAACTGTCCCTGCAAATAAGCTTATCCCCGCGGCGGCGCGGTTTTTTCGCGCCCCCCCGGGGGGTTAACATAAAATAACACCCCCCCAAGGCGGGCGGGAAAATAACATTTATTTTGGAGGGAATATTTGTGGGGTTGT
>ERZ1090879.405-NODE-405-length-27377-cov-8.398214_pt1 | contig 27377 bp, 13 predicted proteins | sample MGYA00478472_ERZ1090879 | MGnify/ENA primary metagenome ERZ1090879 (study PRJEB33644, sample SAMEA5815723) | chicken gut metagenome | biome: Chicken; feature: Gastrointestinal Tract; material: Caecum | place: Ireland | collected 2019-01-01 | study: A study of the... | reverse complement strand
AGAGCCTTATGGACGGCAGGCTCCTGAAACCGGGAGAAAGTGATTTTAATCAGCTGAAAGACATCTGCCTGATCATCATCGCTCCCTTTGATATCTTTGGCTATGAAAAATATCAGTATACTTTCGAGATGCGCTGCCGGGAGGTCCCACAGCTGTCTATGGAAGACGGTGCTACCCGGATCTTTCTCAATACCCATGGAAAGAATCCGGAAGATGTCAGTCCCGAATTAGTGGAGCTCCTTTATTATATGGAACATTCCAACCAACGGACTTCCGTGTCTTACCAGAGCAGCCGGGTCAGAGAACTGCAGGGAAACGTAAACACGATCGTTGAAAATGAAGAAATGGGGGTACGCTTTATGCAGGCTTGGGAAGAACTCTTATTGGAAAGACAGGAAGGCAGGGAGGAAGGACTCCAGCTCCAACTTCAAAATCAAATAAAAAAGAAACTACTGAAAGGCCAATCTGTGGAGCAGATTGCCGAGGCTCTGGAAGAAACTCCGGAAAGGATTCAGCAGTTAATTGATAAGATGTCTTAGCCTTTTCTCTTAGGAGAAGAAAATTATTGCAGCAATCCTGCTGATAGTCTGGGACCGGCAGATCTGCTATACTATATGGAACATTCCAACCAACAGACCTCCGTGTCTTACCAGAGCAGCCGGGTCAGAGAACTGCAGGGAAACGTAAACACGATCGTTGAAAATGAAGAAATGGGGGTACGCTTTATGCAGGCTTGGGAAGAACTCTTATTGGAAAGACAGGAAGGCAGGGAGGAAGGACTTCAAGAAGGGCTCCAACTCCAGAATCTGATAAAAAAGAAAATGCTGAAAGGCCAATCTGTGGAACAGATTGCCGAGACCCTGGAAGAAACCCCGGAGAGAATTCAGCAGCTTATAGACGAAATGTCTTAACATTATTTTCAGAGGAACAGAAAATATCCATGCTTCCATTTTGTTCCTCTGAAGCCTTATTACATATATATCTTTTCATATGTACAAGCATTTTATAGATTCATATCTGCTATATCACTTTTGATGCAACAGTTCTGTTGCGCATTCCAGTCATTTTAACCTATCACCATCTTTTAACCAGGACAGTCTGTATCTTTTTCTTTACAGCCTGGCTTGGACCGTTCTATAATGAAAGGAGAAATCATACATGGATAAAAACTTATTACAGAAAACGCAGTTAAAAGACCTGACTCTCTTAGACCGTTTTCTTTTCTCAGAGACTATCGAAGATCCCAGAAACCTCCAGATCATCCTGGAGATCATTCTGGGGAAGGAAGTTCTCCTGAAATATCTTCCCCAGCCGGAGAAAGAGCAGAAAAAGTCTCCCCTCTACCGTTACATCCGGGTAGACGTCTGGTCAGAGGATATCTATAATACGGTCTATGATGTGGAAGTCCAGAAAAAAGACACCAGGAACCTTCCAAGGCGCAGTCGTTTTTATCAGAGCCTTATGGACGGCAGGCTCCTGAAACCGGGAGAAAGTGATTTTAATCAGCTAAAAGACATCTGCCTGATCATCATCGCTCCCTTTGATATCTTCGGATATGAAAAGTATCAGTATACTTTCGAGATGCGCTGCCGGGAGGTCCCACAGCTGGCTATGGAAGACGGTGCTACCCGGATCTTTCTCAATACCCATGGAAAAAATTCGGAAGATGTCAGTCCTGAGCTGGTGGAATTACTTTATTATATGGAACATTCCAATCAGCGGACCTCCGTATCTTACCAGAGCAGCCGGGTCAGAGAACTGCAGGGAAACGTAAACACGATCGTTGAAAATGAAGAAATGGGGGTGCGTTTTATGCAGGCGTGGGAAGAACTCTTATTGGAAAGGCAGGAAGGTAGAGAAGAGGGACTTCAGTTGGGCAGGAAGGAAGGACTCCAGCTCCAACTTCAAAATCAAATAAAAAAGAAACTACTGAAAGGCCAATCTGTGGAGCAGATTGCTGAGGCTCTGGAAGAAACTCCGGAGAGGATTCAGCAGTTAATAGATAAGATGGCTTAGCCTTTTTCTCTTAGGATAGGAAATGTCCTGATTTTTATTTATATTGCAGCAGGGACCCCAACAGAAATTCTGTTGGGGTCCCTCTTTTTATGCGATACATCTGGTAATCAGTTATGTCTGCATGAATAGACTTCTTTTTAGAGTTTTCTCAGCAACTCATGTTCCAGTCTATCTCCTTTTCTTCCTCCGTCTCCTGTTCACTACTCCTGCTCCGGTCAATGCAGAAGCAGACATAAGAGCGAACCACAGCAGGGCATTGGATGTGTCGCCGGTCTTGACTCTTCTTGTAGTTGTAGTCTTTGTAGTAGTAGTCTTTTCAGTAATCTTTGTTGTATTTGTTATATTGGTTGTATTTGTCTTGGTACCGGTGGTCTTTTCGGCCATATATTTGTTCTGGAATGCGGCAGCTTCTGTGTTGGAGAAAAGTTCTCCTACTTTCGTATAGGCAGCTTTCTCTACAGTGAGAATACTGTCTTTATCTTTCACTGTGACTGTCAGCATCCAGCGGCTGGTGTCATAGGTATAACCTTTCTCACCGCCGTCTTTCTCTCTCAGATAGAACTTGTAAGTTCCTGCCTTAGTGAAAGTGATGTTTCCAAAGCTGGCAGTTCCTTCACCTTTCACACTGGTTTCTGTGGTCTGAAGTTCTGCGCCTTCCGGATTGTTTTCATCAGCTTCCAGAGTGAACCAGAAGACTTTCTCATCTGGAGCTTTGTCTCCTGTAATGGTCTTCTTCACTGTGGCCGTAAAGGCTGCGGCCCTGGTCTCATAGACATTTTCAAAGGCTGCATCCTCTGCCTTATCCACAACCTGTCCTGCCTTGGCGTAAGTCAGATCTGCTACTGTAAGGAGGCTATCCTCATCTGTAATTTTCACCGTTACAGTCCAGATATTTCCATCGTAAGTATAACCGGCTTTGCCTGTGTCTGCCTCCGTGATCTGGAACTGGTAAGTACCTGCCCTGGTAAAGGTGATTTCATCAAAGGCGGCTTTCCCGGAAGTTCCCGTATCTTTATCCACTTCTGCTTCTGCGGTGAGATTCTCTGGCAGCTGTACGCCCTCTGGATTCTCCCTGCTGGCAGCAAGAGTGAAACGGAAAGTTTCATTTTCAGGCATATCTCCGATAACCTTCTTCTCAACCTGAGGCTGCCAGGTAGTTTCCGTTACCTGATAATCATTTGTAAAGATTGCGCCTAGCTCCTGCACAGAAGAATTATCACCGTTTGTATCTTCTTCTGAGGTTTTTCCGACAACTTCACCGGGCTTCTCTTCGCCCTCATTCTGGTATACAGCCTCTGTTACGGTGAGAATGCTGTCCAGATCCTCTACCGTTACGGTCAGTGTCCATTCACTGCTGTCGTAAGTATAACCTTTTTCTTCTCCTGCTGATTCCCGGATCATGAACCGGTAAGTGCCAGCTTTTGTAAAGTGGATCGAATCAAAACTGGTATGGCCGGCTCCCTGCACTTCTGCCTCTGTTCCGGAAAGTTCTGCGCCTTCCGGATTATCCTATGCCGCCTCCATCGTGAAGCGGAAAGTCTTCTCCTGATCAGCAGGTCTCTCATCTCCTGTCAGCTTCTTTGTAACTACAGGTGTATAATCCGCTGTTTCTGTGTCATATACATTTTCAAAGGCGGCCGCCTGTGCGTCTTTTACTGCTTCTCCATTCTTCTCATAGGTTACATCTGTAACTTCCAGCTGGCTGTCATGGTCCGTAACTTCTACAGTAGCCGTCCAGGTGCTGTCATCATAGTGATATCCCGGCTTTTCCGTATTTTCTTCACGAATCTCAAACCTGTAGGTACCTGCCTTTGTAAAGTGGATGGCGTCAAAGGCAGCTTCTCCGCTTCCGGTGATCTCTATGGATGTATCCTGGGGAAGCTGTGCTCCCTCATTCTCATCCAGGATTTCCGTCAGGTTGAACCGGAAGTTTTCTTCTGAAGGCCTATCGTCGCCTGTGACGGTTTTGGATACCTGAAGCTGGTAATCCACAGGTTCGGCCTGATAATCATTGGTAAATACAGCTCTGTCATCAGATACCTTTTCCCCGGTTGCCTCATCTGTCCGCAGATACATGGTCTCCTCTTCATTTACCGTAAGCTGGCTGTCAATATCTTCAACAGTTATAATCAGCATCCAGGTGGTATCATCAAAGGTATAACCTCTGTAATCTTCCTGGCTGCCCTGGTTCTCTGTTATGAAGAACCGGTAGGTGCCTGCCTGGGTGAAGGTGATTGATTCAAAGTTGGTCTGGCCCGGCCCGGAGATCTGTGCCTCCTGGCTGCCTATCTGAGCGCCGTCTTTCAGGTTGGAGCGGTCAGCTTCCATAGTGAAGTAGAAAGTCTTGTCTGCAGGGGTGTCAGCTCCTGTAAGGAGCTTCTCCACTACCGGGGTGATAGTAGTAGGTTTCACGGTGTAGGTGTTTGTGAAATCCGGATTCCTATCGCCGTAGTCCGGAATGATCTTTAAGGTACCGTCTCTGTTGTCAGTAATGCTTACAGAAACATAATATTCTGTAGGATCTAAGGTCATTCCCGCTGTTGGATTTCCGGTTTCCCTGATCACATAGTCATAAGTCTTTCCAGCATCTGCCAGAGTAAAGCTGATCGGCGTAAACCGGATATCTACAGCTTCACTGTTAGCTCCTCCTTCAGCCTTACCTGTGGTTACTACTGTTTCTTCCTCTCCATCCAGGCGAACGACTTCAAAGGTAAAGGATTCGCCCTCGTTCATATCCCGTCCGGTAAGGACTTTTGTTCCTGCAGGAGTCCAGGTTCCGACTGCCTCATAAGTATTATTAAAGGCAATCTCCTGTACTTCCACATCTTCTTCTCCATCAATCTGTTCAATCGTCTTATCTACCTTCAGTGTTCCGTCATAATTGTCGGAAATTCTAGCCGTGATCCTGTATTCAGCTTTTGATGAAGTATAGCCTGCAGGCACTGTCTGGGATTCCTTCACAATATACGTATAGGTTTCGCCAATGTCTTCCAGTCCATAAGTGATCCTGTCGAAAGTTACCTTTCCGCCTTCGTTCTGCTTTTCCTGAGATATTTCAGGGGTATTTTCATCTCCCGACTCCAGGGTAAAAGCAAACTTCTGATTTTCATCTTCTGCCGGTTCTGCGCCATTTACTGTCTTATCTGCTGTTATCTCAAGGCTTCCGGAGGCAGTATAGGAATTTTCAAATACCGGCTCGGTTCCTTCATTGCTTGCTTCAATATTCAGGGTACCATTCCTGTTATCCGTAACGGTAACTGTTACCGGATACTTATGGGTATCTGCAGTGATACCGTTTCCACTCTTTGTGGTCTCGATGATCAGATACTGATATTCTCCTGTATCGTCTGTATTTGCATCCAAGGTATAACGGATCGGCTCAAAAGTAATTTCCTTTTCCTGTCCGTCGCCAATGGCGCTTACTGTACCTTCAGAAAAGACTTTGCTTTCGTCTTCGGCGTCAACTACTGCAAAGGTAAAGGATTCTCCAGGCTGCATATCTCTGCCTTCAAAGCGCTTAGAAGCTTCCGGCGTCCATGTGCCTTTGGCCTTATAGCTGTTATCAAAAGTAATCTGGTCAAGGCCGGATTCTGTGACTTCTCCCTCTGTTGTCTTCGTAACGGAAGTATCCAGATCCAGTTCTCCGTCTCCGCCGTCTGTGATCTTCACAGTAATGGTGTATACGGCCTTGTCTTTGGCGTATCCCCCGGAAATATCCTGTTCCTCCAGGGTATAGGTATAAGTCTTTCCGGCATCTTCCAGGTTATATACTATAGCCGGGAAGATTACTGTGCTTCCTGTATTTTCCACCGTTGTCTCCAGCGCCGGAGTGCCGGCGCCGGATTTCAGTACAAAACTGAATTTTCCGCTTTCATCTGCTGCCGGTGCTTTGCCGTTGACAGTCTTTTCCGCCTGTATTGTAAGCTGGTTAGAAGCTTCGTAAACATTGAAAAAAGCTGCTGCGCCATCTGTATATTCCGGAACAGCAGTCAGTGTTCCGTCTCCGTTATCTTTGATCTTCACCTGAACCTCATAGGTCTTATCTGTCATCTTCACGCCCAAAGGAGCATTTGCCGTATCTTCCGAGATCGTATAGGTGTAAGTATTTCCGGCGTCTTCCAGTGTATAATTCACTGGAGTAAAGGTGATCTCTTTGGCAGTCCCCTCTGCAGCTCCTGTGACAGAACCTGTAGAAACTGTGTTATTGTCCTGATCTTTCACTGTAAAGGTGAACATTTCGTCGGGTGTCATATCCCGGCCGGTAAGAGTCTTGGTTCCGGCAGGCGTCCAGCTTCCCGAAGCTTCATAAGTATTGTCAAAGGTTATGCCCTCTATTTCTACAGTGCCGGTGCCTCCCTCATCGGGCTTCGTATAAGTAACGTTTGTACTCAGACTTCCGTTCCGGGCATCTTCCACATAAACACTTACCGTATACACCGTATCATCTCTGGTATATCCCTGAGGCACGGTTTCTGATTCCGTTACCTGATATGTGTAAGTATTTCCTGCATTTTCCAGGGTGTAAGTAAGCGGAGCAAAAGTCACATTTCCCTCTTCGTCATTCTGTGCTGTCTGCACATCTCCCGGAGCTCCGTTCTGGGGCGTCAGCGTAAAGGTAAAGGTACTGTTCTGATAATTTTCAGGCGCTTTATCATTTACCGTCTTCTTTGCCGTCAGAGTAAGGGAGGTTTCTGCTGTATAAATATTATTGAAGGAAATCTCATCTACCGTTTCATCACCAATCTTGTATACCGGCGCAGCGGTCAGAGTCCCATCGCCATTGTCTTCAATGGTTACCTCCACGGTATAGACTCTGTCGTCTTTTTCATACCATTCCGGCAAATTGTCATCTGACTCAGCCACCTGGTATGTGTAGGTTTTGCCTGCATCTCTCAGCGTATAGTTGATAGGATCAAAGGTAATGGTACCTCCATCATTTACCTTGGTCTGAGATACAGAAGGCGTGTCTTCTCCCACAGAACTGAGGCTGAAGGTAAAGTCACCGTTTTCATCTGCTGCAGGGGGCTGACCGTTTACTGTCTTATTGGCAGTCAGAGTCAGGCTTCCTTCAGCCGTATAGGTGTTTTCAAAAGCAGGCGTCTGGCCGTTTTCATAACTTGCCGCAACGCGGAGACTTCCCTGCCGGCTGTCTGAAACTGTGACCGTTACTTTATATTCTGCCTGAGATAAAGTCAGTCCGTTTCCATTATTTCCAGTCTCCCGGACCACGTATTCATGGGTGCCCACGTCATCCATACCATAAGTGATCTGGGTAAAGGAGATGTTCACTGCCTCATCCTTGTCACCGCCCTCTGCTGTTCCGGTGGATACAACTTTTTCAGTCCCGCCTGTAGTCTCTGTCACATTGAATGTAAATTTCTCATTCTCTGCCATATCCCGTCCGGTAAGGGTCTTGGTTCCAACCGGAGTCCAGGTTCCTGTTGCAGTATAAGTATTGTCAAAAACAAGGGCGGAGGCCGGCTCTGCCTCTCCGTCATTTCCCGGATAAGTGTATGACGGGGTCACCGTCATGGTACCGTCTCCATTATCTCTTGGTGTTACGGATACTGTGTAAACTCTGGTATCAACGGTATAAGCGCCCTCGATTCCTGAAGCCAGTCCATCTGCCATTCCGATTTCCTGAACCAGGTAGGTATAGGTCTCTCCCTCATTTTCCAGATTGAAGCTGATTGGATCAAAGGCAACGGTTCCATCTGCATTGTTAGTCTTGGTCTGGGTTACTCCAGGGGCATCTCCCTGAGGTGTTAGGGTAAAGATAAATCTTCCTGCCTCCGTCTCCTGGATGCTCTGACCATTGACGGTCTTGCTAGCCGTAAGATTTAGCTCTCCCTGTGCCTTGTATTCATTGGTAAAAGCAGCGCCTTCATCGGCGGTTACCCAATCACCGTCAGCATTTTGTATCTGATAAACTGTTTCGGCAGTCAGTCCGTTGTCTGTCCAGGAAGTCGTGATCACGGCTCTGTAAACGGTATCGTCATATTCCACTCCGTCAATCCGTTCTTCCTCTTCCGGTATCACTTCACGGATATAGTAAGTAAAGATTCCGATACTGTCCAGAGTGATGGAATCAAAGATAACCTCGCCCTGGTCGTCGTTTGTCTTTGTCTGTACGGCGGCCCCTTCCGGTTCTGTGGAAAGAGCAAAGGTGTAAGTTCCGTCTTCTAAGCTCTGAGACTGGCCCTTTCTCAACAGCTCTTTGGAAGCTTCCAGGGTAACGTCTACTTCTCTTTTATTGGTAACTGTGATGTTCTCAATAGAAGAGTCTTTTGCATCATCCGGTATTCCCAGTAGCCAGGCCGGCTTGCCGGATACTCCATCGTAGGATGTAAGGTTCGTAGTGGTCTCTGCCGCAGCTGCCTGAGCGCTGTCCAATTCATAACCTGTGGAAGCTTCCTCTTCCACGATTACGTAATACTTATACCACAGCAGATCTAAAACGGTGATCTTACCATCAGCATCTGTGGTAAACTGATTGCCACCGTCAGGATTCTTTACGATATTCTCCTCTGTTAAGTCATTGCTGCTGATTGTAGATGTATCAAAAGGTCCATATACCGTAAACCTAGCGCCTTCTATCTTGGTACTCGGATCATCCTGCGCCTGTTTGGTGATGGTCAGATCTCTGTAGAGTACCAGTCCCAGGTCTTTGGTCATATCGTACTGGCTGCTGGACCAAAGGAAGAATCTTTCAGATGCAGCTGTACTGCTTCCGGAAGCCTGGACAAAGTTATTATCTGTATATTCCTCATCCGGAATACCGCCTTCCGGATTTCTGGAACGTCCATTGCTTGCTCCCTCACTGGTCACTCCGAATTTTCCCGTAACATTGCTCAGGTCTGCCGACACTTGATAAGTAGCAGGGCTGCTGCCCTTTAACATAGAAATAATCAGGTTATTGTCATCATCATACGCACTGTTCTCCTCTATGTTGCCTCTGTAGGCAGCCGGATCCAGGTTTTCAAACCAATAGGAAGCCACATCATTCCAGTTTTCGGACTTTTTCACATCTGTTATCGGTGTTCCCGTGTCGTAGCCCTGATAGGTATTCAGCCGCAGCTGGATATTCTGCAGCATGTCCTGTACCAGGGTATTATCAGCAAATGAACCTGCATCCTCATCTCTCACGCCATCGCCGTCTTTATCGATCCAGATACGTCCTCCCACCTGTACCGGTTCAGGAAGGATCGTGGCCGATACTGTGTTGGATGTAAGTACACTGCTCATAGGCGTCACATCTTCCGGATTCGCAGTTGCGTAAGTGCCGTAATGGCAGGAGAAGCTGTTGGCCGCATTGCTGTAGGCAATACGGTTCAGTTCTTCCGGGCTAAGCTTTATTCCCCCGTTGACCTGTCCGGTATATTCTACGATAAGGCTTTCGCCGGCTCCTAAGGATATAGTATCGTTAACTGCTACCAGAAAGGCTGTGATCTCTTTCTTATCCTGGGGCAGTACTTCCGTCCAGCCTGCAGGCAGATCCTGGGACAGAGTACTGAATTTTATATTTTTCGCTGCTTCATAAATATTATCTTCGCCACTATAAGAAACTGTACCTGTGTAATAGTAAATCTTATAATCGCTGCCCGGATTCAAAGGTGTTTCTCCATTACTGCTGTCTGTCTTTACTACTCCGGCAACATTTCCAAAATTCAGAGACCAGCTGCTCTCTCTGGGTGAGGTTGCAGAGGCTCTGTCTCCCGGAGCCGGCAAAACGTCGATCAGAGAAAAATCTGTCTTTCGCTGAAGAGCATTGGACGAATTATTGCTGACCGACAGCCTGTAGTACATGGTTCCTCCGTTTTCCACTGTGGAAAGCTGATCCGAGGTATATCCGGTCTCCCCCTCTTCCACATCTCTGTCTCCGTATCCGGTTTTGGAAAGCACCGTTTCAGAATTCCAGCTCACTAAGGAACGGTCTGCAATATAGCCGAATCCTGCCCTTTCTCCCAGAATAGACTGCAGTCTGGAGATCCGGTCTGATGACATATAGGAAGACAGGACTTCTTCTGCTGTTCCAGGCCATTCTCTATTTCCGTTTTTATAGGAAGTAGCCCGTGGATTTTCCTCTGTCTGGGAGCCTCTTACATTGCTTCCTCCAAGGACGAAATTATTCATGGATGAGCCGTAAGTAACAACTGCATTTTCTATCTGTACATACAGGATCACGGTAACGCTCTCCCCCGGCGCAAGGTGGCCGTTCAGATCTGCAAATACTGCTGTCTCTTCTCCGGATGTAACCGGATAGGCCTGATCCAGGGTCAGGTCCGAACTTTCTTCTGTAATCAGTTCCACCTGATCCTCTCCCTGGCGTACCCAGCTTGTTCCCTGAGGGAGAAAATCCACAATAAATGGATTTTCCATATCGGCTCCTGCTGTCTCATCATTTGTCAGGGTGATCCTGTAGCCGATAACCTCCTCCAGGTACGCAGTAGTGATGGACTCTTCTGTATCCGGATCAAAGGCTTCTTTGCTCACTGTTACTACAGCAGTTTCTTGTTCCCCGAAGGTAATGTCTTCGTTGGCTGTCGCCTTTACCGGCTCTGCCTCCTGCCTGGTTCCGTTTCCTGTCCAGGAATCGTAATCCGCCTCTGCCAGAGCTGTATTCCGGATCCGGTCAATGGACTGTACGTCGGCGCCGCCTTCCTGACGGTCAATATCTACAGTAGCCCGGATGGTTCCCGGCGTAAAGGAAGTTCCCAGCGCATAGCCGGAAGTTTCTCCCTGAGCAGTCTCTTCTTCCAGACCTTTACAGATATAAGATACGGTAAAGGACGCTGCTCTGGTATCCTGAGGTCCTGGTACTGTCTGAGCGCTCTGGCTAACATTTACTTCCACAGGCTCTCCTGTCTGATTTCCCTGGAAGTCATAGAAAGTGACCACTGCATATATGGTACTGTCTGTCCCTGAAGGAGCCAGATCTGCTATCTCATGGGAAGCCGTACCCAGGCTTACCTGGGAAATTGTATAAGCTCCTCCTGTAATATTTCCTTCCCCATCTTTATAGAGCAAAGGAATCTCTGTAGCGGCAGTACTTCCCTGGCTGCTGCTTTCCTCGTGGAAAGCCGTCAGTCCCTGGTCTTCTACTTTGAATCCTGTAAGGGGATAGGTGTTATCTCCCATCTGAGGAGTAATGGTATAGACCGCCTGTGCCCCCTGGGTAAGAAGGCTGGTAAAGCTGTCTTCCTCTGCCTCTTTTCCAAGGGAAAGACTCACCTGTCCTTCCATATTTCTCAGAGTTACGATTTCCGGTTCCTCTGTACCTACAGTAAAGACCTGATACCAGTCTACCTGGCTGTTGTCCCGGATCTGGGAAATGCTGGAGCTGGTCTCCACAGCCAGATAAGTCTCGCCGGCCACTACACTGCTGCTCAGACGGTTGTCTGTAGTTCCGCTGGCATAGCGGTAGCCTGCTCCCTGGTTATCAACCTGTACATTGTCTATCACCAGATTTTCCTCTGTCATAAGCGCTGCCACTTCTTCCCGGGTCAGCTCTTCTTTTGTATTATCCGGCACCCGGTATACATTGACCACAGCGCTTGGCACAGTTCCCTGATCATCTACATTCTCTTTGCGGATTTCTAATCCGGCGTAAGGAACATTATAAGCACTGTACTGATATGCGTCGCCGGCTGTCAGGGCGTTACCGTCGTTGATCAGATGAAGAGTTACTGTACTGCCTTCAATCTGAGCTGTTATAATTTCTGCCTGGTCCTGGCCGCCCGTCTGCCACAGTCCCTCCAGTTCCCGGTATCCCGGTACCTGTCCCTCGGAAACTGCATAGATGCTGCCTCCGTCTACGGTGAAGCGCAGGCTTCCTTCACTGTCTGTAGTTTGGTTATCCGCCACAGTCCAGTGGCCGCCGCCTTCTTCTTCCGGATTTTCCGTCCATCTATAGAGGGTAAAGGGCGCCCCTTCCAGATTTCCCCGCTCCTCTTCCGCTTCAGATTCAATCGCCGACCGGACATTATCATATTTGACAATATCCACATAGGCGCCTCTGTAATTGGGGAAAATCCGGGCATTAAGCATCGTCCTGTCTCTCTCCTCCGGTGGCAGATTTAAATAGGAAGCATCCCAACCCGGCACAGTCTGAGACTCGCCCGGCTCCAGCGTGAATTCTGCATAGTTTTCTCTATCCAGAAGATAATTGTCCGGCTGTCTGGTCTCATAGATACGGAAAGTAGTCTCCCCATCCTGTGCCAGAGGAACTCTGGCCCGGTAAACGCCGGCAGCAGAGGGATCTTCCGTAAATGCAGCCCCTGAAACCTCTGTCTCAGTTCCGTCATCTACAGAAACAATTTTAAAGTCTGCGCCGCTTAAGAAAGCTCCGGTATTGCCGTCTACTTTCAATACTGCCACTTCTGCCCAGAGGTAAGTATTGACCACTGTCGCTTCTATTTCTGCACTGCTGTCATCCGGAACCCGGATCTCATAGAATCCGTTTTCATCCGGGGTAACAGGGCCGCCATTTATAATGACATTATCCAGAGCGTATCCCTGGGCAATGCCTGTTTCCTTCAGGTAATAAGTCTTCCCCTGACTGAGAAGGTTCTCAAAGCTTACGGTATTTTCACCGCCGTTACTCCAGTTTATGCTCCGGGTTCCTGCCTGGGTACTCTTATCTTCTTCGTAAAGAGTAAAGGTAAAGACCGGATTTCCTTCCACTGCAACGCTGCCGTTGTCAACCTCTTTTGTAAGGGTCAGAGTCGCTTTCTTTTTATCCTGGAAGATAAGATCCATCTTCCGGGTACCGTCCTGAACCTCATTTCCCGTTGTTTTCACTGTAATGGGTTCTGGTGATTCTCCCTCTTTCTGAAGGGTTACGGAATCAATCTGCAGTCCTCCTGTAAGAGCCAGATATGCAGGGCCGGCGTCTGTAATGTCATAGTCTGCAGGAGCCTGAACCTCCGTAACCCTGTAGATTCCCGGCTCTCCGTCTGCATAGGTATAGGTGCCGTCTTCGCCTATGGCAAAAGTGCCGATTTCCTGCCAGCCGGATTCTGTGCCTGTGATGGTTACATTCTTTCCCCTTTCCAGGATACCGCAGTTTTCAAAATCCAGACGCTCAATCTTGAACCGGGCGCCGGGCAATCCTGTGCCGGTTTCACTGTCTGTCTTCTGAATGGTAAAGCCGACAGTTTGCGGATTCTGGATCTCTATCTGGAGTCCCTCGGAAGTCTTAATCCCGTAATTGGAGATCTGCCGGACAGTGGATACGGTAGTGCAGGTGCTTCCGTCGGAATTGGTGCCCTGGGTATAGGTGTATCCCAGGAAGATCCCATCTCCAGTTACCAGATCTGTCAGCGGGGTCGTGTTATCATTCTCATCTGTATAGGCATAGGATTCGCCGCTGTAGGTCTCTGTAAAGTATTTTCCAAAATACTGGTTGGTATATCCAGTCTTTTCATTCTCGGTCAGCTTATAGGTGCCGGTGCCGATTCCTGTAAGAAGGGCTTCTCCGCTGCTGTCTGTCACTCCTGTGACAGTAGCGCCGGAAGCTTCTGTAAGGGTAAAGGTAATTCCGGATACTCCCGTACTTTTCTCAGTCATATCCTTTTTCTCGATGGTCAGGCTTTGTTTCACAGGATTGTACAGACTGATATTTACATTATCTGCAGACACTTCAAAATAATAATACCGTTCCTGGGAAGAACCGTCGTAGGTTCGTTCATAGCCCTCCATAGGATCAGCGGTTCCGGAAACAGGGCCCAATGTACGGAGCCGGTATCTGCCAATGTTCAGACCATTGGGAAAGGCAAAGTAGCCGCTGCTGTTTAAAGTAAAGGTTCCGTCAGAGCCGGTCTCATAAGCATAGGCCTGCCAGCTTCCGTCCACATATCTTTCCAGAAGCATTTCCACATTTCCCAGAGCTACCCGGTCTCCGAAAGCGCTGGTGTCATAGAAAGCATCCAGGGCCTCTGTAGTCAGGTTAAGAGAACCTGTCCTGAGGATAGGGTTGTACCCGTAGTTCTGGATAGTAACAGCAAAGTTGTCAATGGGCCAGTTTACAAGACGGTATTGGGAATCTTCCTTATCTTGGACCCCTCCCTGGACATGAACCGGTGAATACTTTCCTCCTGCTGCCTCTTCTGTTGGATAGAAAGCCCAGGTGATCCCGTCCTGCTCCTCGGCCAGAGGGGGACTTAAAACATCACCCGGATCTAACGCTCCCGTGTTGCCGTCCTCTGTGACATAGTATGCATCGTTAAAGATCTCTGTCGTATGTTCCGGCCTGTTCTGGAAGAACATATACATATAGTAAGTACTCTGCTCCGTCATATAACCGGCAGGCGCATCGCTCTCCACAATAGCCACCCGTACATAGCCGTTTCCATTCTCATCGGTCTGGAAGATATCCTCATACTCTTCCTGGGTCATATACCCATTCGTTACCGCTTCCTGATATTCTGCTGTCAGATCTGTCCAGGAAAAAGTTCTGGAAGAGGCCCATGCAGTCAGTTCCTGATCTTCTGCTCCCACACTTAGGTCATTGTCCAGTCCTGTGGTCAGAGTATCCAGCATACCATGGAGTCCTCCCATGCTGTCGGCCAGATACAGATAGAAGGTGGCGTTTCCTAGCGGCGTAAAGTCTTCCACTTTCTCCCCTTCTTCATCCCGCTGCCCTGCCCATTTTGCAATGCGGACAGTGGAAAACATGGCGGAACCGCTGCCGTATTCCGGATTATTTTCTACCTCGTCTTTTGTCAGAATATCATCCTGATATGTGAAACAATTTGTAGAGGCTTCTGACGTCACTTCCCCGCTCTCATCTTCATAAGAATAAGTGCTGGCATTGGTATATCCTATTCCTTCACGTTTTACCAGTGTAATAGCTGTGAACGGGCGGATGCTGGCTCCGATGCCTGCATCTGTCTCTATCAGCCAGTAGACCACATTGTCTGCGGATTTCAGGATATCAGTGGCAAAATAGCCGTCCTGACGGACGCCGTTACTGTCATAGAGGGTTCCGCTGGAATAAGTGCCGATCAGCGTGCAGTTATCAGGATCAAAGGCAAGTGTCTGATTTGTTCCCTCTTCGCCGCTGATATCTACAATCTGCTGGTACAGCTCAAATTCCGCATTATTGATCAGCCTCTCATCTCCCTCTTGCTCCCCTGCTCTTTCATCTTCTATTACAAATTTTTTGATCTGAAGCTGGGTCCAGTGTTCTTCATTGACCATATATGCAGTCTGGGAGGACACGGGCCTTTCCCCTTCTTTCAGGGCTTCTTTCGTCACATGATAATACGTACTCATCTGGTCTTCGGTGAGCCTTTCAGGCAGGTCCTCTTCAGACGTATAATCCCGGTCCAGATATTTTCCCTCTTCCGGCTCCAGATACAGGTATTCCTCCCCCTGAGGCTGGCGGACTTCCACTGCCGCATATTTTTCTCTCTGACTCAGTCCTTCAAAGGACACCCGGCCTATGGAATCGGTCTCCTTGACCTCCACAAGCTCATAAACCTTATCGTCGCTGTTCCAGTGGTAAAGGGCGATCACTGCTCCCGGAAGTTCGTATGCTTTATTGGTGAACTGGTATTCCCAGACATTGTAATAAGTCTTCTCTACATTAAAGTTCATCTCCGGTTCATTGACCAGGGTGATCTCCTCTCCGTTAAGAGCGGTAGTCAGGGTTCCCGGCGTAAGCTGAAGCTGTATTTCCTCCTCTGTGGGAGTGTAGCCTTCCGGAGCTGCGATTTCTTTAATGGTATAGGTAATAGGCTTGCCGCTGTCGTCGTAAACAGGAAGATTTGTAAAAGTTACAAATCCGGTTTCCCTGGCGCTGACTCCCTCTGCCACCTTGTCCTCTCCGTTGAAAATACCGATGGTTGCTCCCTCCAGCTCTATGTAGGTATCCTGGGAAGTATCCATGGCGGTATATACCTTTTTCACCCGGACTGCCCCGTTCTGGGAATCATTGATGATCGTGTTCAGAGTCTGGGTGTCGGATTGATTTTCAACAGTATAGGGGCCAAAGTAAAAAGAACCGTCCGTGCCTGTTTCATGATCATAGTCGTCATATAAGTCCGGATGTTCGGAGGGATCCAGCACTCCGTTGGGATTCTCCTCCGGTACGATTTCTTTGAGATAATATTCTCCTGCCGGAAGCTGCAGGGTGCTGCCGGAGGTAAGGGTCAGGTCTTGTCCATTGTACTGAGCCCGTGTAAAGCTGCCGTCAGCTTCCTTCGTATATACCTCAAATTCTACGCCGTTTAACGTGGTTACGGCAGAGCCATCCGTACCGCTGGTGCTTGCCTGCCGAATCTGCTTGGTAATACTGACTGTAGGATCCGGACGGTTGGAAAGGGTCACAGTGCGTACCTCTGTCTCTGTATCTACCACATCGATATCCGTCAGATCTACGATCCGTGCTTCCTCTGTGGTGACATCTGTGTAATGTTCAGGAGTCACAGTCTCCACTACCAGATATTTCTTTCCGGGATCCAGAGCAGAGAAAGATCCGCCGCTGCCTGTTATTTCTGTTTCCGCTATTACCAGATCACCCTGATGGTTGTCTGTATCGTCATCATATTCATAGACAGCATACTTGGCGCCGGAAACAAACGCTCCGGTATAACTATTTTCTTTTTTTACTACCAGGGGCACCTTCTGCTGTACGTTGCTGAAGGTGATTTCCTGTGCCAGTACGATATCCTCTTCCTCACCACTCATGCCTTCCGTAAAGTTAAAGGGGCCGTATGCGGTAAGGCTGTCTCCGTCTACAGTGATGGTTGTCTTTGAAGCACTGTTGACATTCTTGCCGTCTGTCTCGTCTTCAAATATTTCATAGCCTGTTACCGGCGTTTCCACCAGATAATAATACCGGGCGCCGCCGGTTCCTGTCCTTGGAAGATCTGTGACAGTAATGGTACCGCCTGCACTGATCTGATAGGATTCCGTATTATACTTCACATAGATGCTGCTGCCTCCTTCTCTGTAATACAGAGCAAAAGCTGCCGTCCCTGTGTTTACCGCTGTCATCCCGGAAGCAGAAGCATTATAGAAGTTCTTGGTGATCTCAATACTTCCGTTTCGGTCATTATACATATCAATGGCACAGGCATCGCTGCTGCCGCTGCCCAGATAATTTTCCAGCGTAAAAGATTCTGTATATACTGTACTTCCATCCGGAGAGGTCAGCATTCCTTTATCCGCAGCTCCATGCCAGCCTCCAGGAAGCTTCTCTGCGAAGCGATAAGTAATCGGAGTTACTCCGTCATTCTCGTAGACCGGAAGAGTTACTTCCAAAGTTCCGGATACAGTCAGCCCCATATTTTCTCTGTTTTCTACCGGGCTCCAGGATTCATCTGAATTTTGTCTCTCTATAGTAAAACAATCGTTAAATTCCGAATAATTACCGGTGCTTACTTCTGTGTATTCGTCTCCCTGCGCACCGTTGGGATCCTGCACCCATTTCTGCAGGATCACAGTGGCCTGGTTATAGTTATTTACACTATTTATTGTTTCTTGCGGCTGCTCTGCCGAAAGCACTACCTGGTGCGTTTCTGTATCTGGAATGTAGCCTTCTGGGGCCTGGATCTCTTTTACATAATAGGTTCCATAGGCCAGTCTTTCAAACACAGCGTTTCCGTCGCTGCCGGTGGTAACCCTTGTAATTTCCTCAGTACAATCTGCATCGAGGTACAGCCCGAAGACAGCTCCTTCCAGTACGCTGATGCTCCCATTCAGTTTTCCATCCTTATGGATCTGTATAGTTCCCAGTGTTTCACGATTGTAGAAACTGGCTGTCTCCCCATTATTCTCTCCTGCTGCAATGGTAAGCCTTTTGTCTCCACTGTTGTGCTGGGCATTGTCTCCTTCTTCAGGATCATCGGAGATTTTTTCTGTATTCTTCGGAAGTCCCGATTCCACCTCGCTGATCACGTATGTACCCGGATCCAGATACACGGTAACTGTGCCGTCTGTTCCCGCAATCGCTGCCTCCAGGTCACCCTGGGGATTGATGACAACTGTACCCTCAGCATTTTCCAGCAGCTCATAAGTTCCATCATCGGTTATTGTATACAGATTTGGGACCGTTCCCTCTTCTGTGCGGATCTGGAACTGTGCGCTGCCTTTCACGGGATCATTCCCGGAGAAATTAGCTGAAGAATATAGTCTGCCGGTTCCCTCTTCATCTACAATATATTTCTCGATAGTCAGCTTTGCCGGTTCTGTGATGTAATTTACCTCCTGGGTCGCTGTGGATTCCCCATTCCTGTCAACATCCTCTCCGGCCAGCCGGTATGTAATTCTTGCGGTATTATCTACCTTTATGGCGTCCTGATCTTCATCATAATATTCCGCCTCGAATTTATCATAATCATAAACCACTTCCACTCCGTACTGAGAGTAATAGGGCGCCAGGCCGTCTACATCCGAGCCGGTCACATTTCCCTGGCAGGTATCTACCGGAAGTTCTACTGTATCGTTTGCTTCAGCAATAATAGGTTCCAGATCGTCAAACTGAGGGGTTATGGTGATACTCTTGGCAGTCAGCGGATTCCCTTCCCGGTCATTGACTGTCGGAATCTCTGTAAGCGAAATGGTATTATCATCTGTAGCAAAAGGAACACGGCCCAGACGGGCATAGCTTTGAGGGTCGCTCACTACAACCGGCTCTCCGTTTTCGTTTTGCCCCAGAAGTCCTACTGTAAGAGTATAGGAAAATGTAATCTCATTCTTGTCTTCATCAACTGCAGGCGTTCCTGTCTGACTCTTTGAAATATGCCATTGGTCATCTGTAGCGGATTTAAGATCCGGGAAGGTACTATCAGTTGGAACCGTAATGTCCTCATAGGTAACGCCGTCTTTCACATCGTTGGGATCTGTCCTGTCCTTAATGGTAATGGAGGTACTGATCTCCATCAGGCCGGCCCCTTCCTGAAAATCGAATACATGATTGGTCTCAAGGACTCCATTGTCTTCTACATGGATGGCTACCTGGAAGCTTCCCACCGTATCTGAGCTGGCCGGGATAGCTGTATTGTCCAGACAAAATGTCCAGTTATTCTCTCCCTCCTCAGGCGCCTTCAGGGTCACGCCCTGGAGAGTATTCTCGGCTTCGTCTTTGCCTGCCACACTCAAACCGTCAGGCAGATAAAGCACGATTTCTGTACCGTCATAGGTATCAAATAAAGGCTGTATCTGCTCTCCGTAATTATACAGGGCCGCTGCCGCCAGAATATAGTTTACGGAGATCATGATCGTATCTCCTGCCTTGACCGTATTATTCTCTCCTAAAGCCGAAAGCAGACTGATCGTAGCAGAAGCGGTAGGCTGTGTGCCGTTTTCCCCATAGTATGCCTCTGCCACCTGGGCAAAAGTCATGCTCTGGGCTATAGTAAGGGTATCCGAACATACAACGATCCCGTTTCGTTCCGCCCGCAGGCGATACTGATAGGAAGCATTATCTGCAGAATAGGCAAAGGTATAACTGGTTCCGTTTGCTCCGGAAATATCCTGCCAGCTTCCTCCATTATCTGCAGAATACTGCCACTGAAGAGTAGCGGAAGGATCCGAGACTGTTCCGTTCAGTATCACCTGGTCGCCATATGCCGCAGAACTGTTGGCTGCTGAAATACTGACTGTCAGATCTTCATTTTGGACAGCTGGTGTCTGCTCTTCCCCCATCTGATCCCCAGCCGGCTGCTGTTCACCTGTCTGCTGTATCTGATCCTGCTCTTGGTCCTGGATTTGCCCGCTGTTATCCTGCTCTTGTTCTTCACCTCCCTCCTGGATTTCCTCACTTGTCTCTCCATTGCCTGACTGGAATGTTTCCTCTTCTTCCGGCTGCCAGGCTGCGGCGCTGACTGCTTCCATAAACAGAGATGTACTCTGATCGGTCATCAGCAGACAGACCACCAGAAGCATAGTAAGCACTCTGGACCATAAACTTCTTTTCTTCATAGTATTCTCCTTTCTCTCCTATGAGTTTTCTGGTTCCATTACTCTATATCGGTATAAAGCCCGCTTTTACCCGCAGGCTTTGCGAAAAAATAGCAGATTTGTTAAATTATCCCTATCGTACAGATAATTTTAACAAATCTGCCATTACCCCAATCATTACCAATCATTACCAATGATGTCCAGATTTTTTATCTTTCCTCGATTCTTCAAATTTCAGACAAATGGTGCTGCGTGCCAGTGGCATGCGTTTAGCACGGACCCTAGCGGAGCGAAGAGCTGCTCGTGCAAGCACGGCAGTCCCTTGGCGGGCGTATCACACAAAAAAGCAGAAGACACCATTTTTTTCAATGATTTCTTCTGCTTCTTAAATTCTATATTATATTTTCAGTTTTCCGGATCACCAGTTTCTTCTCAAAGGATTCCTGCCGGATAGATGCTCTTTCAGCGCTTTGTCTATCAGCATCATCAGTTCCAGCGTGCTTTTAAACTCCCTGGCTCGGTTTTCTTCCACCCACAGAAAGCTCCCCTGCCAGGTGGCGTTCTGCCGGTAACGCACAGTTACCAGATAAGTGGCGCACACTCCCTTTTTTTCCGTAAGGAACTCTTTTTCCAGAACAGGTTCTTCTGTCTTCCCGGGAAGATTTCCGGGAGCGTGCCAGTTTATTCCCCGAAGCTGTACCGCAGACTGGGGAAAAGCAATCTTATTATAGAAGCTTTCCATTCCTCCCAGCAGTTCTATCAGACTGTGAAATTCCCAGGGATTCCGGCTGTAGCGGCTGTAAACTTTTCCGCCAAACTCACCTTCCCTGATCTCATCCACACATATGCATACCTGATTTGGCGCCGTTCCGCCCCGGCGATATCGTTCTCTTGCCATCTATCCTCCTCCTGTACTACTTCCAGTGGAATTCATTTCCGGCGATCTGGATCCGTGAACTGTCGCTTTTCACATCTGCTACAGAGGACACATAGTATTTCAGATAATTTTTCCAGGTTCTGTGCTCCGCAGCAAAATTATCCAGAATCCGGTTAAAGATCAGCTTACAGTTCTCCTTATTGGTTCCGATAAGAAGGATCAGAAACTGAGAAGGGCTGTATCTGGTAAAGGAATCTCCCCTTCGAAGGCTTTTCTGGATCGCAGCGTGAAGAATCCGTGAAAATTCTTCCTGTCTTTCCGTGCCCTCTGCCGGCCTTCCTTTGCCGTCTACAAGTGTAATCACCATAAGATAGGCCGACTGTCCGTTCCGCTCCAGGATCCGTTGAAATAACCGGTAACTGTCCCGAAAGCTTGGAAGGCTCAGATAAAAGGCTCCTTTCTCCTCTTCTTCCTCCTTCAGACGGTCTTCAATCTCCCCCGCTGCCTGATAGCTTCCTGTCATCTTTGCACTCATTTCTTCAAAAAGTTTCATGGTCCTGACAGACGGGCTGATCCCCAGCTCTTCAAAAAACATTCTGGAAGTTTCTTCATAGAAATCCATAGCTTCCTTATATCGGTTCAGCCCCATCAGAGCTTCCATCTTCATGGCCTGCCACTCATCGAAGGGATAGATCCTTACCGCCTCTGATGAAAGTTCCAGCATTTCTTCATAATTCTGTACATATTCCAGGTAATCCCATACTCCGGATAAAGCCGTGGAATACTGCTTTTTGTAAGCCACGCTGTTAATGATTACCCAGTCTTCTCCGGATAATTCCGGAAGAAATTCTCCACGGTACAAAAGACAGGCTTTTTTAAAAAGCCGATATCTTTCTGCTTCGTTTGTCTCTGCTTCACCGGCTTTTACGCCTTCTGAGAAATCGATCACATCCACCCAGGTGGTCATAGGACTTTTCCACCGGTAGATTCCGCTTTCGATCTGTATATAATCATAATCCGGCAGAATAGTATCTGCCAGCATTTTCTTCAATCTATGAACAGTAACCCGCAGGTTATTGGCTGCGTCAGAAACCTCTTCTCTTCCATACAGTTCTTCCAGGAGCTGATTTCTCGAGATTCCTCCCCTGACTCCACTGTAATGCAGAAGAATCTGCAGCAGTTTCAATACTTTTGTGGCGCTATTTCTTTTAAAGATTACAGGCTGGTCTCCATATACCATCGAAAATTTTCCCAGCATATACACCTTTAAATCTGACATTTCTTCTTCCATATGCTATAGCTCCCTGCTTTAAATTTCTCTACGCAGTACATCCGGAACTTAAACCTAACTCCAGCGTACATTATTAATGTTATTATTATCCCTTCAAAAAGTCAATAACCCCTTTTGAGAATTTCCAAATTTTACCAGTATTGTCCGGTATTTTTTAAGGATATAGTATTTTCTTGTGTTCCGCTCTGCTTTTTCATAGGAAAACCTCTTGTCACCTCTCTATGGGAAATGGTAAGATAATTTTAGTATGAATCGTTTACACAGAGGAGAACTGTATATGAAAAAGTTCTGGAAAAAGCCATGGATTTCCTGCCTTCTGGCCCTGTTTCTCTTTGCGGCCGGCTGCAGCGGACAGGCTTCTGCCCGGCCTCAGGAACCGGAAAGGGAAACCGCTTCTGATCAGGCTGACGATCCGGCCAAGGGCTGGAACAGCACTCCCAGGGTTCTTGTCCCTGAGGCTCCCGGTACTGTCCTGATGGGAAATTCATCCATAGAAATAGATGTTTCCAATATTTCCAAGGGATATCTGATGGCCCGGTATGTTGGAAATGGGGCCAAAGTAAAATTTTTTATCGAGACCCCTGATCAGGTCCGGTATACCTATGATCTGCCTGCTTCTCAGTCTTATGCCGCCCTGCCTCTCACTGCAGGAAACGGCACTTATACTTTAGATGTCCGGGAACATGTAGAAGGGGATCTCTATTCCAATTTGTATAAGGATACCATAGAGGTTGCCATAGAGAATGAATTTTCCCCCTTTCTCTACCCGAACCAGTATACCTGGTTTACGGAAGACAGCCAGGCAGTGTCCAAGGCTTCCGGCCTTACCAGAGATGTGAAGGACGGCCTGGAAGCAGTTGGAGCGGTTTATGACTTTGTGATCTCCAATGTCTCCTACGACGAAGAAAAAGCCCGGACCGTGGAAAGCGGCTATCTTCCCGATGTAGATGAGACTCTGGAAAGCGGCAAAGGCATCTGCTTTGACTATGCGGCTCTTATGACAGCCATGCTCCGTTCCCAGGGGATCCCCACCAAACTGGAGATCGGATATTCCGGAGAAGTATATCATGCCTGGATCAGCACCTGGCTTGAAGAAAAAGGCTGGGTGGAAAATATCATAGAATTTGACGGGAAAAACTGGTCTTTGATCGATCCTACACTGGCGGCGGGGAATAAGCCTTCCTCGGTAAAGAAGTATATCGGAGACGGCTCCAATTATACGGTAATGTATTCCAGGTAACAGACCAGGATCTTCTATTGAAAGGACGGTAGAAATATGAGAAAAAATAAAGAAAAAAAACTATCCCCTGAGGAACTTGCCTCATTCTGTTCTCAGATCGCTTCTGTACTGAAGGCAGGCATTTCCCCGGGAGAAGGGATCGCCATTATGCTGGAGGATACTTCTTCTTTACAGGAACAGGAGATCCTTACCGCTATACAGGAGACTCTGAATACTACCGGGGTCTTCAGCCTGGGTCTTGAGGACGCAAAGGTCTTTCCGGAATATATGCGGAATATGGTCCGGCTGGGGGAACAGGCAGGCCGGCTGGACGAGGTCATGGATGCTCTTGCCGGACATTATCAGCGGGAAGCGGATCTGTCCGCCGCATTGAAAAGCGCTCTGACCTATCCCTGTATCATGATCGGTATGATGGTCCTTGTGGTACTGGTACTGGTGACCCGGGTCCTCCCTGTATTCCAGCAGGTATACGCCCAGCTTGGCCAGACCATGACCGGTTTTTCCAGAGGGCTTCTGGATATGGGACAGGCCATCAACCGCTATTCCCTGGTCCTGCTGGCTCTTCTGGTCCTTTTGGTCCTTGTATGTCTTTATTTTTCCAGAACTTCTTCCGGACAGAAACGGGCCTCTCTGCTTTTTTCCAGGCTGCCTTTTACCAGAAATTTTATCCGCCAGAAAGCTTCCTGCCGGTTTGCCAGCGGTATGGCACTGGCTCTGAAAAGCGGCCTGACGCCGGAAGAAGGGATGGATCTGGCCGGAGTTCTTACGGGAAATTCCGGCTTTATGGAACAGGTTGCCCAGTGTAAAAAGCTTATGGAGGAAGGAACTCCTCTTGCCAAAGCACTCTCCGGGTCCGGCATTTTTACCGGTATGGAAGCCCGGCTCCTGACCGTAGGCGACAGGACCGGCTCTATAGATGACGCCATGGAAAAGATCGCCGCCCGCTGTCAGGAAGAACTGGACGCTTCCATGGGAAACGCCGTCTCGATCATCGAACCTACTCTGGTAGCGGTTCTTTCTGTTATCGTAGGGCTGATCCTTTTGTCGGTGATGATGCCCCTTATGGGAATTTTGTCCGGTTTATAGGAGGAAAGGAACATGAAACGATTTGTAACTCAAAAGCAGCCTTCTCCGGCGAAAAACTTTCTCCTTTCTTTGGGGATCTTCCTGCTGATCCTCTTCCTGTTTCTCTGGGCTTTTTCTTCCATGTCAAAACTGTCCGCCCGGGAGGAAGAAAACACTTTGCGGCAGGCCCTGGTGGAAAGTGCCGTCCACTGCTATGCTTTGCATGGATATTATCCGGAAAGCCTGGAAGATCTTGTCCGGGATTACGGCATTACCTATGACAGCGGCCGTTTTTTAGTGGACTATCAGCCTCAGGGTGAAAACCTCATGCCTGAGATCACAGTAATACGGAGGGGGGAATAAAATTTGAACCGGTATTTTCAAAAAGGACACTCCATTGATCTGCTCTTTACGGTTTCTCTTTTCTGCGTATTTGCCCTGTCGGCTCTGGGAGTAACAGCGGCAGGAGCCGTCCTCTATCAGAGGACGGTCAGCCAGGAAAGAAGCGACTATAATCTGTATACCGCCCTCTCCTATATTGAACAGAAATTGAAATCCTGTGATCAGGCAGGGGGAATTTCATTGGAGGAGGAAGAACCTGGAACAGTCCTCTGTCTTCATCAGGAAATCGGGGACAGTTCCTACCATACCTATATTTACGCCTATGAAGGCAGTCTGACAGAACTTTTTATACCGGCGGACCGGGAGCCGGATTTCTCCGGAGGGACGCCCCTTCTGGATATCGCTGATCTGGAACTTACCCAGACCGGCCAGGGGCTCTTTTCCCTGACGGTCACTGAATCCGGCGGGACCTCTCAGACACTTCTGTGGCAGTCTGAATCCTTTGGGACAGGAGGGGAAATATCATGAAAAAATCTCCGCCGAAACGATCCAATCTTTTCCTTCTGGAACTGATCCTGGCGATCTTCTTCTTTGCTCTGGCCAGCGCGGTATGTATCCGTCTTTTTGTCCATGCCAGAGCCCTGACCCTGGAGTCTCACAAGCAGAACCAGGCTCTGACCTGCGCCAAAAATCTGTCCGCACTTTTTGAGTCCCGAAAGGGTTCTCTTCCGGATATGGCAGAAGATTTTCCCCTGTCCACTCTGGAAGATTCCCGGCTGGAAATTTACTATAATGAAGACTGGGAGCTTTGTCCGGAAAATGAGAATACTTATCTTCTGACACTTACCCTCTCCGGCTCCTCCTATGAAGAACATTTACAGGAAGGGGAAATACAGGTATCGGAAGATAAAGATCTGTTATGTACATTAAAGGTAAGCTGTTATATTCCTATAGAAGTAGAAACAGGTGAATAGATCATGAACAAAAAGAAACTTTTTCCTATAACCAATGCGGGAACCGTCTCTATACTCACTGTTTTCGTGATCCTGGCCATGGTTGCTTTCGCTCTGCTGGCCTATATGAGCGCAAGACGGGGGGCCGGATACTCGGGACAGTTTACAAAAGAAGCCCAGGCCTGGCAGGAGGCCAGATCCCAGGCTTTTGAAAAGATTGCTTCCATTGACCGGGAATTCTATGAGGCCTATGAAAACGGTACTTTTTCGGAGCTGCTCCAGGAGGAATATGGATTTTCCATTCCTTTTGAAAAGGGAAAGGAACTCCAGGTAACGCTGATCCCTGTTCTTCCTGAAGAAAACCAGGGACGTCTTTACAGGATCACTTCTTTTAAGGAAGTAAATACGGAAGAATGGGAAGGCAACAGTTCTCTGAACCTTCTGGATCCGGCTGAACTGACGCAAAATTAATTTATCTAACATAGAAAGGGCGAACGATCATGAACGAATTGAACACCAAAGATACCCGGGAGATCCTCAAAGAGATTTCCCAGTTAAAGGCTTCTGATATTTTTGTTGTAGCAGGCCGCCCCCTGTCTTACCGTCTGAATAACCAGATCCGGGAATATTCCCAGGAGCGGCTGATGCCGGAGGACACGCTTCGGATCATACAGGATATTTACGCCATGGCTTCCAGCCGAAATATCTCTCCTCTCACAGACCAGGGAGATGATGATTTTTCCTTTGCGCTTCCGGGGATCAGCCGTTTCCGGGTAAATACTTATATGCAGCGCGGTTCTGCCGCTGCCGTGATCCGGATCATTTCCTTTACGCTTCCTTCTCCCCAGGAACTGGGAATCCCGGAAGGGATCATTCATCTGGGGGATCTGAATAAAGGGATGGTCCTGGTGACAGGAACTGCCGGAAGCGGCAAGTCTACCACTCTTGCCTGTATTATTGACTATATCAATAAAAACCGTGAGAAGCATATCATCACCCTGGAAGATCCCCTGGAATATCTCCACCGCCATGAAAAAAGCATTGTCAGCCAGCGGGAGATCACCACGGATACTGTCAGTTACCTCTCTGCTTTGCGGGCTTCTCTCCGCCAGAGCCCTGATGTGATCCTTCTGGGGGAAATGCGGGATTATGAAACCATGCAGGTGGCTATGACTGCTGCGGAGACAGGACATCTGATCTTCTCCTCTCTTCATACCATAGGAGCTGCCAACACTATTGACCGTATCATTGATGTGTTTCCTGCCAATCAGCAGAAACAGATCTCTGTACAGCTGTCCATGGTCCTTCAGTGTGTGATCTCCCAGCAGCTGGTTCCCTCTGTAGACGGAGACCGTATCCCGGTCTTTGAGATCATGACCATGAATCCGGCCCTGCGAAATATGATCCGGGAAAGAAAGATCCCCCAGATTGAAGGACAGATCTATAATTCTTCTTCAGATACCATGTGCTCTATGGATTCGGGCCTTCTGAAACTGTTCCGCTCCGGAAAGATCACAAGACAGACAGCCCTGGATCATGCAACCAATCCGGAAATGCTCCTGCGGAGTCTGGGAAGATAATCCCAAAGTCAGGATCGATCATTCCTTCCGGCGCCAACAATCCCAAGACTGTAATCGAGTAGGAGGGGGATTTAGCCAATCCCCCGACCTCTCAGTCGAGTAAGTA
>ERZ1090879.404-NODE-404-length-27445-cov-5.947097_pt1 | contig 27445 bp, 24 predicted proteins | sample MGYA00478472_ERZ1090879 | MGnify/ENA primary metagenome ERZ1090879 (study PRJEB33644, sample SAMEA5815723) | chicken gut metagenome | biome: Chicken; feature: Gastrointestinal Tract; material: Caecum | place: Ireland | collected 2019-01-01 | study: A study of the... | reverse complement strand
GCACTATCTGGCAGTCGCCCACGTCGCCTATGGTTATCTCCTTGCCCTTTTCGTACTTAACGGGATATCCGCCCGAGGCAAGCACGACGCATACGCACGCGCCGTCCTCCCACTCTATCTTAATATCGGAAAGACGCCCGTCCGTCACGGCCTCGAAAATGTCCATAAGGTCGGTCTTGAGCATAGGCAGCACAACCTGCGTTTCGGGGTCGCCGAAACGGGAGTTGTATTCAACCACCTTCATTCCCTTGTCGGTGCGCATAAGTCCGAAATAAAGGCAGCCCTTGAAGGTGCGGCCTTCGGCGTTCATTGCGTTCATCGTGGGAATCATTATCTTGTTCATTACCTCCTCTTCCAGCTCTTTGGTCCAGAAGGGGCAGGGTGAAAACGTGCCCATGCCGCCGGTATTCAGGCCCTTATCCCCGTCAAGCGCGCGCTTGTGGTCGCACGAGGTTATCATTGGTACGATTGTCTTGCCGTCGGTAAACGAGAGTACGGAAACTTCCTCGCCCGGCGTGTATTTCAGGCCGCGCATGCACTCCTCTATGACAACCTTGTTGCCCGCAGAGCCGAAGGCCTTATCCAGCATTATCTGCTTGAGTCCGTCCTCGGCCTCTTCAAGCGTGTTGCAGATGAGCACGCCCTTGCCGAGCGCAAGGCCGTCGGCCTTTAAAACTATGGGCGCGCCCTGCTTTTTTATGTAGGCAAGCGCGTCCTCGTAATTATCGAAAATTTCCGATTCGGCGGTGGGTATGCCGTACTTTTTCATGAGATTTTTGGAAAACGCCTTGCTCGCCTCTATTATGGCTGCGTTTTTGCGCGGTCCGAAACAACGCTTGCCGATATCTTCCAGCGCGTCCACAAGGCCTATGGCGAGAGGGTCATCGGGTGCGACCACGTAGTAGTCGATTTCGGGATGAGCCTGTGCATATTCTACCACGGCGGGAATGTTCATATAGTCCACGTCCACATTTTCGGCAATTTCAGCCGTGCCTGCGTTGCCCTTCATGCAGTACAGCTTGTCCACGCGGCTGCTCTTTTTAAGCGCAAGCAGTATGGCATGCTCCCTGCCGCCGTTTCCAATTACGAGTACGTTCATATCTACCACCTGTAAATTTTAATTTTTCAGAGCGCGTCCGCAGTAAAAAAAACTTTTCTTGCGAACGCGCTGCGTATGTGTTATTTATTTTTTATCGGCAAGAGCAAAATCAGTGCTTGAAATGCCTTTCGCCGACGAATACCATGGCGATGCCTGCCTTATCGGCTGCCTCAACCGACTCCTTGTCGCGTATCGAGCCGCCCGGCTGGATGATTGCCGTTATACCCGCCTTTATGCACTCTTCAACGCAGTCGGAGAACGGGAAGAACGCGTCGGACGCCATAACCGAACCCTTTGCCTCCTCGCCTGCGTGCTCTATGGCCTGCTGCGCCGCCCAGATACGGTTGGTCTGGCCCATTCCTATACCCGTTGTGCGGCCGGGTTTTCCGATTACTATGGCGTTGGACTTGGTATGCTTTACCACGCGCCATGCAAACATCATTGCCTCAACCTCTTCAGCGGTGGGTGCGCGCTTTGTGACTACGCCCAGGCCGTAAACCGTCTTTTCCTTGCCCGAGGGGGTTGTGGTTACGGTAACTTCAGCCTTGCGCGAGAACAGCCCCATATCCTCGTCCTTTATAAGACATTCGTCGTAGTCCTGAACGAGCAGGCCGCCGTACACCTTTTTCATGTCGCGGGCGGTTGCCTCGCGGCGGGCGGAGATGTCCTTTATTTCCAGAAGGCGGATATTCTTTTTGCCTTCGAGTATTTTAAGCGCGCCTTCGGTATAGGCGGGCGCCATTACTATTTCAATGAAAATTTTGTTGATTTCTTCGGCAGTCTTTTCGTCAACCGTGCCGTTGATTGCAAGTATGCCGCCGAAAACGGATACGGGGTCGGAGGTGTATGCGCGCATGTACGCTTCATATATGTCCTTGCCCGTGCCGACGCCGCAGGGGTTTGCGTGCTTGCAGGCAACTACCGCGGGGGTATCGCCGAATTCCTTCAAAAGCTCAAGCGCGCCGTTGGCGTCGTTGATGTTGTTGTAGGAAAGCTCCTTGCCCCAGAGCTGTTTTGCAGAGGAGAGCGAACCCTTGCGGATGAACGGCTCGTTATAGAACATTGCCGACTGCTGGGGATTTTCGCCGTAGCGCAAATCCTGCGCCTTTTCATATGCAAAGGTTATGGTATCGGGATACTTGATTCCGAGCTGGTCTGCAAGGTAGTTGGAAATAAGGCTGTCGTATTCGGCAGTGTGAGCGAAAACCTTGTACTGGAGGTACTTTTTGGTTTCAAGAGTAACGCCGCCGGCAGCGAGTTCTTCAAGCACCTTTGAATAGTCCTTGGGGTCTACGATTACGGCAACGTCCTGATAGTTCTTTGCGGCTGCCCTTATCATTGTGGGGCCGCCGATATCTATGTTTTCGATGCACTCGGCAAAATCTGCGCCGCGCGCGAGCGTTGCCTTGAAGGGATAGAGGTTTACGGCAACGATGTCTATCGTGTTGACGCCGAGCTCTTCAAGCTGCTTCATGTGTTCGGGATTGGAACGCATTGCAAGCAGTCCCGCATGAACCTTGGGATGAAGGGTCTTTACCCTGCCGTCCAGACATTCGGGAAAGCCCGTAATTTCGGAAATGCCTATAACTTTAAGGCCTGCCTCCTTGAGCACTTTTGCAGTGCCGCCCGTGGATATAATTTCAAATCCGTTGGCGATTAACCCTTTGCAGAAATCAACTACGCCCGTCTTATCAGATACGCTGACGAGCGCCCTCTTTTTCATCTCCATTATGTAAACCTCTCAAAAATTATTTGTTAAGTTTTATATGCAATATTGCCACATTTTATGGCATTTTTGCATAGTTTTATGTGTAATATAATAGTTTTATCCGATACTGCGGAGTACTTTGCATGCAACTTATGCAGGCACACACGCGGCGATAAAACAGTAAAGACGTAACAATAAAACTTTGCGTTTTAGTCGAGCACGGTGACCTTTCTGCCCTGCTTTACAACCTTGCCTTCGCAAAGTTTTTTGACGCAGTAGGGAAGCAGCATATGTTCAACCGTGAGTATGCGCGCCTGCAGAGATTCGGGCGTGTCGGTATCCTCCACGTCCACCGCGCGCTGGGCGATTATCGCACCGCCATCGGGCACTTCGTTTACAAAGTGTACCGTGCAGCCCGAAATTTTTGCGCCGTATTCAAGCACGGCGCTGTGCACTTTGAGGCCGTAAAAGCCGCCGCCGCAGAAGGACGGTATGAGCGAAGGGTGAATGTTTATTATTCTGTCTTCAAAGTGTTTTATAAAGCTTTCGGGTATTATCTTGAGCCAGCCCGCAAGCACTATGTAGTCCACCGAAAGGCTCTTCAAAAGCTCGGAAAGGTCGGCATAGAGCTGTTCAAGGTCGGGCCAGTCGGCTTTTGCATATACCCGCGAGGGTATGCCGTGCTTTGCGGCGCGTTCTATCGCGCCGATACCGCGTCTGGACGCGATGAGCACGGCTATTTCGCAGAAGTGCTCCTTTTCGTTGGCGTCTATTATCGACTGGAAATCTGTTCCGCCGCCTGACGCGAATACCGCTATGCGCTTCATTTTATGAGTTTAACCCCGCTGCCCTTTATGGTCTTGCCTATCACGCAGCACTCTTCACCCATGGCGCGGAGCGCGGCGAGCGCCTTATCCACATTGCGCTTTGATACGCACACAACCATGCCTATGCCCATGTTGAAGGTATTGTAAATCTGCTCGTCGGAAATGCCTGCCTTCTCCTGCATGAGCTTGAAGATGGCGGGAACTTCATACGAGCGCTGCCATATTTCGCAGCCGATGCCTGCGGGGAAGATGCGGGGTATGTTTTCGATAAAGCCGCCGCCCGTGATGTGCGCGATGCCCTTTACTTCCACCTTTTCGATAAGGCTGAGTATGGAGCGCACGTATATGCGGGTGGGAGTTAAAAGCACGTCGATGGGGCGTGCGCCCAGGCGGGAATCAAACTTTTCAAGCTGGGCCTTGTCCTCGCCGAAAAGTTTTCTTACCAGCGAATAGCCGTTGGAATGTATGCCGCTGGACTTTATGCCTATGAGCATATCGCCAACCTTTATCTTTTTGCCGTTTATTATCTTCTTTTTATCGACTACGCCGACGGCAAAACCAGCGATATCATACTCGCCGTCGGGGTAGAAACCGGGCATTTCGGCAGTTTCGCCGCCGATGAGCGCCGCGCCCGACTGTCTGCAGCCTTCGGCCACGCCTGATACTACGGTTGCCACCGTTTCGGGCGAAAGACTGCCCGTTGCAAAATAGTCGAGGAAGAACAGAGGCCTTGCACCCTGGCATACTATGTCGTTCACGCACATTGCAACGGCGTCTATGCCGATGGTGTTGTGCTTGTTGGCTATGAAGGCATATTTGAGCTTGGTGCCAACGCCGTCCGTACCCGCAACGAGAACGGGGTTCTTTACCTCCTTGGGCATCTGATAGAATCCGCCGAAGGAACCGATGTCGCCGAGAACATTGCCGTTATAGGTGGACTGCACGTACTGCTTCATGAGCCGTACCGCCTCGTACCCCCTTTCTACATCTACGCCGCTGTCTTTATAGGATATCGCCATAAATAACTTTATACCTCGCTTTACTTGTCTTTATTTTATATGTTTTATTCCAGTTTTAATTTGTCGGTCTCGAAATCGTTCACGGGATAGGGCGTCTCGCCTGTGAAACAGCCGAGGCAGAAATCGAGCTTGCAAGTCTTGCAGGACTTCATCAGAAGGTCGACGGGCAGGTAACGCACGCTGTCCGCGCCGATTATCTCGCTTATCTGCTCCTCCGTTCTGTTTGCGCCTATCAGCTGGGAATAGCTCTGGAAGTCTATGCCCAGATGGCAGGGATGTACTATCTTGGGTGAGCATACGCGCACGTGCACTTCCTTTGCACCCGCCTCGCGCAGCATGCGCACTATCTTGCGCATCGTTGTGCCGCGCACTATGGAGTCGTCTATGATTATAAGACGCTTGCCCTTGATGTTGGCGCGCACGGCGTTCATCTTTACGGCAAGGCTGTTTTCGCGCTGGCGCTGGTCGGGCTGAATGAACGTTCTGCCCACGTACCTGTTCTTTGCGAGCGCCTCCACAAAGGGTATGCCGCTGGCTTCCGAATAGGCGCGCGCCGCCACGTTTGCGCTGTCTGGCACGCCCGAAACTATATCCGCCTCCACGCCGCAGTACTTTGCAAGCAGCCTGCCCGCTTCCTCGCGGGCCTGGTATACGCTGCACCCGTCTATTATGGAGTCGGGACGGGCAAAGTATACATATTCAAATATGCACATATGGCTGTCGCGGGGGATATTTTCCATCATGTACGAGCTTATGCCGTTGGAATCTATTACAACAATTTCACCCGGCTTTACGTCGCGGAGGAATGTCGCCCCCACCGCGTCGAGCGCACAGCTCTCGCTGGCAACCATATAGTCGTCGTCCGCCCTGCCTATGCAAAGAGGCCTCAGACCGTAGGGGTCGCGCACGGCTATAAGCTTATCCGTGGTCATTACGACCAGCGCGTATGCGCCTTTGAAGCGCGGGCACGCGCGCATAACGCCCTTTAATATATCGCCGTCGGAAAGGCTGTTTATGAGCACCGCCATGACCTCGGAATCGATTGTGGTCTGAAAGACGGCGTTGTTTTTTATGAGCTCGTCGCGCAGCTGCTTGGTGTTGACGAGGTTGCCGTTGTGCGCAAGCGCCATCTTGCCGCACTTACCCGTGAATACTACGGGCTGCGCGTTGAGCAGCTGGCTTGCACCCGTGGTAGAGTAGCGCACGTGGCCTATCGCTATGTCGCCTTCGGGCAGTTCTTCCAGCTTGTTGCCCGAAAACACATCGGGCACAAGTCCCATTCCCTTGTAGTATATTATCTTATCGGCATACGCAACTGCTATGCCGCAGCTTTCCTGACCCCTGTGCTGGAGCGCGAAAAGTCCGTAGTAAACGGTATGCGCGACGGTGCGGTTCTCCGATGAATAGACGCCGAAGACACCGCATTCGTCATGAATTTCGTCGTGAATTTCGTCCATATATCTCCTGGTGTTATACCGTTCTGTATTGAATTGCCGCAAAATGCAACAAGCTTTTACCGCAAAAAGCCGCAAGAAAAATTCTTCAGGCTGAAGCGATATTTACGCAAAAATTACACCTGCGGCAGAAAAAATGCTTATTCTCTGCCCGTCCAGCAATATGTACACAGCTTGCAGGGCTCAAGGCCGATTGCCTCGACAAGACCTTCTATTGACTGGAATTCCAGCGATTCAAACTGGAACCTCTCGCAGATGGTCCTGCGCATCGCCTTGCCGCGCTCCGTCTCCGAATTGCTGTATTCATCCAGATATTTTACGGCGTCCTCGCCTTCCAGCTCGTTCATAACCCTGCGGGTTATAAGGTCCATATCGCCCGAGGAGCGCGAAAAATTGAGGTACTTGCAGCCGTACATTATGGGAGGGCATGCCGAACGCATATGCACGGCCTTTGCGCCGTGCGAATATAAAAAGTCCACCGTCTCTTTCAGCTGTGTGCCGCGCACGATAGAATCATCCACAAGCAGAAGGCGCTTGCCCTCTATCAGCTCGTGAATGGGTATAAGCTTCATTTTGGCAACTTTGTTGCGCTCCGTCTGATTGACGGGCATAAAGCTGCGCGACCAGGTGGGCGTGTATTTTATGTAGGGACGCGCAAACGGTACTTTGCAGGCGTTTGCGTAGCCTATGGCGTGAGGCGTGCCGCTGTCCGGTACGCCGCCGACGTAATCTATCGCGTGCACGTCGTGAGTCTTTGCGTCGTGCTTTGCAAACAGTTCGCCGTTTTTATAACGCATCATCTCCACGTTTACCCCCTCGTACGAGGACGTGGGGTAACCGTAGTATGACCACAGAAATGCGCAGATGCGCATCTTATTGCCGGCGGGCGCAAGCTGTGTTACGCCCTCCGCAGAAACTTCAACTATTTCTCCCGGGCCCAGCTCAAGGTAGTCGCTGTAACCGAGCTTGCGGTAGGCAAAGTCCTCAAACGAGACGCAGAACCCTTCCTCGCTCCTGCCGATTTTTACGGGCAGTCTGCCAAGCTTGTCCCTGGCGGCAATCAGCGTGCCGCGGTCGGTTAAAATAAGTATGGAGGCCGTGCCTTCGATTACGTCCTGCGCGTAGCGTATGCCCTCCGCATAGGAGCCCTTTGTATTTATCAGAGCGGCAACCAGCTCGTTGGAGTTGACTTTGCTGCCCGTCATTCCGTCAAAATAGCCTCCGCGCGAAAGTATGCCCTGCATCAGCTTTTCGGCATTGTTGATTATGCCGATTGTGCTGATTGCATACTTGCCTATGGCTGAAACCATCAGAAGAGGCTGGGGGTCGGTATCGCTTATGCATCCGATTGCCGCGTTTCCGCGCATTTCGGAAAGCACCCCTTCGAACTTGGTGCGGAAGGGTGAATTTTCTATGTTATGAATTTCGCGCTGCAGGCCGATTACCTTATCGTATGCAGCCATGCCGCCGCGCTTTGTGCCGAGGTGCGAATGATAGTCAGTGCCGATGAACGTATCGAACACGGCGCTGCTCTTTTTAACCGATCCGAAAAAGCCGCCCATTTTTAATTATTCTCCGGTGAGACGCTTGAACACTTCCTGATAAGCATCTTCTACGCCGCCGAGGTCGCGACGGAACCTGTCCTTATCCAGGCTGACGTGCTTTTCGGTATCCCAGCTGCCTGCCTCCCAGAAGCGGCAGGTATCGGGAGAGATTTCGTCGGCGAGAACTATCTGGCCGTGGAATCTGCCGAACTCAAGCTTGAAGTCGATGAGGTCGATGTTGAGGTGCTTGAAGAACTCGATGAGCAAATCGTTTACCTTAAATGCAAGCTCCTTGATTTTTGCAATTTCCTGCTCGGTTGCAAGGTTGAGCGCAAGTGCGTGATAATCGTTGATGAGGGGATCGTCAAGCGCGTCGCACTTGTAGGAGAATTCGATGGTGGGGATGGAAAGCTTGGTGCCTTCCTTCACGCCGTAACGCTTGGAGAAGCTGCCTGCGGCAACGTTTCTTATTATAACTTCCAGGGGAACTATCTGAACCTTTTTAACGAGAGTGTCCCTGTCGGAAAGCTGCTCTACAAAGTGCGTGGGAACGCCCTTCTTTTCAAGCATGGACATGAGCATGTTGCTCATTTTGTTGTTTATTACGCCCTTGCCTACTATGGTGCCCTTTTTGAGTCCGTTGAACGCGGTTGCGTCATCCTTATAGGAAACGATTACGTAGTCGGGATTATCGGTAGCGTACACCTTTTTGGCCTTGCCTTCATAAAGCTGTTCTTTCTTTTCCATAAAAATTTTTTTCTCCTTGTTGATTTTTTGCGCTTACGCGCGTGAAATTTTGTATGTAAATTAAAAATTTCTTATTATTTCAATTCCGCTTCGGCGGAAATGCTGCCGCGTATTGTCTGCGGCCGCTGAAAAAAGCAGGCGCCCACGTATGTTTTTCCGTGCGCGCCGCCCCGCGGCGATTAAAGTTCGCCAAGCTCAAGCTGAAGAGCGGCATCGTCCGCGTTTATCTTTTCGCGCATTGCCGCCTTGTATGCAGAAAGTTTTTCTGCAATTTCGGGATATTTTACGCCGAGAATCTGCAGGGCAAGCAGTCCCGCATTTTCACCGCCGTTTACGCCCACCGTTGCAACGGGTATGCCCGAAGGCATCTGCACGATGGAAAGAAGGCTGTCCAGTCCGCCCATCATGTCCGTCTTTACGGGCAGACCTATCACGGGCAGAGTGGTATAAGCCGCCATTACTCCGCCGAGATGTGCAGCCTTGCCCGCAGCGCAGATTATGGCCTCTATGCCGTTATCCCTTGCCGAGGACGCAAACTCGTGCGCCTCCGCGGGGGTGCGGTGCGCGGATATCACGCGGACCTCAGTCTCCACGCCGAAATCTTTCAATACCTTTACGGCGGGTTTAACTACGGGGAAATCTGATTTTGAACCCATTATTATGGCGACTTTTGCCATGGAAAATTACCTCCTGTAAAATTGCCCTGCGGCAATGATAACCAGACCGCTTTTGCGGCATACTGTTTATATGATACTCATTTATATTGTCGTCGCCGTGTATATAGCGGCCGTAAACGTGTATTCCGCCATGCTGGTGAGAGCGCAGCGGAGCGACGAGGGCGAGGACGACGGCGCAAAAAAAGGCGACGGTAAACTTATTCTCGCCGCGCTTATGGGCGGGGCTACGGGAATTTACGTGAGCATGTTCATTATGCGCTATCGCCTTAAAAATCTGTTGTTTATGGTACTTATGCCCGTGCTGGCCGTGCTGAACGTCTACTTCTTTTTCGTGGCGTTCAGGTCGGGATTCACGTTTTTCATTATAAAATAAAATAAAATGAAAAACCTCCACGGCGCCTGCCGCGGCTTTATTTTGTATGGCCTGTCCGCACAGATGTGCTGCGGACACGATTTTAGCAGCCGTTCTGCCGCCCGGAGAGCGGAAAAACATTTCCACCGAGTTAAGTATATCATAAATGGCACGCAAAATAAAACGTTTTAAAAGAACTTTTTTCAAATTTTGAAAAACGAGCAAAGACAGGCCCGTTTTTGCAAAATACGCGCAGAGCCGTAAAGATTAAACGCGCCCGCGGCTTGAAGCCGCGGGCGCGCAAAAAATATTTTACAACAAACTTTTTATCAGCTGAGGCCTTAATTCTGCGCGGGCGAACAGGTCGGCGCACGGCTGACCTTCGGGGCGGAACTCGGCCGCAACCTTACCCCCTTTGAGCACGACTATGCGGTTTGCCAGCATCAGCGCCTCATCGGCGTCGTGGGTGACAAACACGGCGGTGCGGCGCTCGCTGCGCCAGAGCTTTAAAAACAGCGCGGCCACCTTGAGCTTGAGCGCTAAATCGAGCGAGGAAAAGGGTTCGTCCATTAAAATTACGTCCGAAGGATACAGAAATGCGCGCGCCACGGAAACGCGCTGCGCCTGCCCGCCCGAAAGCTGCGCGGGGTAACTTTCCGCCCTCTCCCCAAGCTCCACGGCGGACAGCATATCCTCCACCCGCCCCTTATCGCCGCACACAAGCGCGAGGTTGCCGCGGACGGTGAGCCCGGGCACAAGGCGCGGACGCTGGAACACGTACGAATACTTAAGCTCGGGCGAAATGCTGCCTTCATACGGGGTGAGCCCCGCAAGTATATTCAAAAGCGTGGTCTTGCCGCTTCCGCTTTCGCCGAGTATGCACGTTATTTCCCCTCTCGCTATCGAAAAGTTAAAATTTTCATACACGGTGAGGTTGCCGTATTTTTTGGTTATATTGCAGAGCCGTATTTCCGCGCCGTCCATCATTCCCCTCCTTTTCTCCGCAGCACGGCAAGGCGCAGGCCGTAAGAGATAAGTTCAAGCAACAGACCGATTACTATGCACATCAGCGTGAGCGCGGCAAAGCGCGGCATCTCCGAAAAGAGGCGAGCCTGCTGCATCATTCCGCCGAAACTGTTGAGCGTATAGGAGAGCACCTCCGCCGAAACCATTATTTTGAGTCCCAGCGAAAGCCACGCGCCCACCTGCGCCAACACCTCCGCAGCAACGGACGGAAGTATTATTTTTGTAAGCCGCACCCCCGCCGAAAGACGGTACAGCTTTGCCATTTCAAGCAGGTCGGAATCCACTCCGTCTATCGCGGCGGAAAACTGCGCGTATATCATCGGAAAGAGCACCAGCGCGGTGACTATCGCGGGCGCGACGCGCGGACTGGTCCAGATTAAAAGCATCAGCGTGATTGCCATTGTGGGCAGAGTGCGCACCACAGAAATGAGACAGGCAAACGTCACCTTGAACGGGCGGCACACCGCCGAAACCGAGGCAAAAACCGCCGCCAGCACAAAGGATATTGCAAACGATATGGCCGTGCGCGCCACGGTATTGCCCAGGGCAACATAGAAAGTTCTGTCGCCGAGGAGCGAAAACAGCGCGGAAAAAGTCTGGCCTATGCCCGGTATCACGTAGTCGTTTTTTACGCACGCGTACGCAATAAGCCACACCGCTATAACTATTGCCGCGGCAAGCAACGCCCATACCGCATTTATTTTTGCAATCTTTTTAAGCGCTTTCACATCAACCTATCGTTTCGAAGGGAATATCGTATTTTGAGAGAATTATTTTTAAAGTGAGGCCGGGAACGTTTGCAAGGTTGATTACCGCAACCGTCTTGCCGCCGAGCAAGGAAATGTTTTCGGCGGTGATTGCCTGGCCGCCCTTGGAGAGCATATAGAGGTTGCCGTTGGTAACCGTGCCGAGCATTTTGTACTTTGCGCCGCTGCCGAGCAGTTTGCTTGCCGCATTTACGGGAAGTATGCAGATGTCCGCCGCGGGATTTTCGCCGCTTACGCGCGCGCCTATCGTGTCGGCGGGAACTACGTTATATGTTACGCTCGTCTGACCGAACGTGTTGTTCTCGCTCATAAGCTTTGCAAGCGCAAGCGCGGGCGCGCCGTCGGGCATATATACGTTTACCGAAGAAGAAGTGCTTTCCGTGCCCAGACTTTTGCAGAAGAAGGAATCGGAGATTGTTCCTACCGAAGTTGCGTCCACTTCGCCCATTTCGGCGATGAAGGACTTTACCCTTGCCTTATCTTCGGCCGCAGAAACAAACTTTATGCCGCAGTTTGCTATTACCTGGGCGTTGAGATTTTTTGCGTTGAACGTGGGCGTGGTATCTGCGGGAAGGTGGGAAGATACGGCCTGAATTATGGTTTCGGCCGAGGACGTGGCTATCCAGCTCTCATTCACCTTGACCTCTTTTATAAAGGCAGATAAAAATGCAGGGTTGCTTTCCGCCAGCTCGTTTTTAGCAACTATTACCGCCTGGGGATAGCCGCCCTCCGCGCCGTACAGCTGCTGAAGGTCGCCCGAAAAATCAAGCCCCATGGCCTTTGCCTTTGTGGTTGCCGCAGGTTCGGCCGCAACGTAGTAATCCACGCCGTCGAGCGCGCCTACTCCGTTAGCGTCCGTTGCCATAAGCTTTACCGCGGGTACGTCGCCTTCCGTCTTGTTATCGTCGGGCTGGCAGGCCGCAAAAGAGGTTACGCAGACCGCTGCAGCTACCGCGCAGGCGGCAGCGCATATTGCCTTGAATGTTTTTTTCATATATGTTCTCCTTTAAAAATTGATAACTTTTTTATACGCTTTATGTTATGCCCGAAATTGCACATAAGCACACATGAATATGCAATAGTCGGGGCATATGTGCGGGGCAATTTTAAATTCGGCTCATCAGCGTCTTTGCGGAAACGCCGCCAAGGCCGCCTATTTTGCCCGTCATTCCGTTGAGTATTTCCGCAGGCGCATCGGCAATTACGCACATGACCGATATGTGCTTTGTTTTGTACGGCACGCCCATTCTGCCTATTATATAGTCGCCATATTCGGAAAGTATGGCGTTTATCTGCGCGGCGGACGCCCTGTCCTCCACTATTATGCTGATTACAGCAACTCTGTTTTCGCTCATAAAAAAACTCCCTGCCTAAGCGGCGGGGAGAAAACACAAAACGCGCGGCAGATTACAGCCGCGTTACATACTGCTTGTTCACCCCTTTACAGTCAGGCTTGCGCCTTTCCGCTCAGGCAAGCATTATTCTACCATAGCAGAAAAAATTATGCAAGCAATTGAATAACGCGGGTGAAGTTTACTCATACTGAAAATATGAAAAAGATAAAATTTATTTTACTTACCGCGGCAATGGCAGCCACCATTGCCTGCGGCGCGGGCTGTTCAAAGGGACAGACGGGCGGCGGCAACAACACGCTGGGAAATGCTAATCAGTCGGCCTATTCTTCGGAACAGGAGGAAATGCTGCCTCCATACGACCACACCTCTCGCAGAAAGGGCTTTGAATTTGACGGCGACCACGGTCTGCCCGAAAAGCGCCACGGCCTTGACCTTATAAAGCCGAACGGCAATTTTGAAGGCGAAAACAGCGCGGAAAACTGTGCAGACGACAGCGCCGCGGAAAAGGACGAAAAGACAGGAAGTCAGGACGGCGAAAAGCCCGAGGACGGAAAGGACAGAAAAGGTTGCGGCCGCAGAAGACATAAAGGCGGAAAAAGACACCGCATGCCAAAGTTCGGCGCAAACCCGCCCGAGGACAAACTTCCCGCCGAGAACTGATTGTTGATTGTGTTTTACTTTAAAAAAGCATTTTTGCGGCGGCAAAGGCAAAAGTATTATTACGTGTGCAATGTTGCAAAGATGAACATATTTGAATGGATATGCCATCTGCCCCGATTACCGCACAATTACCACTCAGCCCAGACACGAAAAACAGCCGCCGAAAGGGCGGCTGTTTTTTATATGGGCAGAAATCAGAGTCCCGCCTTGTTTTTGTTGAAGTTTATAAGACAGCCATCAAGAATTATCTGCTTTTCTTCGGGCGTGAGGAAACCCAGTTCAAGCTGAATGTTCTTTACCTTGCCTTCCGAAATGTGCTTTGCGGGCACAACGTCCGCGCCCTCGTTGAGCAGGCCGACGATGTTTTCTATATAGATATAGTCGCCGACTTTATAGTCGAACTGTCTGCACACGAACGGGAGCATGCCCCAGTTGATAAGGTTGGAGCGGTAGCGCTTGGTGGCGTACTCGGTTGCAATGTTTGCAAGTCCGCCGAGAACGCGCTGGCAGGAGGCCGCCTGTTCCCTCGCCGAACCGTCGCCCGGTTTGCGGGCAACCACGCAGCTGCCGTACATTGTATCGGACGCGATTTTTATGCCGACTTCGGAAAGGACGCTTTCGGGCAGAGCGCCGCTCTCCCTCCTCGTCTTTTCATCGGCGAACACCGCCTTTGCCCTTTCAACATAGCCGGGGTCCTTGCGCGAAAGCGCGAACTGCGCAAGACGCAGCGGGTTGGAACGATAGCTTGAAGTTTCGCCGGAGGGTATGAGCTCGTCCGTGGTGGTAACGGGGTCGGTGAGCACGGATACCGCCTTTAAAAGTATGCTGTTTGCAAGGGGCAGCTGTTCGGGCCAGTCGGCAATGTTGTTGCCGTATATCAGCTGCGCAGAGGGGTCGGCCTTGCCGAAACCGCGGTATACGCGCTTTTCGTATATGCCGCCGTCGAAATAGTATTTTTTGAGTTTTTTGGTATACTCAACCTCGGTTGCGGGCGTAAGCACGCCGCCGTTTGCCGCGGTTGCCGCTATGGAACGCGCGTCCATCAGAGCCACGGCCGCAAGCTGACCTTCGCCGAGCTTGGAGCCCTCCCTGTTTTCAAAGTTGCGCGTGGTGTGACGTATCGAGAATGCATTATCCGCAGGAGTATCCCCCGCGCCGAAGCAGGGTCCGCAGAACGCCGTCTTTACGATAGCGCCCGCCTCCATAAGTTCGGAAATATACCCGTTATCCACAAGGCACTTGAACACGGGCTGGCTCTGGGGATATACGTTGAGCGAAAATTCGCCGTTGCTGCAGCTCTTGTTCTTTAAAATTTCGGCCGCCTCGGCAATGTTTTCGTACATGCCGCCCGCGCAGCCTGCTATTATGCCCTGGTCAACGTAAATCTTGCCGTCGCGTATCTTGTCGAGGAAACGGAATGTGGGTGCGCCCTTGAGCTTGTTGCCCGCCTCCTGCACCTCTCCGAGAATGTCTTTGGCGTTTTCTATGACTTCCTTTATGGTGTACGCGTTGGAGGGATGGAAAGGCAACGCTATCATCGGCTCCACGCGCGAAAGGTCTATGACAACCGCGCCGTCGTAGTATGCGGGCTGCAGGGGATGCAGTTCGGCAAAGTCGCCCTCCCTGCCGTGCAGTCTGAAAAATTCCTTGGTGGTTTCGTCCGTCTCCCATATGCTGGAAAGACAGGTCGTTTCCGTGGTCATAACGTCTATGCCGAGGCGATAGTCCATTGAAAGGTTCTTTATTCCGGGGCCGATGAATTCCAGCACCTTATTCTTTACAAACCCCTTTTTGAACGTTGCGCCCACAAGCGCTATGGCTACGTCCTGAGGGCCGACTCCCTTTTTGAGCTTGCCCTTTAAATATACCGCAATGACCTGCGGACGCTTAACGTCGTAAGTCTGGCCGAGGAGCTGTTTTACAAGCTCGGGCCCGCCTTCGCCCACCGCCATCGTGCCGAGCGCGCCGTAGCGGGTGTGGCTGTCCGAACCGAGAATCATTGCGCCGCACTTTGCCTCGGTCTCCCTCATGTACTGGTGAATTACCGCAAGGTGAGGGGGAACGTAGTTGCCACCGTACTTCTTGGCCGCAGAAAGGCCAAACAGGTGGTCGTCCTCATTTATAGTGCCGCCGACCGCGCACAGAGAGTTGTGGCAGTTGGTGAGCGTGTAGGATATGGGAAATTCTTTAAGTCCCGAAGCCTTAGCCGTCTGAATTATGCCTACGTAGGTTATATCGTGCGAGGCGAGGGCATCAAACTTTATCTTTAAATTTTCCTCGTCGCCCTTGTTGTGGGCTTTGAGTATTCTGTATGCCATGGTGGACTTTACAGCTTGCTGCTTTTTGGATTCCACCATGAACGCGGCACTCTCCTTGAAGAGTTTGCCTTCCATATAGTAAACGCCGCCCTTGATAAGTTTTATCATAGTATATTCTCCCTTCAATTTTTTGAGTATTAGCTTGCGGCCAAAAAAAATTGCTGTTTTACGTATTACAAATTTAATTGTACCAAAAAATGCGGCATTATTCAAGACTTTGACGCAAACATTTTTTGCCTTTGTGCAATATAACCGCACTGAACGGAAAAGCAGGGCTCAAAAAACAAGCGTTGTGTGGCGGTACGCTGAAAAAAACAGTCAGTACGGCGGAGTGCAAAGAAAAAGCCGTAAAAATCACGCAGAAAGGCGAGAATGGAATACATAGAAGGTAAAGAAAGCACACAGTTTTTTCACAAAAAATACTCTTGATTTTACGGCCGCGTTGATGTATAATTCTTATATGAAACTTTTCAGATACAAATTTTCCAGAGCAATTTTTATACTGATTGCCATAATGTTTGCCCTGGGCGTTACGGCGTTTATAATTACGCTGTGGCTTACGATAAAATACGGACTGGACCACACCGCGATAGAGGCGTTTACCATTGCAAAATACGTTCTGCTGTTCTTTGTTTCGGTTTCGCTGATTATAATTTCCATACTGCTCGTGACCAGGTCGTGCTACATTGTGGGCAACGGCAAACTTAAAATGTGCTTTGCCGCAATACCCAGCACGTACTCCGCAAAGGACATAGACACAATAATAAACGACCGCACCACCGACAGACTGAGCGTGGTGTTCGCCAACGATACGAGCATAAACGTGGTGATTAAAAGCGAACTTTACAACGACTTTGTGCAGGCTGTGCTGAAAGAAAACCCCAAGGTTGAATACAGCATACGCTCCAAGACAAGCACGGAAGACGACGATAAAAAAGCGTGAAATTTTACGATATATTTCAGACGACAAAATTGTGTGAATACTTCAAGCTATAAAATGTGTGAATATTTTAAAAGCCCCGCGGCACATTAAAGTGCCGCGGGGCTTTATTATTTTCAGCTTTATTATTATTTTCAGCTTCGCTTGAGTTTTTTGCTTATCATTCGCTTTATGGAAGTTCTGTGCTCCTCGCCGCCGAGCAGCTTGTACAGATTTTTATGGTGCGCTATCCAAGTGAACAGATTGATTACAAGCACCAGCATAAAGCAAAGAATTACCCATCCGTTTTTGAGTATTCCGTAATATTCGGCGAAGAACTCCACGCACTGCCATATGGAGAATGCGGATACGCCGAGCAGCGAACCCATTGAACCCCACTCCGACAGAGCGATGTACAAAAATACGAGCAGGCACACGCCGAGACCGATGAACACATACCACCACCGCTCGCACGCGAGGGCAACCCAGAACAGACCGAGCGTGGAAGCTATGCCCTTGCCGCCCTTGAACTTCATTGTGACGGGGAAGATGTGGCCTATTACCACGAAGAGACCGCAAAAATAGCGCATTACATCTGCAACCACTACGTTTGTGCCCGCAAACACGCTGTTTCGGAACACAAAATATACCGCAAGCACGGGCAGGCCGCCCTTGAGCGCATCGCAGAAGAAGTTGATTATGCCTATCTTAAGGCCGAACGTGCGCATCATGTTCATTGTGCCGGGGTTGCCGCTGCCGACCTTTCTTATATCCCTGTCCTTGAACTGCGAAATTATTACGGCAAAGTTAAAGCAGCCCACAAGGTAGCACGCCGCCGCAGCTATTATAAAATAATACCATTTTTCAGAAACAAAAAACTCTGTCATATCAGTGCCGTAAAAACTTTATTTTTTCTGCGGGAAAAGCAATGCCGCTTTCCGCCTTTTCACCGAATGATTGAGGCATATTGCCGCATCAATTTCAGTTATCTTCCTTTTTGTCGCGCGTTAAAATGCGTATGGGCGTACCCGAAAAATCGAACGCCGAGCGCAGAGTGTTTTCAAGAAATCTTTCGTAAGAAAAATGCAGAAGTCTGCCATCGTTTACGAAAAACGCAAACGCGGGAGGCGCTTCCCCTATCTGCGTGACGTAGTAAATTTTAAGCCTGCGGCCGTTGTATGAAGGCGGTTCGTTGGCGCGCACGGCCGAACTTATGACATCGTTCAGTACGCCCGTCTGAATGCGTCTGTGCGCGTTGGCGTATACCTCCTTCACCGCCTGAAGAATTTTATCCGTTCGCTGACCCGTCTTTGCGGAGATGTATATCGAACGGAAGTAATCCATGAATTTGAGGTCCTCTTTGAGCTTGCTCTGGAAGGTGTTTATGGTGTTGGTATCCTTTTCCACGAGGTCCCACTTGTTCATGAGCACAACCGAGGGCTTGCCCTGTTCGTGAACGTAGCCGACAATTTTGGTGTCCTGCTCTGTAAGCCCCTCCGTACTGTCCACGACAAGAAGGCACACATCGGCGCGGCGCACGGCGTCGAACGCGCGCATTACCGAGTAGTACTCCACGTCGTCCTCCACCTTGCTCTTCTTGCGGATGCCCGCTGTGTCGATTATGGTATATTCCGTACCGTCGGGCGCGGTGAAACGCGTATCTATGGCGTCGCGCGTGGTGCCCGCAATGTCGGTAACTATCGAGCGGTCAAACCCGAGAAGTCTGTTCACCAGGCTGGACTTGCCCGCATTAGGCTTGCCCACCACGGCAATCTTTATGCTGTTATCCTCTTCGCTGGGTATCTTCTCAAAGTAGCTTACAACCTCGTCCAGAAGGTCGCCTATGCCCGTGCCGTGTTCTGACGATATGCCGTAAGGCTCGCCCAGTCCGAGCGAATAAAACTCAAACAGCTTGTCCTCAGAATAGTCGTCCAGTTTGTTCACGACGAGAATTACGGGCTTTTTGCTGCGGCGGAGCATATCCGCCACGTCATAGTCGGAGGAAGTGAGTCCCTCCTTTCCGTCCACGAAAAAGAGTATTACCTGCGCGGTATCTATGGCAACTTCGGCCTGCTTTTTTATCTCCTTCCACATGGTGTCCTGCGACTTGAGCTCTATGCCGCCCGTATCCACCATGGAAAAGCCGTGACCGCGCCATTCGGCATCGGCATACAGTCTGTCGCGCGTGACGCCCGGCCTGTCCTCCGTTATTGAAATTTTTCTGCCGGCCACCTTATTGAAAAAGGTGCTTTTGCCAACGTTTGGCCTGCCGACTATTGCGACGAGCGGTTTTGCCATATTTTACCTGCCGTTTTCAAGATTTTTTCCCTTTCTATTATAGCCGAACGGAAAATTTTTGTAAAGAAAAACGGCTCGCCTTTTAAAGCAAGCCGCGCGTCTTTTTGGATATGAAGGACTTAAAGCGTGAAGCCTATGCCTACGATACCGCAGATGTACAGAATGAGGGCAACCCAGTAAACGACTTTCCAGTTTTTGCCCCTGCCGCGGCAGTAATCGTATGCGGGGAAGGCAACTGCGATAAGCAGAGCTATCATAGATACCATGCTGCATACGCCCTGAAGGGTGTTTGCCCAGCTGATTGTAACGCCGCAGATATTGAGAAGACCTACAAAGAAGCCTATGAACATTGCCACGCCCGAGAATACTATGCCCCAGAACGCGCAAAGTTTGGTCATATCGCGTCTTTCCCTGTGTTCAACCACGACGCGCTTTTTTCTTTTGGTGGTTGTCTTTTTATTGTTAGTTTCGGCCATAAAAAATCTCCTTTAATTTTTTTCAGTTTTTATTATACCACCCGCGCGCAATAATTACAACAATTTGCAATGACAAAATAAAATGAAAATATATGTCCGTCTCCGAAAAAAATGTAAATTGGTGCGGGGATATGCCGCAATTACTGCGGTCTGAGCTTATTTAAAACGGCCGTGAAATAGTCCGGAAGAGGAGCCGTGAATACCATTCTTTCGCCAGTTTTGGGGTGCGTGAGCTCCAGCCGCGCGGCGTGCAGAAGCTGACCTTCAAGGGAAAATTTCTGCTTTTTTATGCCGTATACGGGGTCGCCCACGACGGGGTGTCCCATATACTTTGCATGCACCCTTATCTGATGGGTGCGGCCCGTATGCAAATCGAATCTGCACAAAGTATAGCCCTGATACCTCTTTTCCACGCAGAAATCGGTTATGGCAAGCTTGCCCTTGTCCGCGGGCACCACCGCCATTTTAAGTCTGTCCTTGGGGTCGCGGCCTATGTATGTGGTCACCGTGCCGCTGTCCTGCTTCAATACGCCTTCAAGCAGGGCAAGATATGTGCGGCGGCAGGTCTTTTCGGCTATCTGCTGCGAAAGGCTTAAATGCGCCGCATCGTTTTTTGCAACCACCAGAAGGCCCGACGTATCCTTGTCTATGCGGTGCACAATGCCGGGGCGTATTACGCCGTTTATGCCGCTGAGGCTGTCCAGATTGTACAAAAGCGCGTTGACCAGAGTGCCCTCTTTGTTGCCGTTGCCCATATGCACCGTCATCCCCTGCGGCTTGTTGATTACTGCGATGTCCACGTCCTGATAGACGATGTCAAGAGGAATATTTTCCGCCTTTACCGAATATTCCTGTGCGGGCGGCACGATTATTTTTACTTCGTCCCCGCTCTTTACGCTCTGCGAGGCCTTGGCCGCCTTTCCGTTTATCGTCACGCCGCCGCTTTCAAATATTTTTTTGAGCGCGGAACGCGTAAGCTGCGGCATATTTCCGCTGAGAAAGACGTCCGCACGGGCAGAGGGTGCCTCGGCGACAAAGGCAAATTCGCCGCTTTCACTCATCTTTTTCATCCCCTTTGTTCACGTCAGATTGGCTCTGCCCCTCCAAAGAGGGCGCGGAGTTGCTTTCAACGGAATTTTCGTTTTCAGCAGCATTTACGTTTTCAGCGGCATTTTCAGAGGAAGGCTGAACGCTCGCCTGCTTTTTTTCCTGCTCCTCCTTTCTGCGCTCTGCCTGGGCGGCTTTTGCCGAGGCCGTCAGCGGGAACACGGAAACTTCGTTCAGGAACAGCATATCTATGACGGCAAGTATGCCGCCGATTACTATCCAGAAGTCGGCAAAATTGCAGTAGGCGTTGACTATCAGCAGCCACACAAAGTCGCGCACTTCGCCGAACATTATTCTGTCCACAAGGTTGCCCACCGCGCCCGCGAGAATCATGTACAGGCTGAGTTTCAATATGGTGAACTTTTCGGGCAGGGCGAGAATTATGCAGATTACCGCCACAATCATGACAACGGTAAGACCTATGAGGAATGGCTGACCCCACGCCTTGTCCGCCAGCCACGAAAAACCCGCGCCGGGGTTGCGTACGCCGCTTTCCACCTCGATAAAGCCGGGGATTACGGTGAACTTCCAGTTTTCCGCCTCCTCAAAGTGCTTTGTGACGAGGTCAACGACCAGCAGCGCGACAAATACGCCTATGAGTATGCAGCTTTTAAGCCCGAAATTGGACTTTATTTTGTTGCCGATTTTTATAAAGAAGTCTTTTACTGTTTTCAATTTTTCCGTACCTTAAAATTACTTTAAAGCGGTAGCGCCCAAAAAGACGCCGCTTTCTTTCAGTATATCACACATCTGAAAAAAACTTAAACATTTTTGCGCAAAAAAAATAGACGCCGACAAATTGACGCATAAGCCGACACGCGCTTTACTTTTTGTGCGGCATATGATAGAATATGCAGAAACAAAAAATTATTTACGGAGCAAATTGCAGGTAAAAAATGAGCGAACTGCTTTTGAAACTTTTTGTGCCAAAGGGCAGCCCCGACGACCCCGAAGTGCGCTCGCGCTGCGGACTGCTTTCCGGCATTACGGGAATTATTCTGAACATTCTGCTTGTCGCGGGCAAACTTACGGTGGGATTTATTGCGGGGTCGGTGGCAATTATTGCCGACGCCGTGAACAACTTTTCGGACGCCGCCTCCTCCGTCATTACGCTGATAGGCTTTAAGCTTGCGGGTCAGAAACCCGACAAGGAACACCCCTTCGGTCACGGCAGGATAGAGTACATTGCGGGACTTATAGTTTCCGTGCTGATTATTTTTATGGGCTTTGAACTGGCGTGGTCCTCCATAGAAAAGATTATCACGCCCGAACCCGCGGCCTTTTCCTACGCCGCAATGGGCGTGCTGATTGCAGCGATACTCGTAAAAGTATGGCTGTTCTACTTTAACCGCAAGATTTCCAAGAGGATAAATTCCGCATCCATAGCTGCAACCGCAACCGACTCCCTTTCAGACGTGGTGGCGACAACGGTCGTTTTAATCGCGCTGATTGCGGGACAGTACACCGACTGGCCGATAGACGGCATTGCGGGCGTGATTGTGGCGATATTCATATTCAAGTCTGGCTGGGGCGCGGTAAAGAGCACCCAGGCGCCGCTGCTGGGAAGGCCCATGAGCAAGGAACTTGCAGACGCCATTGACAAACTTGCCCTTGAACACGAAAACATACTCGGCATACACGACCTTGTTTACCACGATTACGGTCCCGGCAGAGCGATAGTTACATTCCACGCAGAGGTGCCCGCAGACGGCAACCTTATGGAAACGCACGAGATGATTGACCACGTGGAGCGAGAAATACACGAAAAGTTCGGCATTGAAGCGGTCATACATATGGACCCCATAGTTGTGGACGGCGACACCGAGGAGATGCGCGAGCTTGTGGAAAACGTTGTAAAGGAAATTTCACCCGAGGCAACCGTACACGATTTGCGCATTGCCGAATGGGATAAAATTCACAACGTATACTTCGACGTGATTCTGCCCTACGGCCTGGGTTCAACGGACGAGGAGATTGCGCAGAAAATAAAGGACAAAATAAAGGAAAAGAGCGGTTTCAACGCCGTTCTGCATATAGACCACCCCTTTATAGAGGGCTGATTGCACTTCACCGAGGGCCTGGTACCTTAAAGCAGGTTTGCATAAAAATGCGCGGGAGCGGACGACATAAGCCGTCCGCTCCCGCGCATTATATTCCCGCGCATTATTTATTGCCCGCAATACGAACAGATAAACAGCGGGCGTTCTGCATAAAAGCGCGCCGCGCGGCTTTTACAAGCCGCGCGGCGCGCATATTTTTTTGCAATCAGTTTTACGCTGAACGCACTGCGAAGGAATTACTCCGCCTCAGCATTATTCTTTTCATCAGCGTCAACGTAGCCGACTCGCATTTTAGAGCGGCGCAAGGCTTTGAGCTCCTCCTCCTGTGCAAGAAGAGCATTTTCGTACTCTTCCGCGGAGATTGTGCCCTCGCTTAAAAGACTCTTTGAGTATCCGCCCACCGTGAGCAGGGAATACCCCTCTCCGCGCAGCGTGCGGAACAGCCACACAAACACCTTGGCAATGTCGGAAAAAAGTCCGTGCTTTTTTGCATATTCGCAGTCCGATGCGAACATTTCGTCATACGCGGGACGGGAGGCAAACTCGCCGTGCGCCTGACTTAAAATGCCGGGACGCACCGCAAAGCGGCCTTCGTACTCCTCGGGAAGGAGCGTACAGTCCGCGGGAGTGAGCGGAGCAGGTCCAACAAGCGACATTCTGCCCGCTATGACGTCTGTGAGCATGGGCAGAAATTTAAGCGCGGAGTGCGATATTGCACAGCTTTCGCCGCCACATTCTGCGAACACGCGCACCTGAATCGGTCTGCCGCCCTTGCCGCATATCCATACTTTTTCGCAGACCTTTCTGTGCTTTGCCTTTAAAATAATCGCGCACACCGCCGTGCAGGGCGAAGTTATTATAAACGCAAGCAGTCCGAAGACAAAGTCCAGCACGTTTTTTGTGAAAAAGCGGTAGTTGACCGCAAGAAAAAATATTACGATGGCCGCGGCAACAATGCAGAATATTGCTATGCCCGCGGGGGAGGTTATGAATTCCGTAAAACCCATATCATTCCTCCGAACCATCCTCAGATGTATTCATATCGCTCTCTTCCCCCGTCTGCGCAAACACTTCAAGTATGCCTTCAAGGCGTTCGAATACCTTTTCCAGGCCGTACCTCGTCTGCGATGACGTTAAAATAATATCCGCCGTGCCGCACTTCAAGTCGGCGGCGATTGTCCTTACGCCGTTCATTGCCGCCATGCGCGAAACTTTATCCGCCTTGGTGGCTATCACGGTGAAAGGTATGATGCCCGCGTACAAAAAATTTACCATATTCACGTCGTCCGCGGTAGGTCTGTGGCGCACGTCCACAAGCGAAAAAGTGTGGAAACAGTTGGCCCTGTCGGAGAAGAAGTCCTCCATAAGTCGCGCCCAGCGCTGTTTTTCTTCCTTGGAGACCTTTGCAAAGCCGTAGCCCGGCAGGTCGGCGAGAATGAACGGGCCGAAGTCGAAATAATTGACAAGCCGCGTCCTGCCCGGGTCCTTGGAGACCCTGGCAAGTTTTTTGCGGTTTGCAAGCATGTTTATGAAACTGGATTTGCCCACGTTGGACTTTCCGCATACGGCGATAATCGGCTTGTCCGCGCGGATAAACTGCGATTTGTTTGCCGCGCTGGTAATGAAACTTACGTCGGTTATTTTAAGCATATGTGCCGCCCTTTTGCCTTAAAGACCAACTATGGCGTTGCGGAAAACGGTACCCACATCGCTGACGGGAATGAAGTTGATTTTCTCGCGGATGTTCTTGGGTATCTCTTCAAGGTCCTTTTTGTTTTCTTCGGGAATTATTACGTTTTTAACGCCCGTGCGGTATGCCGCAAGCGCCTTTTCCTTGAGTCCGCCGATAGGCAGAACGTTGCCGAGCAGCGTTATTTCACCCGTCATTGCAACGTCGCCGCGCACGGGTTTTTTGGTGAATGCCGAAAGTATGGCCGTCGCCATTGTTATGCCCGCGCTGGGACCGGCCTTGGGGGTGGCGCCTTCGGGTACGTGTATGTGGATATCGGTATTTTCAAACGCCGAATCGGCTATGCCGTACTCCGCGCTGTTGGAGCGGATATAGCTTATGGCCGCGCGGGCGCTCTCCTTCATTACGTCGCCGAGCTTGCCCGTAAGCTGAATTTCGCCCTTGCCGTGCATTGCGGAGACCTCTATGGTGAGCGTTGTGCCGCCAACCGCCGTCCACGCAAGCCCCGTTGCCGCGCCTACTTCGTCGCGGCGGGGAGAAGATTCGTCCTGTCTGAAACGAGCCGCACCCAGAAGAGCGTGCAGACTTTCGGCCGTGACCTTCTTCTTTGCAGACGCGCCCTCCGCTACCTTTACGGCTATCTTGCGGCAGACGGCGTCTATGTTGCGTTCGAGCGAGCGCACGCCCGCCTCCCTGGTATACCCTTCGATTATGGCGCGTATGGCGCCCTCGGTAAAGGTGACGTCACCCTCGCTAAGGCCGTTGGCCTTGAGCCGCTTGGGAATTAAATAGCGGATTGCTATCTGCAACTTCTCCTCTTCGGTGTAGCCGCTTATTTCAATGAGCTCCATTCTGTCGAGAAGAGGGCCGGGAATGGTGTCCACGCTGTTGGCCGTGGTTATGAAGAGCACCTTTGAAAGGTCGTAAGGCACTTCGAGATATCTGTCGCGGAAGGTGTTGTTCTGCGCGGGGTCAAGCACCTCCAGAAGGGCGCTGGCGGGGTCACCGCGCATATCGGAGGAGAGCTTGTCTATTTCGTCCAGAAGGAACACGGGGTTTATCGTGCCCGCGTTCTTGAGGCCGTAGATTATGCGGCCGGGCATAGAGCCGATGTAGGTGCGTCTGTGACCCCTTATTTCGGCCTCGTCTTTGACGCCGCCCAGACTCATGCGGACAAACTTTCTGCCGAGGGCGCGCGCAACCGAGGTGGCGATGGACGTCTTGCCCACGCCGGGAGGGCCTACAAAGCACAAGATGGGCGCGTTGAGCGTGCCCGTGAGCTTGAGCACGGCCAGATATTCGGTTATGCGCTCCTTTATCTTTTCAAGGCCGTAGTGGTCCTCGTTGAGTATCTTGACTGCGTCTTTGAGGTCGGCGGTATCCTCCGTCTGCTCCTTCCAGGGAAGGTCGACAAGCCAGTCCAGATAGTTGCGTATGACGGTGTACTCGGGCGAGGAGGAGGGCATTTTGTCCATCTTGGCAATCTCTTTAAGCGCCTTTTCCTCCACCTCCTGCGGCATGCCCTTGGCCTTTATCTTTTCGGCAAGCGCCTCGCGCTCGTCATCGTCGTCGCCGAGCTCCGCGTGTATGGCTTTCAGCTGTTCGCGAAGGTAATATTCGCGCTGGTTCTTATCTATGCTCTGGCGCACCGCCGCGTTGATTTTGCGCCCCAGACGCATTATTTCAAGCTCGTCGTTGAGGCACTTTTCCAGCATGCGCAGCCTTTCCGTTACGTTGTCGCATTCCAGAATCTGCTGCTTTATCTCGTCGCGCAGAGGCAGACTGTTGGCCGCCACGTTGATATATTCGTCGGGGTCGCCGCACCTGTCAAGACGGGCAATGGCGTCCTTGGTGAAACGGTTTTCCGAGGAGGATATGTCGCGCATTATGTCCTTTGCCGTACGGAAATAGGCCTCTTCCAGCACGGGGTCGCCGTGGGTGACCTTTATTTCGTCCGCCTCGGCGCAGAAACATTCTTCAAAGGAAAAACTGCGCACGCGCACGCGGCAAAGCCCCTCGCAGAGTATGCGCACGCTGTCCGAGGGAAGGCGGGTTATCTGTTTGATTTTTACTACCGTACCCACTTTGCAGATGTCGTCTGCCGTTATCTCGTCCTTTTCGGAGTCGGGCTGGGCGCAGACGAGCAGCTGCATATCCGTATCGGTTGCGCGCTTGACTGCGCTGAGCGATATGAGTCTGCCCGCATCGAAGGATACCACGGTATCGGGAAATATTACCCTGCCGCGAAGCGGAATTACGGGAATCTGACTGAAATATTTTACTGCCATAACTGTTTTCCTGTATTTAAAACACAGGTGAAGGAGTCTTACCACTCCTCCACCCGTTCAGCTCTGTATAGTTTTTTCCGCGCAGAAAACGGAACGCTCCGCCGCGGCGTGTTTTGCGCCGTCTGCGCAGACTTTTTTTGTTGCAAAATGCAGCATTCGTAAAAATTTTACGCTGAAAATTTTACGCCCTGCCGCGACCAACTTTATGCGGACTTTTTATAGATGAGCGTAGGCTCCGCATTGTTCGTTACGCACTCGGGCGTGACGACTACCTCCTCCACGTTGGGTTCGGAAGGTATTTTGTACATTACGGGAGTCATGAAACTCTCTATTATGGTGCGGAGTCCGCGCGCGCCGGTCTTGAGGCGGATGGCCGTGTTGGCAATCTCCCTTATGGCCGCATCCTCCACGGTGAGCTTAACGCCGTCCATGGCAACCAGTTTCTGGTACTGCTTGATGATGGCGTTTTTAGGCTGCGTGAGAATGTTTACAAGCGCCGTTTCGTCCAGGGGGTGCAGGCTCACCACAATGGGTACCCTGCCCACGAACTCGGGAATGAGGCCGTACTTTGTAAGGTCCTGGGGCTTTACGTCGGACAGCATCTCGTAGAAAACTTCGCCTTCGGGCTGTTTTACCTGCCCGCCGAAGCCGAGAGAGGTCGTGTCCTTGCGCTTCTGCACTATCTTGTCAAGTCCGACGAACGCGCCGCCGCATATGAACAGAATATCGGTGGTGTCTATTCTGAGGCACTCCTGCTGGGGGTGCTTTCTGCCGCCCTGAGGAGGTACGTTGGCAACCGTGCTTTCAATTATCTTGAGAAGCGCCTGCTGCACGCCCTCGCCCGATACATCGCGCGTGATGGACATATTTTCGCCCTTTCTGGCAATTTTGTCTATCTCGTCGATGTAGATTATGCCGCGCTGCGCGCGTTCTATGTTGTAATCTGCGTTCTGGATGAGTTTTAAAAGTATGTTTTCAACGTCCTCGCCCACGTAGCCCGCCTCCGTGAGAGTGGTGGCGTCGGTGGTGGCGAAAGGTACGTTGAGTATTTTGG
>ERZ1090879.403-NODE-403-length-27487-cov-5.171989_pt1 | contig 27487 bp, 21 predicted proteins | sample MGYA00478472_ERZ1090879 | MGnify/ENA primary metagenome ERZ1090879 (study PRJEB33644, sample SAMEA5815723) | chicken gut metagenome | biome: Chicken; feature: Gastrointestinal Tract; material: Caecum | place: Ireland | collected 2019-01-01 | study: A study of the... | reverse complement strand
AGCTGGACGGCTGCTCCGCAGGTATGACCCCGCTTGCAGAACACAAGACAAAAGAGGACTGATCATGGCGCAGCAAGGGCAGACGCCGCAGACGGACGAGATCGTCCGCGTAGACGGCTTATACAAAAAGTACGCTAAAAAGGCAGACTGGGCGGTGGAAAACGTTTCGTTCTCCGTCCGCTCGGGAGAGATCGTAGGCTTGCTCGGGCATAACGGCGCGGGCAAGTCTACCACCCTGCGCTGCCTGGAAGGGATGCTGCCCTTTGAAAAGGGCACGATCTCCTTATGCGGAAAGAATATCGTCAAAGACCCCGTCGGCGCGAAATCGAACATGGGTTTTGTCACAGACGATCACGCCGTGTTCGTCAAAATGACGGGCATCCAATACATCGAATTTATGGCGGACGTATACAAAGTGCCGCGAGGCGAGCGGGCCGCCCGTCTCGCCGCGCTGGAAGAGGTGTTTGCGCTGGGTGACAGCATACACAACCTCATCGCTTCCTATTCGCACGGGATGCGGCAGAAGATCTGCATGATGGGTTCGCTCATTCACACGCCCCGCCTCTGGATCCTCGACGAACCGATGACGGGCCTTGACCCGCGCACCATGCGCGCCGTGCAGGACTTTATGCTCTCTTACGCAAGGCAGGGGAACGGGATCCTCTTTTCTTCGCACGCGCTCGGCACCGTCGCGAAGATCTGCGACCGCGTCGTTCTCATCCGCAAGGGGAAACAGGTTTCCGACATCAACGTAAAAGAGATCATCGCGCGCGACCCGCAGTTCGATTTCGAGGAGTATTTCTTGCAAAATGAAAGACAGGCTTGATTTTTCGCTTCTCCGCGCGCTTTTGCGGAAGGACAGGCAGGAACGCGCCGCGGCTTTCAAAAAGGGCAACTTCAACGCCGTCGGGTTCGTTTTCCGCGTGCTGCTGACGCTTGCGCTCATTGCCGTGTTCGTGATATTCTTCGGCGAATTTCTTGATATTTATCTCAAAGTGGAAACAAACGGCGTGCAAGACCCTTCGGAACGGCTGTACGAGGTGCTCTCCATCGTCTATGCCGCGGTGCTGATCGCTATGATCGTCGGCGCCGTGTCGCAGATAAACCGTGCGCTCTTTTCCGCCGACGACATACGCATCATGGCCGCGCTGCCCGTCGGGTCAAAGACTTTGTTCGTTTCCAAACTCATCACCATATATCTGGGACAGCTGGCTTTTGCGGCCGTGTGCGTGCTGTCCGTCAATCTCACCGCTGCCGTGCGGCTTCCGCAGGGCGGAGCTTTTTATATCTTTACGGCGCTTGCCTGCCTGCTCCTGCCTTTGCTTTCGGCAGGCGTCGCATCCGTGCTGGCTTTGCCGTTCCATGCGGTGAAAACGGCGCTGAAAAACCGCTTTGTATTGAGCTTTATCGTGATAACCGTCGTTACGATGTTGCTGCTCTTTGTATATGCCGTTCTCTTGCGGGGCGTCAAAGAGCTTCTTCTCGGCGACGATCTGCGTTACTTTTTCAATGAAGGGGTCATGTCGGCGATCTCGTCTGCCGTTTCCGTGCTGTTCCCCGCCAATTTTATCGCGGGAATCCTTTCGGGCAGGAACATGCTTGCCGGGTCGCTTGCCGTCCTGGCGGCGCTCCTCGTGTGTGCCGCGCTTTCGCTGTTCTTTATACGGTTTATCCTGGCCCGTGCCATGCAGTCGCGCATTTCGGGCGGAGCGAACGTCGCGGGGCGCAGGAGAAAGCTGCGGAAGCAGCATTCGCCCCTTGCCGCGCTCATGAAGAAAGAATTTCTCATGATCTTCCGCACGCCGAACTATATGTTTTCGTACTTTGCGGTCGCTCTCGTCGTGCCGCTCATGGTATACTTCTGTATGTCTGTCGGCTCCTCGCTCGCGGTGCGGCTCATCGCCGTGCGCTGCGACCTCGAACTCGCCGTATTCCTGACCCTTCTTTTCGGTTCCCTCGCCAACGTGTTCTGCACCACCAATATCAGCCGCGACGGGGAAATGTTCTATTCCGTCAAGGCGATGCCGGTAGAGCCGAAAACGGTCATTCTTTCAAAGGTGCTTTTGTGCCTCGTCGTTACGGCGCTGTCGCAGCTCCTGTGTGCGGGGCTGCTGTGTGCGACGGGGTATCTGAACGTTCTTTATGCGCTCTTTCTCTTTGCCGCCGGACTGCTGTTCGGGTTTGCGCAGATCTGCATAGCGACCCGCATAGACTTTTCTTATGCGAAATTTTCTTCCGAGCCGGACGGCGAGATCAAGGAATCCGGAAATACGGTCAGCATCATGGTCGCCGCGGGGCTTGCAGTTTCCTTCCTCGTCGGGGGCGCTGTCGTTCTGGCGCGCATGTTTTTTGCGCTGCGCGGGCTTGCGGAGCAGTATGCGTATCTCACCTTTGTCATTGCGGGGGCCGTGGCGCTCGTATCCGCGGCGGCGGGATATTTTTTCCTCATGCATAAATTGAAGTCGCGTTATTACCGTTTCAGCGGAGGTTGGTTATGAGAAAGAACATCATTGCGCTTATGCTCGTCCTTCCGCTGCTTTTTGTCTTTGCGGTCTTTTCGTCCGGGAACGTGGCGAGCCTCGGTATTTCCGTTTCCGCGAGCGGGATTGAGATCATGAACGCTCCCGAGGGCGGGCTGCATATCGACCTCGCGGAATACGATAACGATTTCCGTGCGGTCGCCGAAGTTCAGCCCGAAAACGCGTCGGATAAGGGCTATTCTTTCCGCGTGGAAGAGGTGGAAGGCTCCGATTTTGCCGACATTACCGTGGAGGAGGACGGCACCGTCCTCGCCCGGAGCGCCGGGTCTGCCCGCATCGTCGCGGTCAGCAACGACGGCGCATATACGGACAGCATGACCGTCATCGTTTCCTCCTCCAAGCCGTACGACATGAGCATCTCGCTCTTTGATCGGGGAGGGGAGGAAGATGTACTGACGCAGACGGAGGACGGGTACGAAGCGACGCTCTCCACGGGGATGTACCGATACAGTGCCTCGCTTTCTCCGCGCGGGTTTTCCGAACCGGAAATCGAAGTGGAGAAGGGGTTTGCCGTCATAGACGGGGATACCGTTCTCCTGCCGTTCAGCGGGGAGACGGTGCTCTGCTTTACCGTGAAAGACGGAGCTTTCGGCGATATCGTCCGCCGCGTACGGCTGAATGCCGTCAGCCCTTCGACCGTTTCGGGGATCACCGTGAACGGCGAGGCGTCCGTCACGCTTTCCGTGGAAGAGCAGAGTTCTTCCGCCGTATTTTATGTGCAGGCGGATGAAGAGCCCGTGATCGGGGAGAACGAAAACATAGCAGAAAGCCGCGTCGCGCCGGTCGAGGGCGCGGGGGACGGGTGTTACCGCGTCGAGGTCGTCTTTTCGGAGAACAGGCAGGATGAATTTACCGTCGCCGTGCACGCGGGAGCGGGCAGCGCGGAGGTCACTTTTTCTTTTGAGGAATTCGCCTTCGACGTGCGCTCGACCCTGCCCGTACAGGGCGGCGATACCGTCATGCTGGAAAACAGCCCCGTTACCTTTTACGCGGTGGCGTCCGTCGCCGCCGAAGGGGTCAGTTTTACCTGGACTGTGAAAGACGGTTCGATCGGCGCGGCGGAGGTCGTGCTCGAACCTTCCGCCTCTTCCTGCGTCGTGACGGCAAAGAGCACGGGTACGTTCACGCTCGTCGTTACCCCGTACAGGGACGGTCACGCGCTGGACGTCTTTCCCGTCGAGACAGAGATAGAGGCGGTGCATGAGGTCACTTCCGTGCAGATCGCGAACCGCACGGACGTCGGCCTTGCGGGGATGCTCACCGTTCCGGGGAAAACTTATGCGCAAGACGGGACGGCGGTCGCCTACACATATGAACTCGACGTGCGTGCATACCGGAATACGGAAGAAATATCCGCGCTTTCCGACCTCGAATTTTCGGTTTCAGACCCGTCCGTCGCGTCGCTTGCGGTGACGGATGCGGGCGTTTCGCTGCGTGCAGAAGGGACGGGCACGGTCACTGTATCCGTATGCTGGTCGGGAAACGAATCCTTCGGCAGGAATGTTTCCGTTTCCCTTACGCTGAACGTAGTGGCGGACAGCATTCTGTGCGACACGAGCAAGGAAGTCTTTGCCGCCGCGGACGCCGCTCTGCCCGTCGTTCTGGGGGCGGACGTCATGCTCGGCGAGGATATAAAAGGGGACGTTTCCGCCCTGCGTGCGCGCCTCGGAAAAATGAGATCCACCTACAACACCGGATTTTATAAAAATACGGGCAGGGAAGACGAAGCGTTCGTGTATTATGTGATCGAATTCAAGAACGACGTATACGGCAACGGGTATTCGCTCAACGCCGAATATTTCACGAACGCGCAGGACGGTTCGGGCACGCCGCTGCTGTACCGCGGCCCGCTCGATTTCGTCAGCTTCGGCGAGGTGGCGGACGTCGCCGCGCAGGACAATATTTCCTATCTCGTTAGAACGGACGGGGTCACGCTCTACAACGTCGTGCTCCTCGGCTGCAGCGATTCTTCGCTGGAAGAAGACGGGCAATATAAGCTGGAAAATCTCAATAATATCGGCACGGTGCTCGAAGTGAACGCGGACTGCGATATCCTGAACTGCCGCGTGCGAAACGGCAGGACGGTCGTGCGCGCTTACGGCGGCAACAGGGACGGAGAGAATTATTTTATCGAGAGCCTTTCGCAGAACAAGGGATGCGACGGCGAGCGGATAAACGTGCGCATCGAGGGCTGCATCCTCTCGCAGGGAAGGGAATTTCTTCTGAAGATCGGCGCCAACAGGGTTCTGCGCGCCGGCGCGCAGAACGGCACGGAGCCTGCCCTGACGGACGCATCCGGGAAGCCGTATGCCGTTCCCTCCGTTTCCGACGGGAACGCCTATCTCGGCGACGAATATTTTTACCGTATGTACGTCATGACCGATGTTACCCTGAAAGACAGCGTCCTCGAAACGAGCGGGCTCTTTTCCGTCGGGCTGGAAACGAATTTTTCGGGCGTCGTTCTCGCGGAAAATTCTTCGGAAAGCGGCGTCAATTTTGAGGGCTGGGCGGGTACCGGCGGCACGTCCTTTGCTTCCGTCCTGCGGCTGGAAGGAGATGTGCGCATGTACGACTGGAAGGATATTTCCCTGATAGACAGCAGCACCCTCATCAATTCGCAGCTGCCGCAGTTCAAGCTCGATATCGGCGGTATGCTCGAATTTGCCATGAATTACGACCCGGACGCTTACGGCGACATACTCGTTTCGCAGGAGGGCAAGCAGGTCGTGCACGGCGGCATCGCCGTTTACGGCGGAGGGAGGAATTATACGCAGGTCGATTTCACGGGGCTGAACGGCGAACTGACGGACTTTTCAGAATATTCCGTGAATATTTCCATTCTGACCAATTCGGATGACGCGGAAATGGCAGACCAGGGCGGCTTTCTGCCCCTCGCCGCGGGAACGCAGGATTTCCGTTTCTATATGTACGGCAGCGGCAGCGCGAACAGCTATCGGAAACAGCTCGCAGATGCGGCCGCAGGGATAAAATACGACGGGATCTCGCGCGTTTCCGTCTTTTGACGGCTGTGGAGGAATCGGCTATGTTGGAACAGAAAACAGCGGCTCTGCGCGAAAAAAAAGCGCTCAAAGCGCTGACTGATTTTTTTGACGGCAATATTTTCCCCCTTGCATATGCGTGCCTGACGCTGATATGCTCTTTCGTCGGCTTTGAACTGATATTTTTTGCGGTCACTGCGGCAGTCATCGTATTTACGACGCTGTTTTGCCGGGATACGAAGTCTTTGTTCGTGCCGCTCGTGCTGTTTATCTACGGCGTCAGCCAGAGGCATACGCCGCAGCCGCCGTATAATTCGGATTATCTTTACTCGCCGTCTTTTCTGATCGCGACGGGGTGTCTTCTGGGCATCGTGCTTGCGGCTATGCTGTTCCGCCTGATCGCATACAAGGGTACGGGCAACGTTTTCCGAACGCGCACGAAGGCGAGGTGGGGGCTGTTCGCCCTCGGCGCGGTGCTGATATTGAACGGCATCTTTTATGAGGGGTATACGTTCAGAAACCTGTTGGGCGGCATTGCCCTCGCGTTCTCTTTTGTCTGGTTCTACATCTATTTCTACAATACTCTGGAGTGGAAAGAGGATACGGTAAACTATGTGGCGCGCCTGCTCGTCCTTGCGAGCGGGGTCATTCTGATACAGCTCGCAAAGATCTATATTTTTGACGGCGCCGTCGCCGACGGGTCGATAAACAAGGGGGCTCTGGTGCTCGGCTGGGGGATGAGCAACAATATCGGCGGCATGCTCGCAATGTTTATGCCTGCAAGTTTCTGGCTCGCATACAAGAGCCGCTTCGGCCCGGCGTTTTATGTGTTCGGGTTCGTCATCTTTGCGGGCGTCTTCCTGACGCTCAGCCGCACATCCGTGCTGGTAGCTGCCGTTGCGCTCCTTGCCTGCATGATCCTTTTGAGTATCAAAGGCAGATATGTCCGTTTTGTCCGCATCTTCAACGCCGCGCTGCTCGTCGTTCTCGCTGTGTGCGCCGCCGTGTTTGCCGAAGAACTGGCGCAGGTTTTCCGGCATTATCTCGAGAGGGGATTCGACGACAGCGGCCGGTATGATATATGGAAACACGGCGTGGAAAATTTCCTGCGGGCACCCTTTTTCGGCGTCGGTTTTTATACGCCCATCGCGCCCGACTGGTCCTATAATATCGAAAACTGGCTGTTCCCCGATATGTATCACAATACATATGTCCAGATGCTCGCCTGCTGCGGTATCTTCGGCGTGCTCGCCTATACCTTTCATATCGTGCAGGGGTTTATCCTTGTTTTCAGGCGCCCGACGGCAGAGCGCATCTTCTTTTTCCTCGTCATCGCCGTCCTCAGCGGCATGAGCATGGCGGACAATCATCTGTTCCATGTCTTCCCCGCGCTTGTCTATTCGGCGCTGATCGCCCTGTGCGAAAAGGACAGCGAAGCTACGCCCGGCAGGCAAAAGGCAGAACTGCCGGCTTCGGAAGATATCTGAATGTGTAACAAAAAAGAGGCTCACCCCGATGTTCCGGGCGGAGCCTCTTTGCTTGTTCCGGCGATCTGATGCGGGAGAGGTGACTCTTCCGGCTGCGTTACCATTCGTTGGGGAAAGGGAGAACGTTTTCTCTCCACCAGTCTTCATAGTAGAGCGTATATGCGGAGAGGATCTCGTTCATCGGTACATCCATGTTCAGTTCCGTTGTTTGCAGGAAAGCGGAAACGAAAGCGTCGCAGTTTTCCTTGCTGATCTCTTTCAGGAAGGCCGCTCCGAGCGCGAGTATGTTTTCGGGGCGGCGGACACAGCCGGACACGGCTTCTTCGAGCCTGCGGTTGCAGGGGAAGAGCACGCGGTTTTCTGCCAGTATCAGGCGATAGACGCTGTACACGATCTCCTGCGCCAGGTGTGCGCGCATATAGGCATTGCCGGCGGGTACGCAGTTGAGAAAATAGCCGCGGTTGAGTTCGAGGTTCGCCTGAAAACACAAGATCTTTTTCGCCCTCTCTTTTTCCGGATATGCGGCGATGCGCGAGACGAGCGGGGCGATGTCCGGATCGGAGGAAAAGAGTACCTTCGCCTTCACATAGGCGTTGCGCGTCGGTTCGCTCGCGCGCTCCGCCGCCTCTTCGAGAAGTGATTTCGTCTTATATTTTATATCGAAATAGCCGCCTTCGTAAGTGCAATGCCCGAAGACGAGTTCCGTCATGCGGCCCTCTTCTTTCAGCTTTGCAAATTTTTCTTCGGTCACGACGACGATGGCGTCGATGTCCGAATCGGGGCGGGCGGTGCCTTTGACGACGGATCCGTCGAGCACGGCGGCGATGACGCCCTCCTGCCCTTCGTAATATCCTTTCAGATTCTGTATGGATCTTTGGTGATGAGCGTACACGGACAAACTCCCATTTTGTGTTTTTATGATAGTATAACAGCAAGGGCATTTTTTTGCAAGCGTCGGAAACAAAAAAATGAAATGCCGCAGGTTTTGTTCCGCAAAGAAAAGAGGCTGATATTTTCTTGACTTATCCGCCGCGGACATATTATAATAAGTGCAACCGAAACGGTTGCATATAAGAGGGCGATATGGAGCAAAGGTTTTCAGTCACGGGAATGACCTGTGCCGCCTGTTCGGCGGGGATACAAAAGACGGTCGGTAAGATGGACGGCGTGAGAAAGGCGGACGTCAGCCTCATGGGCGAATGTATGACCGTCGATTACGACGAAACCGTCGTGGACGAGGGGAAGATCATTTCCGCCGTCGAAGGGCTGGGTTACGGCGCCTCCGTTGCGGACGGGAGCGCAGAGCGCGCGCCCGAAAAAGAGAGAAAAGCAAACAGCTTCGGGGAAGAGGCAAAAAGACTGAAAGTGCGCTTCTTTGTCTCTCTCGGGTTTCTCGTTCCGCTGATGTATCTGACGATGCTGCATCATATGGCGGGCGTCCCGCTGCCGTTTTTTTGGGATATGCATGAAAGCCCGCAGAATTTCGCCCTTTTGCAGCTGCTGCTGACGACGCCCGTCCTGTTTATCAATTTCGCCTTTTTCAGGAGCGGCATAAAGGCGCTCTTCAAACGCGTGCCGAACATGGATACCCTCGTCAGTCTCGGTTCGGCCGTGTCGTACCTGTACAGCGTCGTCGTCATGTTCGTCATGCCCTATGCGGACGCGCATGAACTTGCCATGAATAATTTATTCTTTGAATCGGCGGCGATGGTGCTCACGCTCGTAACGCTGGGGAAGTGGCTGGAGGCCCGCTCCAAGAGCAGGACGGGAGAAGAGGTCGAAAAACTTCTGAAACTTGCGCCCGACGCGGTAAACGTGGAGCGGGACGGGACGCAAAAGACCGTCCGCCTTTCCGAGGTCGTAAAGGGTGACGTCGTCGTCGTGAAGCAGGGGGACAGTATCCCGGTGGACGGCATCGTCCTTTCAGGCAATTCTTTTGTCGACAAATCTGCCATAACGGGCGAGAGCCTGCCCGTGGAAGTCGGCGAGGGTGACTTCGTTACCAGCGCTTCGGTCAACAAGGGCAACGTGCTGCGCATCCGTGCCGAAAAGGTGGGGGAAGACACCGTCCTTTCCCGTATCATAAAGATGGTGCGCGAGGCGGGCTCTTCCAAAGCGCCGATCGAAAAGACGGTCGACAAGATCGCGGGCATCTTTGTGCCCGTCGTCCTCTGCATTGCCGCGCTGACCTTTGCGGTGTGGATGATCCTGTGGGGAACGGGCGCCGCGGCGGTGACGGTGCCGCAGGTTTTGAGTATGGCGATCAGCGTACTGGTGATCTCGTGCCCCTGCGCGCTCGGGCTGGCGACGCCCGTAGCCGTCATGGCGGCGACGGGGCGGGCCGCGTCTATGGGTATCCTGTACAAGGATGCAGAAGCGCTGCAGAGAGCGAAGGACGTGCGCACGGTGTTGCTCGACAAGACGGCGACCATTACCGAAGGCAGGCCGCGCGTGACGGATATACTGACATATAACGGATATACGGCTCAAAAGGCGCTCTCGGAGGCAGGCGGGATCGAGCTCAACTCCAATCATCCGCTTGCGGCGTGCCTGATCGAACGCTCGAAAGAAGAACAGGCAGACCCTGCCGACGCGGGGGAGTTTGGCTATGTGCCGGGCAAAGGGGCTTCCGCCCTTTGCGGAGAGCGGCGCTGCCTGATCGGCAACCGCCGCCTGCTCGAAGAAAACGGCGTTTCCCTCGGAGACGCGGAAGAGGACGGAAAGCGCCTGGAGGGAGAGGGGAAAACAGTCCTCTGTTTTTCTTCGGGAGGAAGCATCGCCGCGCTTTTTGCGGTCGCCGATACCATCAAAGAAGGCAGTGCGGAGGCAGTTGCCGGGCTGAAAGCGCGCGGCATCCGGCCCGTTATGCTGACGGGCGACGCGGAGGCTGCCGCACGCGCAGTCGCGAAGCAGGCGGGGATAGACGAGGTCATTGCCGAAGTCTTGCCCGAAGATAAGCTGAAAGCGGTCATCGAGAGCAGGAAAACGGCGGTCACGGCTATGGTCGGGGACGGGATCAACGATTCTCCGGCGCTGAAAGAGGCGGATATCGGCGTTGCGATGGGCAACGGCACGGACGTGGCGATCGACTCCGCGGATGTGGTTCTGGTGGGCGGCGACCTGCGCGCATTGGATTCCGCCGTAGATCTGAGCAGGGCAACGGTGCGGAATATAAAGGAGAACCTGTTCTGGGCATTTATTTACAACGTGCTCTGCATCCCGATCGCCGCGGGGGCGCTGTATGCCGTCGGATGGGTGCTCAACCCCATGATCGGCGCGCTCGCCATGAGCGTAAGTTCGGTTTTCGTCGTGACGAACGCGCTGCGCCTGATGCGGTTCAGACCGAGACATGAAATCAAAGCCCGGGAGGGCAAAGGAGATACGGAAATGAAAAAGATACTGATGATCGAGGGCATGAGCTGTGCGCATTGCAGCGCCCGCGTGGAAAACGCGCTCAACTCGATCGACGGCGTGAAAGCGACCGTCGAACTCAAGAAAAAGAGGGCGATCGTCGAGACGGAGGTCGCCGACGATGTCCTCGTGAAAGCGGTGGAAGATGCAGGTTATACCGTGAAAGAGATCAAGTGAGCAAAAGGGACGCCCGAAGGCGTCCCTTTTGCTGTCAGGAACAGCAGTTGTTTTGCGAACAGCATCCGAAGCCGCTCGTGTTCTGTGTAAGCGCACCCGAAGAGCAGAGCAATGCGAGCAGGGCGAGCAGCGCCGTGTCCGAGCAGCCGTTCTGCCCCATCAGAAACAGGGCGAGCAACATCAGGCAGACGTTTTTGTTCAAACCGGAACCTCCTTCACGACAAAATTCCTGAAAAGCAGTGTTTTTGCGACGAAAGCGCTTATGTGCATATATTGACATATCACCGCGCACGGATTAAAATGAAAGTATAAAAAATGCGCGGAGGGAAAGGAGAATGATCGCCGAAGAAGATATGCTTCTGCTTGACAAACGGACGCAGTCTCTCGTGGAAAATTATGTACCGGAAGGGGAGATCCTTGAGGGGATCGTGGACTTCTTTTCGGTTTTTGCGGACAGTACGCGGGTGCGGATACTCTCCGCGCTCGCCATTACGGAAATGTGCGTGACGGATATATCGCGCGTGCTCGGGATCAATCAGACCACCGTGTCGCACCAGCTGCGCCTGCTCAAAAATATCGGGATCGTCAGGTGCAGCCGCTGCGGAAAAGTTATCTTTTACAGCCTGAAAAACGAAACCGTCAACGACGTCCTGCTCAAGGGCGTGGAATTTTTAGGATATTGAAAAGGGGCGGCCGGCAAAGTTGCCCTTTTTTTATTGCAAAATCCGTGCCGTTATTGTATAATAAAACGGGCAGAACGGGGCGGATACAGTACAGTATATGAGCGAGATACAGGAAAAGTTAAAACTTTTGCCCGATGATCCGGGCGTTTATATCATGCTGGACAAGGACGGCAACGTCATCTATGTCGGAAAGGCGCGCGTGCTCAAAAACAGGGTACGGCAGTATTTCCATTCCTCGCTCAAGACGGAAAAGGTCGCCGCGATGGTCGCCAACATCGCCGATTTCTATTATATCATAACGAAATCGGAGATCGACGCCCTCTCCCTCGAAAACAACCTCATCAAAAAGTATAAGCCCAAGTACAATATCCTCTTAAAGGACGATAAAACCTACCCCTATATCAAGGTATCCGTTTCGGAAAAATTTCCCTCCTTCACGGTCACGCGCAAGCTGAAAAAGGGGAGCAGATATTTCGGGCCGTACATGGGCGGCGTGCGCGTGCGCGATGTTCTCGAGATCGTGAACATGGCGTACGGGGTGCGTACCTGTTATACGCCCGTCGGCGAGAAGCCGAAAAAGCCGTGCCTGAACTACCATATACACCGCTGCCCCGCGCCGTGCGCGCATCTCATTTCCGAAGAGGAGTACGGGGAACGCGTGAAGGCGGCGATGCGCTTTCTCGACGGCGACGAAGGCAACGTGGAGGCGCTGCTGAAAGAAAAGATGAATGCTTATGCGGCGGCGGAGGAATTCGAACTCGCCATAGACTGCCGCAATAAGCTGGAGATGCTCTCCAAGATCGCCCTCAAACGGATCACCGCGCTGAACCGCGACATCAATGCGGACGTCATCGCATATGTCAGCAACAAGCTGTATTCCGCGGTGAATATCCTCATCACGCGCAGAGGCATCATGCAGGGCGCGAGCACGTTCGCGGTCGAAAACGCCTCTTCGGACGGGGAGGCGCTGACTTCCTTTATTTCGCAGTACTACGCAAGCCATCAGCTCCCCGACGAACTCATCGTGCAGGATTTCGCCGAAAGCGCGCTGCTGGAAGAATTTTTCAGACAGACGTATTCCAAAGCGGTATCCGTGCTGACGCCCAAACAGGGCGTGCGCAGACAGCTGCTCGAAATGGCGGAGAACAATGCGTCGGAATACCTCGAAAAGGCGATCGACAGGATACGCCACAAAGAGGACATGACGGTGAATGCCTGCCTGCATCTGCAGGAGGAGCTCGGGCTGTCGCGCTATCCGCGGCGCATGGAATGCTATGATATTTCAAACATCAGCGGCGTTGACAAAGTGGGCTCTATGGTGGTGTTCATCGACGGAGAGGCCGACCGTTCGCAGTACAGAAGGTTCCGCATAAAGACGGTGGAGGGCGCGGACGACTTTGCAAGCCTCCGCGAAGTGCTCCGCCGCCGCCTCGCAAAGCTGGGCACGGAAGAGGAGGAGCATTTCCCGAAGCCGGATCTCGTCATCATCGACGGCGGCAAGGGGCAGCTTTCCGCCGTGAAGGGGATCTTCGACGAGGCTGGTGTTTCGGGCATAGATCTCATCTCGCTGGCGAAGCGCGAGGAGGAAGTGTTCACCGTCGGCAGCCGCGAAGGGATCCTTTTGGATAAGCGGGATTACAGCCTGAAAATGTTGCAGCGCATCCGCGCCGAGGCCCCCCGCTTTGCCATTACCTTTTTCAGGAGCATACACAGCAAGCGTTCGCTCACCTCCGTCCTTGCGGAAATACCGGGGGTGGGCAAGATCAAGCGCCGCGCCCTCATCGAAAAATTCGGGACGATCGACCGCATCATGCGCGCTTCGCCGAAAGAACTCGCGGAGACGGAGGGGATCGGCGACGGGCTTGCCGCCGCTATACGCAAATATTTTGAGGAAGAACTGTAAATGCTGAAATACGGGCTGATCGTATCGGACTTTGACGGAACGCTCCGCCGCACGGAGGGCGGCGTTTCCGAAGGCAACGCGCGTGCCGTGCGCGATTTTCTTGCGGCAGGCGGAAAATTTGCGCTCTGTACGGGGCGGATGCCTTCATCCATCCTTCCGTATGCGCGCGAACTGACGCCGGACGGGCTTGCCGCCGCCTATCAGGGGGCGATCGTCTTTGAAGTCGGGACGGGGCGAAGACTGCGCGACGTGCGCATCCCGAACGCGGAAGCCGTCGCGGTCGTAAGGGCTTTCCAGGAGAACGGACGGCACGTTCACGTCTACGACGGCGATGATTTTTATGTGAACAAAGCGGACGAATATCTCGGATTTTACGAGCGCGTCTGCGGCGTGAAAGGAATTGTCACGCCTGCCGACATCGCGTCCGTGATCGGCCGCAGGGGGATCTGCCCGCACAAGATACTTGTCATGTGCGCAGCAGAGGAGCGCGACGGCATATATGCCTTTGCAGCCGAAAAGTTCGGCAAAAGGTTTTATGTGACGACGAGCACGGAAAATCTCGTCGAGCTGACCATGCCCGGCTGCGACAAGGGAGATGCGCTTGCCGCCTTTGCGGACTACTACGGCATACCCGTGGAAAACACGGCCGCCGTCGGCGACAATATCAACGATCTGCCCATGATACGCCGCGCGGGGCTGGGCGTCGCTGTCGCGAACGGCGATGCGGCACTGCGCGCGGAAGCGGGATTTGTCACCCGTTCCTGCGACGAGGACGGCGTCGCGTACGTCATCAGAAAATACGGTTTGGGGGAAGAACTATGAACGAACAGGAAACCATACTCCTCGATAATTTTTGCAGCGACCTCGGGCTTGAGATCGTGTTTGCGGGCAGGGGCAGAGTGACTCTCTCTTCTTACAGCGTTTCCCGCCCGGGGCTTCAGCTCGCGGGGTATTTCAAGTACTTCGATTCTTCGAGGATACTCATATTCGGCAATTCGGAATACGAATTTCTGCGCGATCTGCCGCCCGATGTGCGCAGGGAGCGCGTGAAGATGCTGTTCTCTTATAAGGACATACCTTGCCTCATTCTGTCACGCGATCTGCCCGTTCTGCAGGAGATCATAGAAGAGGCGAGGCAGACGGGCTGTCCCATCCTTCGCACGGACAAGGTCACCACGGCGCTCATGAACGACCTGTTCTTTTATCTGAACGAGAAACTTGCGCCCTCCGTGACCATGCACGGCGTGCTGATGGATATTTCCGGCGTCGGCATACTGCTGACGGGACACAGCGGCGTGGGGAAGAGCGAAACGGCAATGGAGCTGATCAAGCGCGGGCACAGGCTCGTCGCGGACGACAGCGTCATTATTAAAAAGGTCGCCGATTCGCTGATAGGCACATCTCCCGAAATGATCCGCTATTTTATGGAGCTGCGCGGCATCGGCATCATCAATATCAAGAATATGTACGGTTCCGGTTCCATTCTCAACGAAAAAGAGATCGAGCTCGTGATGGAGCTGGAAAACTGGGAGGAAGGAAAGGAATACGACCGCCTCGGCGAAGGAACGCTTTACGAAGAGATCCTCGGCGTAAAGGTGATGAAACATGTGATCCCCGTAAAGCCGGGCAGAAACCTTTCGATCATCATAGAAGTCGCCGCGAGAAATTTCCGCCTCAAGAGCATGGGGTACGATGCGGCGCAGGAACTGATCGCCCGGACGATCGGGCGGTAACAGACTTGCTGCACAATGAATATTATGGAGCACGGCTCAGAAAGCCGTGCTCTTTGCTTTATTGTGCTAAATTTTTTATCTGCGCAATACAATAAGCGTATGAGAAAATTTATAAAGCGGGCGAAACTGCCTTTTCTCTGCGCGGTGCTCGCCGCCGTCGTTTTAGCCGCCTGCCTCTGGGTATACCCCGCGGCGAATGCGCTTACGGAACGGGAGCCGGAGGGATACGGCGGTATCCTGCGGCTGTGGCATATAGACAGCTTTGAGGGCGGAAAAGGTTCGCGCGCCGCCTTCCTCCGCAATGCGGCGAAAGAATTTTCCGAACGGACGGGTGTTTTTATCCTCGTGACGGTGCATACGCCCGGCAGTGCGGAAGCCGCGCTGGAAAGAGGAGAACCGCCCGATATGCTGTCGTGCGGGAGCGAGCCGTTCGCGGCGGAATTGGCGGTGCCGCTGGAAGGATATGACTTTGCACCCGCGAGGGCGGGAGGGAAAACGTACGGCTATCCGTGGTGCAGGGGCGGATATTTTCTTTTCGGTGCGGAAGGCTGCGACGCGGCAGAAACACGCCCGGACAATACTGTAATCGGCAGCGGCCCGGGAGGCGCGGCGGCGGCGTATCTGTCGGGGTTGCCGCAGGGGGAATACGCCGTGTACGGCGCGTCGGAAGCATATACCGCGTTTGCGGGCGGGAAATATTCCTTTCTCATCGGTACGCAACGGGATTATTGGCGGCTGACGTCGAGAGAACTTGCGTTTACAGCCGTACCGCTGACCGCATTCGGCGATTTATGGCAGTATCTTTTCATATGCGCGAAGGATACGGGCAAATATCGCGGGTGTATAGATTTTCTGGCGTATCTGTTGTCCGATGAAACACAGAGCACTCTTTCACGGATAGGAATGATGAGCATACGCACTTCCGTCTATACGGACGACGGCCCTCTCGCCCTGGCGGAAGCAGTCTTGCCCGCCCGTTCGGCGAGCGCTTTTTTGTCCGAAGAAGGGAGTGCGGAATTTGCGGGGAGCGCCTTTCTTGCCGTGAAAGGGGACAAAAGCGGCGCAAAAAAATTGGAAAACTTCCTCGTATAGCATTGTAAAAAAAGCTGTTTTGCTGTATAATATTGGAGGATAAGGAATGCTATCGGATTTCGTCGGGCTGCTTGCGCGCCTTCCCGATATACCGTATCGGTCGCCCTTCTCTTTCCGGCGCAATACGACCGTCGGGATCGGGGGCGAAGCGCCGCTCGCCCTTTTCCCACGCGGCGAGGAAGAGATCGTTTCCGCTCTGCGGGAGGTGCAACGCGCGGGTTTCCCTTATGTGTTGCTGGGGCGCGGTTCAAACGTGCTCGTTTCGGACGGGGGATTTGACGGCGTTGTTATCGCCACGGCGCTTGCACGGGCGATACGGGCGGAAAACGGACTGATCGTCGCCGAATGCGGCGTCGCCCTGTCTGCCTTGCTCCGATTTGCCGCGGAGAACGATCTCGGCGGCCTCGAATATCTCGCAGGCATACCCGCATCCGCAGGGGGAGCGGTCTTTATGAACGCGGGCGCGCGGGGAAAATATATCGGCGAGAACGTGCACAGAGTCACGGCGTTTACAGACGGCGAAGTGTGCGAACTGGCGGCGGATCAATGTGATTTTGCGTATAAGAGCACGCGCTTCATGCGCGGCGGCTGTATTCTTTCCGTTGTATTGCGCGCCGAACCGGATGCGTATGCAGCGGAGAAGATACGCGCCGCCCTTGCCGAGCGAGAAAAACTGCCGCGGGAGCGCAGCCTCGGCTGCGTGTTCAAAAACCCGCCCGGGCATTCGGCGGGGGAACTCATCGAACGCGCGGGGCTGAAAGGAATGCACATCGGCGGCGCTTTCGTATCGGAAAAACACGCTAACTTTATTGTAAACCGCGGAGAGGCGACCGCGGCCGACTACCGTGCTCTGGTCGCGCTTGTCCGGGGGAAAGTTCTCTCCGAAACGGGGATACGCCTCGCGGAAGAGATTCGTTACATAGGAGAATTTTATGCTTCTGACGGGTGATTACCATACGCATACGATTTACAGCCACGGCAAAGGCACCGTGCTGCAGAATGCGGAGAGGGCAAAGGAGATCGGGCTGAAGGAGATCGCCATTACAGACCACGGATTCGAGCAGATGGCGTTCGGTTTACGGCACGAGCGTATGCCGCAGCTGATCGCCGATTGCAGGGAAGCGAGCGAAAAGACGGGACTGAACGTGTATGTCGGGATCGAGGCGAATCTCTGCGACGAAAACGGCAGGACAGACCTGCGGGAAGAAGATTATAAAGATTTCGATATCTATCTGATGGGTATACACAGATTCGTGAAGTTCACGCATTTCCGTGATTTCTGGAATATGCTCGCGCTGAATTCCCTGTATACGACTTTTCGCCTTCACGCAAGCAAGAGCCTCATCCGCTACAATACGAATGCGTATATCCGCAGCATCGAAAAATATCCGATCGACGCGATCACGCACATGAACTTCCTTTCGTTCTGCGACGTGGAAGAGGTGGCAAAGGCCGCAAGGGATCACGGGACATACATCGAACTGAACGCGAAAAAGACACACCTTACGGACGAAGAGCTCGTGAAAGTGCGCGATACGGGCGTGCGCTTCATCGTCGATTCGGACGCACATTCGGTGGATCGGATCGGGGATACCGCACTCGTGGACAAGCTGCTCGAGCGCGTGGAGATACCGAAGGACAGGATAGACAATATAGAGGGAAGAACGCCGTCTTTCCGCTTTACGGAATATAAAAAGAGGCATCTGTAAGTGTCGGCGGGAAACTTCACTGCGGAAATAAAGCGCGAGATCATCCGCGCGGGGTTTGAAAATACCTGCTGCAAGACGGCGGCGCTCTCTGCATTTTTGCGCGTTACCGGCAGCGTCGTCCGAAGCGGACGATTTACGGGGTTTGAATTCGTGACCGAAAGCGAACAGTCGGCGGAGTTCGCTGTCGGGCTGCTGGAAGAGATCTACGGCGCGGAATTGCAGGTCGTTGAAGCGGCGGAGGATGCGAGGAACGGGCGGAACAGGCTGGCTTTCCGCTGTCTGTCCGAGAGGTCGCTGTTCATTCTCACCGAACTCGGGATAGCGGAAATCTCGGGGGAGAACGTATCGCTCAAGTTCGATATAGACCGCTATCTGATCGAAAACGAGTGCTGTAAAAAAGCCTATATCAAGGGGGCTTTCCTCGGCAGCGGAAGCTGCACGCTTCCGGGACCGGGCGCGCGCTCCGGTTATCATCTCGAAGTCGTTTTTTCGTCCGATACGGCCGCTTCGTCTTTTTGCGGACTTCTCGAACATTATGAAATTCTGGCAAAGAGCGTTGCGAGGAAGGGGACGCACGTCGTATATCTCAAGAGCAGGGAGAGTATTTCCGACTTTCTCGATCTGCTCGGCGCGGCGTCGTCGCTGGCGCGCCTCGACAGGCTCGCAAGCATAAAAGACCTGCGGAACAATATCAACCGCGTGGCAAATTGCAGGCAAAAGAATTTCGATAAAAGCGTTCTTGCCTCCGTCCGACAGGTACGCGCCATCGAGCGCATCCGCTCGGAGGGAGGTCTGAAGACTCTTGCGCCTGCCTTGCGTACGGTCGCCGAGGCGAGGCTTGCCGATAAGGAGGCGTCGCTCAAAGAACTTTCCGCCCGGCTGGGCATATCCAAGAGCAGTCTGAACGACCGTCTGCGCAAACTTGAAAAAATTGCCGATGAATATTCGGGGGAGTAATTTATATGGAACGTGTATCTTTCGTATACAATAAAGACACATACAACGCCTACGACGCGCAGCGCATCGTTTTTGAGGCGGGCAAGTATAAGAGCGAGATCATCTTTGAAGACGGCAATAAGCGTGGGAACGCAAAGAGCATCATCGGATTGCTTTCCATGAAGTTCCTCAAGGGGGACGAATATACCGTCCTTGCGGAAGGGCCGGACTGCCGTCAGGCAGCCCGCGGGATCGCCGATTTCATTTCCAGACTCTGAACCGAATACCGTTTCAAAGATAAAACCGAGAGGTACAAATGTCCGATTTCGTTCATCTTCATTTACATACCGAATACAGCTTGCTCGACGGCGCCTGCAAAGTAAAGGAGCTGGTGTCTTATTGTGCAAAAAATAATATCAGGGCAATCGCGATCACCGACCACGGCAATATGTATGCGACGCTCCAGTTTGCCGAACAATGCCGGAAAAATAATATTCAGGCGATCATCGGCTGCGAAATGTATATGACGCACGATCTGCACGTCAAGGACAATACAAGTGAGTTCGAGCATCTGATCCTGCTGGCGAAGAACAAAACGGGCTACAAAAATCTCGTAAAACTCGATTCCATCGCCTTTGTGGACGGCTTCTACTATAAGCCGCGCATCGACTACAAGACACTGCGGGAGCACAGCGAAGGTCTTGTCTGCCTTTCTGCCTGTCTTGCCGGGCGCATCCCCAAATTGCTGCTCAAAGGGGATAACGAAGGGGCAAAGAAGACCGCTCTCGAACTGAAAGACATTTTCGGGGATGATTTTTATATCGAAATACAGGATCACGGGTTGGAGGAGCAGAAACGCGTCCTTCCGCTTTTGCTGCAGCTTTCAAAGGAACTGGATATTCCGCCCGTGGCGACGAACGACGTGCATTATCTGCGGAAAGAGGACTGGGAAATGCAGGACGTTCTGCTCTGCATCCAGACAAAAAAGACGATCGACGATCCGAAGCGGATGAAATTCGGCTCGCACGAGTTTTACCTGAAATCTCCGGAGGAGATGTCGGAACTGTTTTCCTATGTTCCCGAGGCGATCGAAAATACGCTCGTCATCGCGCAGAAATGTGCGGAAGAGCCCTGCTTTGACCTGAAAGACAACGGCGACCCCATCAAGGATAAGTCGCTGATCCCGGGATATACGCCCGAGGACGGCTCCGACCCGAAAGACTATCTGACGAAGCTGACCTGGGACGGGCTGAAGCGCCGCTACGGGGAAATAACGGAGGCCGTAAAAAAACGCGCCGATTATGAATTGGGCATCATCCTCGGCATGGGCTTTGCCGAATATTATCTCATCGTCATGGACTTTATTCAGTGGTCCAAAGCAAAGGGGATACCTGTAGGGCCCGGGCGCGGCAGCGGCGCCGCAAGCATAGTCGCCTACGCGATCGGTATCACGGATATCGATCCGCTCAAGTACGATCTCTTCTTTGAGCGGTTCCTGAACCCTGACCGCGTCACTATGCCCGATTTCGACGTCGACTTCTGTAACGAGCGGAGACCCGAAACCATCGAGTATGTGCGGAAAAAATATCATCCGGAAAACGTCGCGCAGATCGTTACTTTCGGTACTTTGGCTTCAAAAGCCGCGATTAAGGACGTTGGCAGAGTACTTCGCGTGCCATATTCCGAAACAGACAGAGTAACTAAACTGATGGACGGGAAATCGACCATCAGCGAACTTCTCGGGTGGAATCTGCCGGGGCTGCGGAAGCAGTACGAGGCGGAGGCGGACGAGGACAAGCGCGGCGAACTGCAGAAAAAGATAGAAGAACAGGAGAAAAAGCGCAATCAGGATTTTATCAATTTATATGAAACGGATGAGCAGCTTCACCGTGTCATAGACATGGCGCTTCGCCTCGAGGGGATGCCGCGCAACACGTCGATGCACGCGGCGGGCGTCGTCATCTGCCGCAAGCCGATCGCGGAAGCGGTGCCGCTTTCGAGGAACGGCGAAGACATAACGACGCAGTTCAACATGAAAGAGGTCGAGTCCATCGGTATGCTCAAGATGGACTTCCTCGCGCTGACCACGCTGACGGATATCAAAAAGGCCTGCGATTATATTCTCGAAGACACGGGGCGGGTGATAGACTGGGATGAGATCGGGTACGACAATAAAGAGGCGTACGGGCTGATTTCCGAAGGCGATACAGACGCCGTGTTCCAGCTCGAACAAGGCGGGATGAAAAAGTTCATGAAGGAGCTCAAGCCCGGTTGCCTTGAAGACATCATAGCGGGCGTGGCGCTCTATCGCCCCGGGCCGATGGCGTATATCCCCACTTATATCGCCAACAAACAGAACCCCTCGCAGGTCAAGTATGATACGCCGCTGCTCGAGCACATCCTCAAAGTTACTTACGGCGTCATCGTCTATCAGGAACAGGTTATGCAGATCTTTCAGGATCTTGCCGGATTTTCTCTCGGACAGGCAGACCTGGTGCGCCGCGCGATGGGCAAGAAAAATAAAGCCGAACTGATGGCGCAGAAAGACAAATTCATTTTCGGCAACATCAAGGACGGAGGCAATATCGAGGGCGCCGTCAGCCGCGGGATCCCCAAAGAGGTCGCGGCGAAGATTTTCGGCGACATGGAGAGTTTCGCAAGTTATGCCTTCAATAAGGCACACGCGACCTGTTATGCCGTTCTGGCTTACAGGACGGCGTATCTGAAACGCTTTTATCCGAAAGAGTTCCTTGCCGCGATCCTGAATAACCGTATCGAAAAAATCGACGAGGTCTCAAAATATATCGTCTATCTGAAGGAAAAAAACATCCTCGTCCTTCAGCCGGACGTGAACAAGAGCAAGACGTACTTTTCCGTGCAGGGCGACGGCGTGCGCTTCGGGTTGAGCGCCCTCAAAGGCGTCGGCGTCGGCGCGACGCAGGCGATCATCGAGGAGCGGGAGAAAAACGGAGAATTCCGCAGTTTTCACGATTTTGTGTTCCGCTGCGCGCAGCTGCTCAACAAGCGGATGCTCGAAGGGCTGATCTGCGCCGGGGCTTTCGATTGCTTCGGACAGAACAGGGCGCAGCTGCTCGCCGTATACGACAGCGTGCTCGACCGCGCGAACAGGATCGCGAAACAGAAGCAGAGCATGCAGATGAGCCTGTTCGGGGATATCATAGAGGAAGACGTGGAAGATATCTCTTACCCCGATATTCCGGAATTTGAAACGAACGAAAAGCTCGCGAAGGAAAAAGCCGTGCTGGGAGTTTATGTCAGCGGGCATCCGTTTGAAAAATATGCGGCTTCTTTTTCCGATTGTTCGTTCAGCTGCCTTGCGATGCAGAATTATGAGGAGGACGAGGACGGAAACCGCACTTATCCCGATCTGAAAGACGGGGAAACCGTCACGATGGGCGGGATCATCGGCGCATTCAAAAAGATCAATACGCGCACCGGTTCGTCTATGGCCTTTATCACCGTGGAAGATCTGTACGGAGGCATCGAGTGCGTCGCCTTCCCGAACGTCTTTGAAAAGATCAGGAGCGTGGTCGTGCCGGACAAGATCGTCCGCCTCGCGGGAAAATTGCAGGTGAGCGACGAAAAGGCGCCCGTCATCATTCTCGACAAAATGCAGGAGTTTGTCCCTGCAGGCACGGCGGCGACGGCACAGGAAGCTTCCGCACCGCAGCCGCGCGAGCACGCGCTGTGGCTGAACGCGAGCGCGCTGACGGAGGAAGAATTCGAGGATTTCACGTCGCTCTTTTCCCATTACGGGAACGGCGAAACGGTCGTGAAGATCAAGCGCGGCAGCAAGCTGTATAAAATGCGCAACATCAACGATTGCAGGGGGCTGCGCGACGAGTTGTATATATATCTGTCTGATAAAGATATCGTGCGCGTATGAGCGCGGAATTGCGCAATCGTGCCTGAATTATCGTTGAGATTGACAAAAAATGTTAGAAAGTTTAAGAAAGGGGGAGTGCGAGGCGACACCCGTGCAAATTGCTTTCATTTTTTTCTGCGATTTGCTATAATGGGAGGGCAGTCGGATAAAATTTACGCAAGAGAATCTTGCTTATTTCGGAGGATTGTTATGAAGAGAATCGGTGTTTTGACGAGCGGCGGCGATGCGCCCGGAATGAATGCCTGTATCAGGGCGGTCGTCAGGACGGCTAAATATTTCGGAATGGATATTTACGGTATCCGCCAGGGCTATGCGGGGCTTATCAACGACGATATGGTCCCGATGGAGATGCGCAGCGTTTCCGATATCGTTCAACGGGGCGGGACCATCCTCCGCACGGCGCGCTGCGTCGAAATGTATACGGTGGAAGGTCAGAAGCAGGCGGTCAAAACGCTCAACGACCGCGGCATCGAAGGGCTGGTCGTCATCGGCGGGGACGGGTCTTTCCGCGGGGCAAAGTGCCTGAGCGAAGAATACGGCATCCCGACCATCGGCATCCCCGGCACGATAGATAACGACCTCGAATATACCGATTACACGCTCGGTTTCGATACTGCCGTGAACACCTGCCTTGACATCATCAATAAATTGCGCGATACGATGACTTCGCACGAACGAATCAGCGTCGTCGAGGTGATGGGGCGCCGCTGCGGCGATATCGCGCTGTATTCGGGCATCGCGAGCGGGGCGGAGATCATCATCGTTCCCGAAATAGCTTATGACATGGAAGATGTGGTGCTGCGCATCAATCGCAGCCGTGCGAACGGCAAGCACAGCAACATCATCGTCCTTGCGGAGGGCGTTTCCACGGCGGAAGAATTTTCCAAAAAGCTGCAGGCGATGACCACTTATTCCGTTCGCGGAACGACGATCGGCCATGTGCAGAGGGGCGGCTCTCCGTCTATGGCGGACAGGATGCTCGCCGCACAGTTCGGGAACCGTGCCGTTCGTATGCTCAAAGAAGGGATCGGCAACAGGGTCGTCGGCATCCATAAGAATGAGATCATCGACCTCGATATCATCGAAGCCGTCAGCATGAAGAAAAAGTTCAACTATGAACTGTACGAAACATTGCAGATGATCTCCATGTAAAAGACATTTTCTGTCAAGCACCGCTTTCCGGCGGTGCTTTTTTTTATGGGATAAATTTCTGTATTTTTGCGGAGGGATAAAGCTGATCCGCCCTTTTTTGATAAAATTTGCAAAAATTGCCAAAAAATTTTGAATATAGTCTTGAAATTCTCCCGAATGTGTAATATAATATAGTATGAAGTGAATTTCGGACAAGCCTTGCCCCGCTTTCGCCGCCTTACCGCCGGCGCGGTCGGCTTGTCCATCGGAGAGTACCATGATCCTGACCGTATGTCTGAATCCCTGCACCGACGTTACCATTGAGCTCGATTCTCTCAACGTCGGCAAGATCAATCATGTCAAAAACAAGACATTGAGTTTTACGGGGGCCGCGCTCAACGTGGCGATCGGGGTCGCGCGGCTGAAGGGACAGAGTTATGCGACCGGTTTTATGTACAACGAAAACGGGTCGCTCTTTGAGCAGGCTCTCGACAGAGAGGGGGTGCCCAGCGCGTTTGTATGGAACAAGGGGCGCGTCCGCGAGAATTACAAATTTATCGACAATAAGTCCATGCTGACGGAGGTCAACGACGTCGGCGAAAATATCAGCGGGAACAAGCAGGAAGAGCTGATCGAGATGGTCGGGAATCTTTCCAAGACGAGCAGCGTGATGGTCGTTTCGGGGAGCCTGCCGCAGGGGGTGGAGAGCGATTATTATACCAAACTTTTTTCCGTCGCCGCCCCGGGAACACTGAAAATAGCGGATACGGAGGGGCCTCGTCTTCTGGCTGCGCTGAAAGCGGAACTCGATCTTGTGAAGCCTAACAAAGACGAACTGCAAAACACGCTGCAGCAGGAGCTGCGCTCGCGCGACGACCTGCTCAAGGGGTGCTATGCGCTTTTGGACAAGGGGGCAAAGCGCGTGCTCGTTTCTCTCGGAAAACGCGGTGCCATCATCACGGACGGGACGAAGAATTATTATTGCAAGAGCATCAACGTGGCGATAAATTCGACGGTCGGCGCGGGGGACGGAATGGTCGCGGCTGCTTCCATGATGCTGGAACAGGGTGCGCCGCCCGACGAGATCCTGCGGGCGGGCGTCGCTGCCGGCACGGCGACCGTTACTACCTTCGGCTCTATTTCCTTTACAAAAGAGAAATATGACGAGATCTATGCGAATCTGAAACTCGAGGAGTTTTGACGTTTGATAAAAATTGCGGACATCAAGGCAGATGAGGAAGTAAAGGCGATCATGTTCATGGCGGAAAGCCAGATCGAGGCGCTCGTATTTTCGGAGCACTCGGTGCGCCATTCAAGCATCGTGAGCAAGTGGGCGGGGGATATCCTCGAAAAGATCGGGGCGGAAGAGCATCGCATCGAGCTTGCGCGTATTGCGGGATATCTGCACGATATCGGAAACAGCGTAAACAGGGAGGATCACGCACAGAGCGGGGCCATCCTTGCGTATAAAATACTGACGCGGATGGGGATGGAATACCGGGATGCCGCGGCGATCATGATGGCGATCGGCAATCACGACGAGAGCCAGGGGCTGCCGGTCAGCGATATCACGTCTGCACTTATCATTGCGGACAAGGCGGACGTCCATAAAAGCCGTGTGCGCGTAAATACGACGCGTATGAGCACCGAGAACCTGAACATCCATGACCGGGTGAATCTCGCGGCGGAAAAGTCGACGGTAGAAGTAGATGCGGAGCGGGGGGAAATTGTTCTGAACATTATAATAGATACGGAAAAGTGCCCGGTAATGGATTATTTTGAAATATATTTCAAGCGGATGCAGCTGTGCCGGCGTGCGGCAGATTTTTTGGGAAAGAAATTCGTTCTTGTGATCAACGATGTGCGTTTTCTGTAAAAAAGGCGCCTGCCGGAGGGCTGGCGCCTTTTCCTTGCCGTTGCTGCGGTCAGACCATCCGCCTCGTTTCGATGTAATACTTCCATCTCTGCGTGCTGATCTCTTCGATAACGGCGTAGTCGGAGGCGGTGTGCAGGATATAGTTGTCGCCGAGATAGAGGGCGACGTGCCCGATGCGTTCGACGCCCGTCTTATTATAGCGCGTCGAGTTTGTGAAAAAGATCAGGTCGCCGCGGGCTATTTCGGAGCGGGCGACGTGTTTGCCCTGTGAAACCTGCGTCCGTGTGGTCATGTTCAGGTTTACGCCCGCACCGTGATAGAACATATACTGCATCAGTGAGGAGCAGTCGTATTCGCCGGGGTCGAAATTTTTCAGCAGATTCCCTTTGCCGTCGTGCAGGCGGATCGCTCCGTATACATAGGGGAAACCCAGAAGGCGCAGTCCTTCTTCAACGATGCGTTCAATGCGCTCATCGCCGGAATAAGACATCTCGTATTCTTCGGTATAAGAGTTTCCCGCACTGATATAGGCGGTCTTGTTTTTATAGACGGTGCGATACCAGTTTCCTTCTTTGCCCAGCAAAGTTACCATATCGCCTTTATTGATATTTCCGAGCGATGCGTAACCTGTTCCCGGGCCGCTCCGAAGCTGCAGGCCGTTGACCTTTGCCCGCACATACTTTGCCGTGGGCTCGGGAGCAGGGAGTTCAGGCTGAATTTCTTCCTGTGCGGGAACATCGGGTTCGGTTTCTTCTTCGGGGCCGTCGGTATCTTCCGGAGCTTCAGGAATATCCGGAAGGACGGGGGAATCATCGGGAAGCTGTTCCGGTTGCTCCTGTGAGCCGTCTTCGGCGGCGGGGAAATCGGCAATATCGTTTCTTTCGCGCAAAGGTAAAAGCAGTCCGAAAACTGCTGCCAACAGAATGCTTGCCGCGAGCAATGCTGCGGCGGATTGAATCATAAGTTTTCTCATATTGTTTCCTCCGCGCAATAGAATATCAGAAAATATACAAAAATGCAACAATAAATTTTTGTCATTTTTTCCATTTATATCTATTTGCAGAGTACTATGTCAAGCATAAAACGAGGTGAATACGATGGTATGGCTTATTCCTCTCTGTATTGCCGCTGTTCTGATTCTGTTTGTGGCTGCGGCAGGGATCGCTGCGCGCGTTGCCTTTTCCCGCATTTTTGACAGGCGTTACGACGGAAATCCGAATTTGCGCTATTTTAAGGCGGAGGATTTTCCGGATATAACCGCAGAACCTGTTTCTTTTGCGTCGGACGGCGGGCAGTTGCTGCGCGGCTTTATTTATCGCCCGAGGATGGGTCCCGCGGCGGGACTCATTGTATTTTCTCACGGGTTCGGGGCAGGGCATCATGCCTATACCACGGAGATCGCGTTTCTGGCGCGCAACGGGTTTGCCGTGCTCGCCTATGACGGGACGGGCTGCGTGGCGAGCGAAGGTAAATTCAAGGGGTTTGACCAGGGGCCGGTCGACGTTGCGGCGGCCCTTCGTTTTGCCCGTGAACATGAGGCGCTGAAAGAGTTTCGCCGCGTCGTGCTGGCGGGGCATTCCTGGGGAGCCTTCTCTGTATGCAATGCGCTCGACGCCGATGAGCGCGTCGCAGGCGCGGCCGCGATGTGCGGGTTCATCTCTTCGGCTTCCGTGATGGGACAGACGGGAGGCGGCCGTTTCCGGCCGCTCGTTCTCCTGTTCACCTTCTTTTTCAGAATGTATAACCGTCGCCGTTTCGGAGAGAACGCCAACAGGAGCGCCCTTGCATCCTTGCTGAAAACGGAAAAAGACGTCTTGCTTCTTTATGGGGAAAAGGATAAGACCGTGCCGTTCAGGTATAAGGGCAAAAAAGTCGCGGAGGAGGTATCGGGAAGAAAAAATAT
>ERZ1090879.402-NODE-402-length-27513-cov-6.263748_pt1 | contig 27513 bp, 32 predicted proteins | sample MGYA00478472_ERZ1090879 | MGnify/ENA primary metagenome ERZ1090879 (study PRJEB33644, sample SAMEA5815723) | chicken gut metagenome | biome: Chicken; feature: Gastrointestinal Tract; material: Caecum | place: Ireland | collected 2019-01-01 | study: A study of the... | reverse complement strand
AGCGTCAGATGTGTATAAGAGACAGCTTGAGGTACGCTCCGAAGAAACGTACCTCAAGCCAATTCAAAATATTGTGAGGACATTACTCACCCCTCTGAAAGTCCAGTCGGATTGAGCTTTTGCAAGAGGCTTGACTGGCTCTGTCACACTTATTTTACCCAATCCCTTGCGTAATTGCTACCCTGTATACGCAGTAGAATACTAAATTTTTGATTCAAAACACACTCTGGCTTTCACCAGATGCTCAGGCTATTTCTTCACCCACAGCCGAACTGTTTGGGGCAGACCTTTTCCATTTAAGGGGGTTTCACCCACTCATAGCGATTGAGCCGTACTCCTGTTGGCCTTGCCTTCCCTAAACAAGGCCCCTCATGAGGGATAGCCGTCGAACCTTCTCCTTGCCGCTTTGGTTTAGGAGCTTGGCTGCATGAACACCCATTGTATGCGGCACGTAGGCTTTTGGCCATATGCCATCCTCATGTTCTTTCCGCTTTCGCACCATCACCATTCCTTTCGGAGTGATTGTGGTATGAGGCTTTAGGGATTACCTGCAATTAAATCTGTTCTGTCTATGCACATTTCTGTACATACGGGGCTTGTCGTTTCCCCGAAGACACCATTTCGATGTCTCTAAGCTGTGCAAAACCACCTGTCAGCAGGCCAATGGTTTCACCCAGGGAAGAGTCGGTCTGAGACAAGGTACTGGATACCCGTCGCAGACCTTCTGCAATATTATCAAAGTCAATAGGGGCCTTATTGGATGTCTCGTTAATGGCGTCTACAATGCTCATGGCCTCCGAATCATCCATGTTGAAGCCCTTGAGGACTGAAATTAAGTAGGAGGCAGCCTCTGCCGTATCGGTAATGTTGTCGCCTACGTTGGTCATCACCAGGGCGGCTTCCGATAAGTCCAAACTTTCTTCCATGTCGTATCCGGCACGTTTGAAAGTCGTGGTAGCGTCAATGACCTCCTGGCCGGTGCGCCCAATTTCCGACCCTAAGTCAAACGCCTCATCTACAAAGGAGTCCAGAGACGAACCAGTCAAGTCCGAAACCTTCCGCAACTCCGTCAGGCTTGCGGCCAAATCCGTCACAGCTGAAATCATATTCCGAATTTGCTGTGTGGCCGAAGATACAACGCCGCCAATAAAGAACCATTCGCTGAATTTGCTGATGTTGCTTGTCAGGTTTTGCCGGAAAGTCTTAGTTGCTGCACCCGCCGCACGAGTGTTTGCCACAAAGCTTTGGTATTCTTTATTCCAAACCTTGAGCTGCTCCGGGTCAGAAATATCAAAGTTCTTCAAATACTCAAACTGCTCTGTCAACCCTTTGTTCTTAAATAGCGCGGAATTTTGTTTGCCAAACTCTTCTAATCTGGCACGGGCCGTAGAAACACTGGCATTGAATTTTGCTAACTCATCCCCAGAAAGAAAGCTGGTAGTACGCTGGGCAGAACTCATTACCTTCTGAAACTCACTTTGAAGGCCTTTGAGCTTTTCCAGTAGCTCATCATATTCCTTTGTGGAAATATCAGTGTTGTTCAGGGATTTGAGCAAAGACTGATACCTTTGCTCCAAAGACTGAACTTGCTGAACAACCTTCTGAACATTTTCACTTTTAGAACCTGTAATAATTTCGTTGGAAGAAATTCCCCCAAGAGCGGAGAGGTTACTCTGGGCGGTTTGCACGATGCGTTGGCGATTTTGAATGGCCTTGTTAACCGCTTTGGCTTGTTCTGCCTCCGCTTTCATCTCACGGATTCTTTGCTGGGACGCTTGACGCGCTGTCGAAGTTTGTGACTGCTGGGATGCCCTATAATCAGACTCAATTTCCCTGTTAGTCGCCTTAGCCTGCGTTAAAACCGCCTTTTGCGCCTGCTGCATCTGCTGCTGAATGGTAGACATCATCTGTGTCTGACCTGTGTTGAGTTGCCGCAAGCTGTCTCCGAGCAAATTGGCGCTGACATTCACTTTTAAATTGCGAATTTTATTGAGTTGAGTCTGTAACTGCTGCTCAGAAGCTTGCTCATCCAATGCAGCCTTAATAATAATCTGTAATGGATTTGCCACTTAGTTAACCACCTCTTTACACAAAAAAGAAAAGAGGCAGCCGAGGCTACCCCTTATGAACATTTGATTCCACGGGATTGTAACCCCTTTTTCATTGCTGCGATATGTGGCTTTGTTGATTTGAGTTCTTGACGGGTATTGGAAATGAAAGGACGGGGCTTCATATAAGGTCGCCCAGATATTTGATACTCATAATGGTATCCATCCCAGCCATCGCCAAACTCAATCAGCCCAGACAATTCCCACCCATAATTGTCCGAAGGAGGATTTTGGCTAAATTCTGCTGAGTTTCCGATCCACACAACCCCATCAGAGGCCAAATCCGAAACAATGTTATCCGGATCTGAAAGACCGCCATCCTCACGCCTCCGCACATATTCACGTGGGGAATATTTGTCATAAACATCCGCTTCAACGTGTCGGAGCATCACTGTCCGGACTGCATCCAACACCTCATCTTCCAAAACCTCGTTGATATTATCCTGGACATAACGCGTCAAGTCCTGCAATGACGAAAAGGTAGACATTACTTCTCACCGTTCCGAATGTCAATAATGCTGTGAGCCAGAGTCCGCATATCTGCCGCCTTGGTGGTCTGCGCCAATCTTGCAATATTCTCCATGTTTTCAGGAGTCAGATTGTCACTGATAGAATTGATAGCTTTCTGTAAGCTGTCTGCTACTTCATCCCACTTGCTCTTGTGCAGCAGCCGTTCCTTCTGGAACTGAATCTGTTCTTCTGCGCTGTTTTTAAGGGACTCAAACTGCGTCCGGTCAATCACCGAATAAATTTTTGCGTAGAAATCATCGGGCAAAGAAAACAGAAGAGCATACTGCTTTTCCTCATCCTCCGGCAGGTTGCAGTCCGTGTAGGCCATCAGCAAATTCTTCAGAAAGGCAAAGTCGCGCAGCTCTGCATAATAATGGTCATCGTCAAAACAGCCATACACACACCCAACAATGAAATTGGAAGCCTCTTGAAAAGACAAAAGGCGCTTTACGGTAAACTGGACATCTCCATTTGCCGTAGAATAAACTACTTCCACAGGACTGTTGTCGTTGGCTTTAGAAATATCCGTCAGTGCTCTTACACTCAATTTCTTTTTCATTTATATTTACTTCTCCTTTTGTCTTAAAATAAATGACCAGCCGATGCAAATCGCCTCACACTGGTCTTCTGGAGCTAAAATTCCAAAGTAGTCCTTTACATAGTCTTTGGCCTGTTTCTTTAGCTCTTTTCGTGCAACACCCGCACCTTGATTAAATCCCAATACTTTTCTCCAACTGGACGGCTTGAAAAACTCAAACGGAATCTTGTGATTTAAACATACCCCTATGATAAACCCCTGCAAACGAGCCAGAAGCATAACAACGGAGATGTTAGTCTGTAGGGAGATGTCTTCAAAAACCACATAGTCTGGTTGGCGATTTACGATACTGGCCTCAATCTTTAAGCACATCTGAGAAAATCTTTTGTCCCGGTCCTGCTCCCCAGAACAATTGATAACGCCGCTTTCCACCAGCTTCCCTTCTTCAAAAACTGCGTACCCGCTTTTGGAAGAAGACTGGTCAAAGGCTAAAATCTTCATGATAAAAAGAAATCGATGGGGGAGAGGGGGTTCCCCCATCGACATTAAAATCAGGCGCTCTCTTCGCCGTCTTCAAAAATCATATCCAGCATATTGTCATCATCATCCACAAGCAGGTCGCAGGTGATGGTAATGGATGCCGGATCGCCGGTATTGCTGAAAGCAATCTCAAAGTTCAACTGCGGGGATGCCTTGTAAGCAATCATCTTGTAAGGAATCACCACATCTTCAGAAGTCTTGAAGTAGGTATCCGCATAGATTTTCACGGCCTTCGGGAAAGTGGTAGACTTCAGATTCAGCTTGCGGACGCCAGTGGCGGCAGTGGTCAGGTAATATACCACATAGTCACCAGAAGCACCGGTGATGGTTACGGAAGTACCTTCCACATCTGCCTCAACCGCAGTGCCACAATCATCGTCGGCCTTAAATACGTTAACACTACCGTCAAGAGGCTCTTCGCTCAGAGTGAGAGTTGTCCCAGAAGCGGTCAGTACCTCTCTCTTCAGAAGCGTTGCGGTGTTTTCGATGGTAGCGCCGGTCATAAAGCTGTAAAGCTCAGCACTCTGCATCTGAGTTTCGATAGCAATCGTACCACCCTTTTCGCCGTAGAAAGTCACTCGCCGAGGGTGGCCCTGGCCGCCGTATGCAAATACGGATTCACCGGTAACGCTGGTGGTCGTAGTGTTTGCATACGGGAAGTTCAGAATAGGCTTGTTCGTAGCAAAGTCAACCATAATCAGGTTACATACGTCTCTATTAGCAAAAACATCCATTTTGCTTTATTCCTCCTTCTTTTGTTTGGGGCGATACCATCCGGACAGATCAAACTTCTCTGTGGAATAAGCCGCCCATCTCATGCTTGATATATCAAACCCAATCCGTTGATTGAGCTGCGCAAATTGGTCGTAAAGTTGATAGATTGTCAGATCCCATATGTTGAACAGATTGTAGGAGGGGCTGTTTGCGGCCACCGCAGACACCAGGTCGGCAATCGAAGTTCCGGAACTATGTTTAGAAGCCTGCATAGCTTTTTTGCCGGACTGGATTTTTTCATAAATCCTCCTAGCTTTTTCATTGAAAAACTTCATAGGCGTTGCCTTTTTGGGCTCCAAGTGATTGCAAATCAAAATGGCGTTGACAACATCAGGGAAGTTTTCTTCATTGATAGTGCCCACACAGCCCTTTTCACCCATCGAAATCCACATGGATCCGACAGGCTGGAAAACCAAGTCTTCCAAAAAAAAGAACCTGAAGAGCTCTTCATAAAAAGCTCTTAGGTCTGGAATCTGAATAATATAATGAAATCGGTCTCTTCCGTTCAGCGGTACTCCGATTTTGTCCGCTAAATCCAAATCTTCAATGTTCAACATTCCCATATAGGTATCGTAAGACTTGCCCGCATGGCGGATGTCATTCAACGTGGGGACCTTCAGGTGGCCAATCCCAAATAAAAAAATGGGCTCCTTGTGTAGGAGGTCTAATTTTGAGATTTCCATATATCACCCACCTTGATTGAATTCCTTCGCCACATAGGTTACATACCTGCCGTAAAATCCAACGGGAACGTTAAACCCCTTAGATCCCTTCAGTTCTAGCGGCCCAATAGCAAACGCCTTGTTTCCATTGAAAATATGGTCAATCTGGGAAATCAGGATGTCCGACAGAACGCCTTCTTCCGTCACCAGCAAATCTTCACTGATAACCGCCCAGAAAGTAATCTCATACGTCATGGCCGTGCGGTTTTGCACCTTTACAGGGTCTACCTCGAACAGAATATAAACACCCTTTTCCTTGACCGTATCCGGATTTTTGGCGTAGTTCCTCACATAGAAACGAAACTGTTCATAGGTGAGATCTGGGATGTTAGCTGATTCAGAGATAATCCTTCGGATACTATCACTCTCCCAAAGGCTTCGCAGTATCCGAGTCTTATACTCTTTTAAGTCATCCATGAATGGCATAGTTGACAGCACCTCCCTTTTACCAGAAAATATCTGGGTCTTTTGTCCCGCCTGTTTCTGGTTCCTTATAATAGTCAGCAACCATCAGGTCTTTGTTATCACGAACGGGAGAAAACTGGTCTTCCATAACCGTCCATTGCAGCAGGGAGATGTTCTTATAAAGAAAAGATGTAGAATCTACCTGCGTCAAACGGTAAGCATTGGGAATTGGGGTTGGCTGATCCATCAGAAACCGGAACCCATTGTCAATTAGGGCGGTTTCCTCGTTGTAGGGAATGTAAATCAGGTGCTGTGCGCTGCCAATCGTAAACTTCTGGTTGCTTGTCTCCCCGGAGTTATACTGGGTACTGTTGATGGTATAAACCGGATACGATACAACAGCTTGAGATAGGGGAGATATGAATTTCAGCCAAAGCTTGCAATACCAGGCGGAGACTTTAGAGTAGATTTTATTGCGGGAGACAGGGGAGTTGACTATCCAGTAAATATCCTGAGATTTGTCATACACATAGTAAATCCCATCTCCAAAATCTATATCCAATAGAATCTGACGGTTAACCGCACTGGTATAGCTATCCGCAGAGGCGTTTTGAATGATAGCCCTGGTTTCTATTCCGTTCTGCAACTGGTTGTCATACAAGATGACGTCCGTCCCCAAAAAACTGTTCAACGCTTCTTTGAACCCGTCTTTGGCATAGTACTCAAACTCTTCTGATTCAAACCCACTGCTATACACCGGAGGCTTACGCATTAAATACCAGTCCTTCATAATGCCCCCTTACGCATAGCAATGTGTTTTCTGCTTGTTGAGCAGATCCTCTACACGAGACTGCTCAAATTCCAGCTCTTCCATAGACACTCTCTTTTGATCACCTGTACCCGTAAGAGAGATGTCCTTGCCTACGATATTCTGAATCTTATTGATTCTGCTGATCTCACGGACACAATAAGACCTTTTCATCATCAGCCCCAACGTAGTAATCTGATATTGTTCTACATCCTCCGGAAACGTGTCTGTCTCAATATCATAGTGCAGGTCTTTGATTTCCAAGGCATATTGTGCCAAAGCATCCCTGAACCACTGCATCTCCAAAAATGGGGAAAGCTCAAATTTGTCCTGGAATGTGGACTCAAAAGAATCAATCACATCCTGAGAGGTCTTTTTGCGCACAAAATTCCCCCTCCTTATTCTTCAAAATGCCTTTCGCTGATTTTTTCAATGGCCGTTACCTTGTAAGACTCTGCATTTTCAATGCCAGCCTTTTTCGCCAGAGGAACGATCATCCGCTTATCGCCATCTGTCACCACAAGGCGGTTCAGTTTTTCCATAAAGGCCGCTTTGGGGGAAGTGGCAATCAAATCCTTCACGTTCTCCAGTGTCAGCATGACAGGCTGTTCTGCGTCCGCCTCTTCAATGCCAAAAACGTATTTCCGCACGTTTTCATCCATGATTTGAACAGCGGCATTTGCCCCAAAACCATCAGTACCACAGAAGAAACGGTTTCCGAATTTGGCCTGGGCGTCCACTTCAGCAACCGTCAAACGCTTCCAGTTCTTAACGCTGGGCGGGATGGTAATGTCCCTCATAGATTCCTGGCCATGAAAATGCAGCGGCCAATTGCGCAAGTTTGTCAGCGCCACCCGGTCATTCAAATTGACCTTTGTTCTTGCTGCCATATGCTATATGCTCCTTTGTTTTGAAATTAAAATGAAGGCGGGGATGGAACTCCACCCCCGCAAAAAAACTGAAATCAGTCGGCTTCCTTAGCCAGCATACCAATCTCAAACTCACGGCCCTTAACAACATCAGCGCCAATCTCAATGTCATACCGGGTCTTCATAACACCGGTTTCCACATCGTTGCCGCTCATGCTGGTCAGGCCACCACGACGGAAGATGTTGACAGGGGAGGCATTGCCCTGAGCAGTGAAGTAGATACGGTCGGGGTTGTAATAGGTCTCAAATGCGGACTTGTCAGCCAGAGGCTTCATGTAGTTGTAGGGGTTGGGCAACTCTACCAGAGCAGCGCCCTTATAGAAGCCGTTCAGGCCCACACGCGCCATTTCGTCTACCTGAGCGGCAGAGAAGAAGGGCACAGTGCTTTCACCCACAGTCTTATAGCCGTTCCAATCGCAGATGGTAGACAGCACGGAGAAGTCACCGATAATGTTTACACGACCCATCCGGCGCATCTTGGCGATCATATCATCCACAGCGGTCTGGGTGGGGGTGTCGGAATACTCAGCGAAGAAGCTCACATAATCGGTGTTGTTCTTCAGAGCGTTGTAAATGGTGTCCATCGCAAAAGCAATAGCCTTGTTATTCATATCAATCTGAATCTGACCTACCTCTTCAGCGGTAGTACCAGCAAAGTTACCAGATTCCAGCTCACGATAGTCTACCACCATGCCGGAAGAAATCGTGTGGGTCACAACAGGATACTGCTTCCAATTCTTAGCGGCAAAAGTTACGTCTCCACCAGAAGCCTGGGCACGAGCATCCAGGCCTTCGTAGGTATAGGTCTTCACCATTGCCTGCTCGTTATAGCCAATCTCATGGTAGTTACCCATAAAAGAGAGAACCTTCATAGACTCCAGCAGCTTGGGCTGTACAATGAACTTGACAATCTCATTGATTTCGGCTCTGGCCTTGGAGTCGCCGTTGTTGCTCCGGTTGCCAAGAGCCTTCAGGGTAGCGACAGCATGATCCTTTTCTTTGCCAAACTTGTCAGCATCGTTGCCGGAGAGCAGGGCAGAGCAGATCTCAACAAACTTCTTGAATTTGGCCTGATCCTTGATTACAACCTGGTCTCTCTGTGCGTTATTCAACTCAAAAGTATATTCCATGGTTTCATTCCTTTCCTTTGCATAAAAGAAGCTCCGCTTTAGCGGAGCCTGTTACTTGCTTTGTTTAGTTTAACCGCCAACGCCGGGGGAAGTGGTGGTGGGAGCCTGGGCAATTACCCGCACGGCAAGACCCTGGCCGTTGAAAGCAGTCTTTTCGATTACCTCAAAATAGGTCAGGTAATCGGCAACATCGCTTACCTTTACCATCTTGCCATCTGTGCCAAAGCCCAGCTTATCGCCTACCGCAATAGAGCTGTACTCACCGGTTACCTGATCCATATCCAGATCCAGAATATAGCCATCCAGGCTCTTTACTCTGAACAGACGGGGATACTCACCAGGATTGATGACATACTCATTGGGGGAGTTCACTTCCGGCTTGTCATAACGGTTCATCACCAGAAATACATCCTCTTTGGCGGTAGTAGCGTTGGGCAGCGCCACCGTCTTGGCGGCGAAATCAACGGTTACGCCCATGCCGTTGTGCAGTGCAACGGAAGTGGTGCAGTAGGGAATGTTCTGCGCAGCTTTGTATGCGCCGATGTCTCTAAACTTAATCATAGCTTATCTCCTTTTCTCAATTAGTCAAACATATCGCAGAAACCATCGTTTACGACGACCGTATACGATACGGGCCCAAAAATATCATCCACACGAGCAGCGGAATTCAACTCCGCAGCCATAGACGCCTTCATCTGCCGGTAAGCAGCAGCTTCAATTTTCTCCGTAATCTGATTGATTTCAATACCGCAGCCCTCCGGATCTTTTTCAAAGGCGGCGATTTCGTCTTTGGCAGCCTCTCTTTCCTTGGCGGAGTAGGGCTCCAAAGCAGCGTTCAGCTCACCGACGCGCTCCTTTACACGCATTTCGGCCAGATCGTCCTGTACCAAATTATACTGTCGCATCAAATCCTCATATTTCTGGTTAAGAGCCTGATACTGCTTATCCAGGGTGTCCCTTTCCTCCAAAATAGATGCACGAGCATCTTCCAGCTCCTGAATCTTGTTGTCCTTCACTCCCATCTCGGCCTCGTTGGACGCAATGGTGTCTTTGCACGCATTGGTCTCATCCAGGCGAGAAAGAAGAGTTTCAAACAATTCTTTGATTTCTCTGTTGTCCATTAAATTGTCCTCCTCGTTTTTTGCTTGATTCAATTCCAGCATCATTGCCGCAGGGTCACTGGGCTTAACGGTCAACACACAGTAGCCACTATAAACATACTCAATGGGCACCCGGTATTTGTCGTCTCCGCCTTTACCATCCTTATAAATAATCCTCTGGTTCTCCTGGGTTCCGACAAATTCCACACTGCCATAAGTCGTCAGGCCAGCGTCCTGCCGCTCTTCCAGCCATTCTACAAACTTGGGATACCGCTGCTGGTTGATGTATCCCAATGCCACCATTGCCTTGCGCTTTTCGCCATCTACCTCAACTTCCTCTATATCCCAGCCATCAGCGCTGCCAACCTGCACAGAGTCTTCAAAAACTGGCATAGAACCAATTTCTCCTGTCAGGCCGTGGTCATAGGGGATTTCCTTATCATCATCCAGAAATCGTGCGCAAAATGGCATTCCGATAATGCTATCAGCGTTCTTCCTGGAATACTCTTCCAAGTATGTGATGCCATTGGCATTACAATGGGTTTCGTCAGGGTAGATTTCGTGCAATGCAAACTTAACGCGCCTTCTTCCATCTGGAGCAAGCGCCTGCGAAATTTCAAATGTGCTTTTCATCCATATCACCTCCCTTTACATCAAGTTGAAGGCTTGGGAGATGCATTCCCATTGTTGGACTTACTCTGTACCGTATTGGGGTTGTCACTGTCTACACTGGGACGTCCCGCAGTAGCAGATTGCGTATACATACTCTGATGGGGCGTAAAACGTTCGTCGAAACCGTTATCACGCTCATATTCCATCATAGAAATGTATCCGTCCACATCCATACCGGAGGCAGCCACCAATGCCTGCAAAGAACCACCACAATCCGAATACAGGGTCTTCATATATCCAAAAAACTTATCCCTATTCACATAGGTAGTCGGTAAAATCTGAAAATCCACTACGCAGCTTGGGTCACGAATTACCAGCGCGTTGACACACTTGTTGAGTTCTGTCATGAAGTCGCAAATCCAGGAATAGACATTCCCTGCCACAAGCTCCATGTTCAGGGTGGCCGTGGCATAGTTTCCTTTGGTGTTGCCATTCAGCGAACTGGAGGCAATTCCCAAATCAGCAGGCACCGCATCCTGGATAGCGGCCTCATTTTTTTCATCGAAAATCGAAGTATCAACGCTGATTTTATCCAGCTTAGTCCCAGAAGCCAGAGAAAAGAAGGTCATCCCCATTTGATTGCTTCGGCTCAGCAAAGCAGACTTCACAGTGTCGTGCTGCGCCTTCTGCTGTTTGTCTGTGAGGGCGCAACGGCCTTTTTCCTTCCCCTCTGGAAAAGTCTCATAGATAATGACATTGTTAAGCTGGTCTAATACCCGCCGCTTTGTGTTGGTGAAATATTCCGCATACAGAATATCATCCAGAGCACAAACAGAAACCGGCACACCCCAGGGCTCATCAATTCCGGATTTTATTTTTGTGATAATGGTGTGTTTGTTGTCCAATCGCACCCAAGATCCCCGCACCTTGCTTCCAGGTGAACTGTACGCTTCCCATGCATCCCGAATCTCTTTAGGGAAGGCCGCCACTCTCCGCTGCAAGTCCGGCTCCGCAAACTGCAAAAAGTATTTCAGGTCAAACGCCATCACGTAGGAATTATTCTTTCTGCCGATGATTTTGCAGTAATCGACAGGAAGTGTGATGATAGTGGCGTTGATGTCCGTCTGGTTAATTTCTCTGACGTTGTAGACCTCAGCATCAGACAGATACTTCGGCAAGATGTTCTGAGAAGTAGGGGACAACTCAAAATACCCAAAGTAAATGCCATCATTGGCATCCTTGAGCAATGCATCTCGTATGGCCTGCTTATACCGGATGCTATTCAGCACTTTTAGCATCTTAGAGCGGTTACGGTCAAAGTTAGAAGACTTTCTCCCATTGCTTTTCTGGGTTTTGCAAACTGCTACACCATCCAGCGTGTGCATGGTGCGCATATAATCAACTGCACTGGTTACGCTCCCATTAGAGCGGTAAGCCCACCAAGCAAACTCCCTAAGCTCTCTATTGTGTTCCATAGGATGTTTGATAAATCCCTGGATTGCCTCTATAGAATAAGGGGCGTCCACCAAAAAATCTGAGAAGATGGTGTACACTACCCCCAAGTCTGTATTGTACTCATAAGAAGAATCACCCGGCTTTTCGTTGGCGGGCGCTTGATTGTTGTTCATTTTCCTCACCTCAATTCACCAGCGGCATATAGTCGTAATCTGATTGGTCAGAAAGCAAGTCCTGCTCCAATAAGGAGGCAAACCAGTTGGCATAAGATACGCTGGTATATCTATCCTTTGTGTTGGTTCCTACCTCAAAAATTTTGTAAACGCCAGTTTGTTCGCCGCGCTCATATTCCAAAGCGATCATCTCACTGATGAGCTCTTGCGTCTCCAAGTAGGGACGCTCATAAAACACCATAGTATCGGCGTCCAGCGCATTGGCGTACTCTGGGATGTGGTTCAAAATATCATCCACCGCCTCATTGTGGCTAACCAGCAAATCAATACGTTTGCTTTCAAGCACGTCCCTCATACAAGTGGCAATGTCGCTGTTCAACTTCTGGCTAGCGTTGATTGCAAACACCACCGGCTCTGCACCTGTTACGATAACCCGGTTTGCAATCGTCTCATCGTTGATGCATTGCCAGGCCCGATATTCCACGTCCCGGTCTTCGTCATAAAGAAACTTTGCCAGTCTGTCGTAGACCAAGATACCGCCGTTACGGGTATCCAGTACAACATAATCGGCCCCAAAATCATAGAAGAGCTGCTTAATCCGGATTGCCTGACGGTCCACGTCGCCGCCTTTATTGGCTTCTATATAGGAGAGTACCCGGCGATACCCCTTCTTCACACTCACAACACTGCCAGAATTCGCCCCAGTCTTGTACTGCATAGACTCCGGAAGAAGCCGCACACAAGAGAACACCGAATTATCGTTATTCTTTCTGTCCACAAAGGCGATGTCACAAGACAAGACCCGCATTTCTCCTGGTTGCTTGGGAATCTCATAGGGGTTTTTCTTTTTGGCCAATACATCCCCGTTGTTCCGTGGATAAAAACACTTGCGCAAAACCTGGTTCTGCGTAATCATCTCATAAGAAAAGAAAGCGCTGGTGTTTTCCCGCAGCATTTCGTTCTCATATTCAATGCGGAACGTCAGAGAGTCCAGAGACTGTTTGTCTGCCACAAGCTGCGCTTTGGTTTTGATACCATGGCGCAAGGCGATAGAATAGTCCATTGCAATTAGGCAACTGGAATTATCTTTGAACTTACCACGAATGAGGTTTTTACAGGTGTCCCAAATCCACTCAGAGGTTGTACCGCTGGAAGAAATATAGATATTGATAGGCTCTTCTATCAAATCCTTATATTGGTCTTTTGTGGAAAACTCTGTTTGGCGAGCAATCTGAAAAGGACGAAGAACGCTATCCACAATCTTTTTCTTCAAATGACGGAATTCTTCCAGTACCAAAACCGTACTGCGATACCCTCTGGAATTATCGTTGCCAGCGACCACCACAATGGAGCTCATGTTCCGGAACTTGACCTCAATATCGTTGTTGTTCGTCTTGATACCCACAATCTCACGAGCCAGGTTTGGACACCTCGGCACAAGCTCTTTTTCAATTTTCTCCTTTACAATCAAGGCGGCCTGCTTCTTTGTGGCGCTGGCCACCACAATATGGCTTCCCGGATACAAGATACAACGTGCGCAGGCATATACGGCAATCAAAAAGGATTTGGCGGAGGCACGGGCTGCAACAATACCAATAGAGCCGAATAAATTCAGCAAGTATAGGCAAATAACCTGATACAAATACAGGGTCAGCCCAAAATAGTGCTGCACGAATGCTGGGATATTTCGGCGATAGAATGTTGTCCAATCAATAATACGCTCTATGTGTTTAGGGCTTGCCAACCAAGACTCTGAGGAAAACTTGGTGTGGAGCTGGGCCTGGTTTTCATCCAACATCGTCATCACCCACTACAAATTCAGGGTCTCTATCCCTGGATCCCGTAAGCAGATTCTTCAGTGGGCGATACATATGGCGCTCAATATACTCCCCAATCCCAAAGAAATCCCAATACTTCTTTTTGTCGCTGAAATACTCAGCTGGCGTATATTTCTCAATGGATTGCAGCCAGACCCCATAGGCGTCTTTGGAGGTGTCGGATACGGCAGCAACATTGATTTTGGCTTCCTTCATCATCTTGTGATAGAGTGTGGTTAGGTCTGCATAATCATCCAGCCGATTATCCTTCATGGCGCGTTCTTGCTGAAGTTTGATTTTGCACAAGTCCTTAATCAAGCTGTCCTGCAATGGGTCATCGTTGTCCACATATTTAAGCAGCAGCTTATAATGGTTATCCAGAAAGCGATACTCCTCGACGCCAAAGTCCTCGCCCCACCTGTCCATGGCTCGCACAGACGGCAACTTAGGCGCTTCATCTGGAGTATTTTCATATAGGTCATCTTCTTCATCGTGGGTTTTAATGCCACGCTCCTCATCAATGGTATCATCATAGGTAACGCCCTTGTATTGCACCAGATTGGATTTGATCATATACTTCCGTATTAGGCTGTTAGGCTGCGGAGAGTTCATAGCAGCATACACGATGGCCCGGTTGTAATAGAGATCAAACTTCATGCAAACTCGGCGGATAGCTTCCGCTTCGTTTTTCAGGACTTCCACATAATGGTTGTACAATTCTTCTAGACACTTATTGCAGACGGGCAAATACATATTATTGTGATACCAGAGAGGGGACTTGGCTTTTGCGAAATTACCGCTTTGCTTGGTAAAGCTGCGTGGACAACGAGTACAGTAATAGACCCTTCGCTCTTCGTGCTTCCCATCTACGACAGCCGTTGTGCTACGCTGGGTTTGCTTTTTCTTTTTGATGCTCTTCTCCATTGACACCCCCCTTTCCAATTAAAATAGAAAGGCCCTCCCACAATAGGGGAGAGCCAGAGAACTTACTCTTCTTCCGTTTCGATCTGCGTCACAACATCCGCCACATCTTCAGCAGGCGGCACAAAGTCTTCCCGCACCGCAATCCGGAAGTTCTTACTGGGTTCAAACTTTGGGACATACCGTTCAGAAGCAATATAGGATTCGCCGGTGCTGATGTTGTAGCGCTTCATAGCCTTCCGCTTGTCGGCATAAAAGTCACCTACGCCCTGAATGTGCAGCTTTTTGCCAGTTTTCATTGCGTGGATAAAATACTTGACGACATCATCAAAAATCGTCGAAGCATCAGATTGGGTATATCCGGCAAACTTTGCAAAATCCCTGATGATTTCAGGTTTATTCATAAGCGTTAAACGCTCCTTTCAAACAATATTTGTATAGAGGACTGTGGTTAGCCCCTTGTCCTTATCATAAATAAATGATTTGCATTGCCGCTTGGCATTATATCCCTGCTCTTCAGACCAGCGGCTCTTTGCGGAAATAGTGGGAAGACGCTGTATCCGGATATTGTGATCCTCCACCAGCACTTGTTCGCTATGCATATGCTGCAACATCACTTCGCACGTATCGATGTCACTCCAATACTGCTTGCCTTCATCCGCAACGATTCTGGGCAGCCTTTTGACATCTCCGTCATGCGCAAAAACAAAAAGGGTTTTCCCAAATTTATAATACTTGCGCGGCTTAGGAGAACTGTCTACGGTAATGCGGTCGGACTTTCTGAACCATGCTTCCACATACTTTGCCAGTTTGAATCCGCTTACGGTATCGTGATTGCCGGGAATGTAGATAACGTCCACAGGAGCCAGATAAGATAACGCCCCAATAACCTGTACGATCATTGCGTACAACTGCTCACAGGCGTCGTAATAGTGCGTACAGTTGTCTTGGGGAGTCCCTTTATAGGTCATCCCAGAAGGGCCATCCGCATTGAGCATATCACCGCCAATAGTGAAGATAATCCGGTTAAAACGATACTGATATGTTCTTGAAATAATATCCTTGATAACCTTAAAGAAAATTTCTTCTGCGATTTTACAATTATACTCATTGCCCGTAGTCATCATAGTGGACTGCAAGTTATAATGGAGATCACTGATAGGAATAATCAACAGCTTGTTTCCGTCTAAATAGGATTCATCGTATTCCGTAAAGGGAGCGCCGACATCATCCGGCAAATTTCGTATCCATGCATCCAAGTCCTCCATCAAAATATCACTTGCCTTGGGACGCACGGTAATACGGCTTGCGCACAATCTTTTATTGCCAGCATCCCATTGACTGGATTTGGAGGAAACCAAATCAAAAAGTCTGGGGTCATACCCATGAGACTTTAGTAAAAATTCTGGATTGCGCAAGCATGAATCATCCGTCACTTCAAACTCACACTCTGACACTTCTGTGTGATCTCCATTGATTTTGACAGTCTTTCTTTGCTGGGCTATCCCATCTTCGCCTCCAGGCGGAACCAAAGACCAGCCATTTGCAAGATACTCCCCAAGCAGCTTGTACCCTTTGCGAATGGTATCCCTAGATTCAGGATAGTGTAAATGCTGACAGCGAAAATCAGCAATATCCTGCCACTCGATTTCGCTGTTAGACTGCTTCTCAATCAGCATTCCAAGCTGCTGTTCCAGAAACTGTGTGGTAATAATAAGACCTCCATTCACATTTTATCGGCAATTGCCGCAATCTTGCTGCGATAGATATTTTGAAGCTTCACTTCGCCATACAAAGATTCGCCCCTGAATGCCTGAGACATGCACCTCATACCATTAACAGCTCCGGCATATGCGCTGCTGTCTACCTGGGATTCATAATCCCCCTCCACAATGCACTTAGAATCCTCTCCAAGCCGTTGCAGCATCAGCTTCAGCAAATCTTTGTCTGTGTTCTCCGCTTCTGTAATCAGAACGCCCGCTCTCATGTTGGTGGTGTCGAATCCACGAATATCACAAGCGGGATAGATCTCCAAATGGCCTCTGCTAATTTCGTCCTGTACGCCATATCTGCCCCCAAGCTTAGAGGAAAGAATATTGCCAACAGAAGATTCCAGCAATTTTTCTTCTCTTGTTCCAGGTAAAAAACCAATGGTGGCTGTGTTACGAACAGGCACTGTATTGGCAAACACTAAAATCTTGTCGATTTCATGGTGTTCCAACAAATAATAAAGAAAAGACAGCGCCAAATATGTTTTTCCGGACGCCGCCTTCCCTGACAACATCGTTACTTGGTTGCTCCACATGGAATCAATCGCCAATGACTGATAGACATCATTGCGATAAGGCCGCAAGTCACCAAACATGGTACTTTTGATTGTGCGCGGCAAAATTCTAACGTTCGCATCACCAACCCACTTGCATTTATCAATGACAGTCCCATCTTCAGCTTGCAGTATCGCATATTCGTTTGGAAGCAGTCCAAAATGATTGATAGTGGGATCAGAATAGAATTGATGCAGTTCATCCGCAGAAGGCGTCAGCAACTTATATCCGCAGTACGAATCATCTACAGCCTTTACGAACTGGGTAGGAATGCGGAAGATTTTATCTGCAATCGTTTTGCAAAGAATATCATTGGTGTAAAACACCACATCCTCAGTTACATCATACATATACTTAGCAGATGCGATGATCATCACATCCGGAGTGGGAGCCAGAGAGAAATCCTCAATTATCTGTCGTATGTTTTCTTGGCAAATCACCACCTGAACCAAAAAGCGGTTCTCCTGAATGAGCCGGGCAGCGTTTCGTGCCCTCCATTTTGTCTCTTGATCTTTGTGAGCAGAAGATTTAATACTTTCCAGCTCTATCAGAGTTTCAGAAGCAATAAAAAAGGCTTCTTGAAACGCTTCTTCTTGCAACAGCAAAAGAGCGTTTGTGTCATAAAACCGCAAGCTCATTCCTCACTTTCATAATCATCATCAGGCTCCATCTCTTCTCCGATAGAGAACCCAATCGCATGAGTCTGAGTTTCTACGTCCTCATCTGTCCCAGCAAGCTTTTGCGCTTCCTGGTTTTGTTTGAGGATCTTAATGCTGATGATGTTCTTGAAGTAATCAAAAAGGGATTCCATTAGTTCCGTAATCTGCTGTAAGGCGACAAAAATCGCAACCGAAAAAGCCACGATACACAAAGCGTTCCGTAAATTTTTCATCCAATACCTCTCATGCGCCGCAAATGATCCAACACGTCCGGTTCTTCCGAACACCAGTAACGATGCCTCTTTGATTTCTGTTTGGACGTGCGGTAAACGTGCGCATAAGGGAATCGACTCCGTACTTGTCTGGCCTCTTCTTTTGTAACCAACACCATAAATAACCATCCTTTTTATTTTATTTGAGGAGGGGTATGCCCCTCCTTGTTGGCTAACATTAAATATCGACATTGAAAACCGACATCAAATATCGACATTCAATCTGGACACATTTATAGTATCCATATATAGTTAGCTGAAAATTTCAGCCGACAATTTTTGAATGTTGTTGTTGGTTAAAATAAATTCCCCGCTATTGTGGATAGGGACTTCCAGCCGATACTTGGTTGAGTGAAAAGATTTCTTTGCGCCCCAGGAATAGGTGTTCTGCGGCTTCTGTATGATTGACAGGTACTCATAATCCACCAACTCTGGGATATAAATGGTTTGCAATGTGCTGCGTGACATATCCAACCATGCACCCAAAGCGGCGGACGATACAGAAAATTCCCTGTCTCTGTCTGCATAGGCCTTGCCATAGCACAGGAACGCAAGGGCCACATACTTGGTTTTGCGGCTGTCGAATCTCCTGTTGATTTCTGCTATATCCGCCTGGTTGACCCTGACTACCACATTGTCTGTGAGACGCCGCTTATCTTCTAACGCTCTCCCAATCAAGTCATTGACATTGTATTGGATGTGAATTCCGTTCTCTTTTGCCCAGGCGAAGATAGATTCCCTGATCTTCAATTTGGGATAGCCCTGTTCTTTGTACCACTTGGCAATCAACAGCAGGATGTGATACAGGTTGTCTTTCTTCAGATTCTTACCAGCCAGATACCTCTGTACTTCTGCAACCTCGTTAATCAATAGACACCGCCTCCATTCTGTATCTCTTACCTAAATATTCAAAATCCCCATCGTCACAACGGGCAGGCAACCACAATGGCTGTTGCTTTAAATTACTCACAATGCCATCTCCAGCCACCACCCACATGAACTTCTTATTTTTGTTTGGATACTTCTCATAACACAGCGTTACCGCAATATTTGCCAGTTCCTTCTGGTCACAAATACGCTCGCACCGGCTCTTGTATTGGTCGTAATAATAGCGCCAGTTGATTTCCAGGCGGCTACCCTCGGCTCGCAAAGACGCTTGGTCTTTTCCTAACTGTACCATCTCTGCGCAAAAATCCAGAAAAACAGATTCAATCTGCGCAAACGTATCCTCTGAGATAGAAAGGCTTTCGTCAATCATAATGCGGTAATCGAAATCCTTATAAGTTCTCTTCCAGCGTATGCGCTTTTCCCACTTTTCCAATTCCCAGCACAGGCGATTCATATTACTCCGCGCCATAGACAGCTTCATGCGCTTGTAGTAGTCACCACGATAACGCATGAAGTAGGGGAGAGGCCGCCCAAATTTTGAAATGTATGGGGGAATCAAATACAAAACACCGGTCTTAGCAAAATCACTTTTACACCCTCGGTTTCCCGATATTTATTAGGGGAATAGACTATATCACTACCCACAAGGGGCAGACCACGCTTCCATTTAAGGGGGTTTCACCCACTTGGCATTTCATCCAAGCCGTACTCCTGTTGCCCGAATTCCACGGACCAAAGGGATAGTCGTTGCACCCGCCCAAAGGCTTGGCACAGAGTTACCATATAACACATTGGATAATTTATTTAGAATTGTATTTTTCTAACCACTCATCCCAACCGTCAACTTTTACATGCTTCCAAGTGTTTCCTGATCGAATAGCTGTAACTGTTTGGTATCCAACTTGAAGCATAGAAGAGATTTCTTTGGGTGATTTGCCTTCAATCAAATATTTCTTGATTTGTTTTGCAATATCTTCGTTAATTTTTGCAAAATTACTTTTGCTGCCCTCAAAAGCCTCTGATAACTTCTTTCTTGTAGAATTAGAAACAACTCGGTTGGACATGTATTCTCTTAATATAGCTTTATGCTCTGGGGAGCATGGAGTGTGGCGACTAGAGGCTGACATTCGCTTACGAGTTTCCATTGAGGCTTTTTTTCCTAAGTTGTGTTCTCGATTTTTATCGCCAATTCTTCTTCTGGATTCTAAAGACATTGAAGTTCCAGGACGCCCTTTCCCTCCATTTGATTCATTGTACGACTCCCCTAAGGACTTGTAGCAATAAATGCAAGTTTGTTCTAAAAAATCCAATTCTCTTTTTTCGGATACACACATAGGAATAAATACAAAAACATTGGATCCCAGCAAATTCCAATCCTTCTGTAGGTTTTTATTAAAATGAGAGTGGTTACATAAAAGATGTTGATGGTGCCAATATCTTCTAATAAAAGATTCTGTAGTTTGGCCTATATAAGTTTTATTGTTAGTCGTGTTAATAATTCCATAAATTCCAATGTTGTTCGAGTATTTTTCTTGGCCGATAAATTCCATAAAACCTCCAATTCGGCCAATGTGTTACGTAGGCTTCTCTGTTAGCAGCGTCGTAACGCCACACCCGGCATTTACCGGTTCGTTGGTCTTATCACCATACCATTGCTGATATGGGCCACCAGGTTGATGGATTTCCCAGTGAGGACAGAAATAATATCAATGTAATGCTCGTACTTGAGCTTCTGCTCCTGGGTTTTTGGTGTTTTGTTGTGGTAAGCGCTGGCGTAATTGCTGTATTCGCCAATCAGATTCTTCATACTGCGATAGATGATCTTAATTCGGTTTTCCGGAGTATCCAACTCTGGCTCCACTGTGATTTTGTCATCGACATCCAGCACAATGGGCAGATCCCGTTGGATACCGTTCAATACCGTATCGTTCTGGACAACCAAAACCAAATCCCCATCGGAGTCAGCCCCCTGCAAGCGCTGCATCACAATGTCATAGCAATTTACCATGCAAACGTTGGATAAGTGCCCACAATACTTAGAAAGCAGGGGAGAAGAGACACCGGAAAGGATTGTGTGCTCTGAACGGCAAATGTGAGGATTTCGTTCAATAGCACACTCACCGATAATATCGCCTGTGGCGTTATTAGAGTAGAACTCCTGGTTGCGTAAAGACCCTTGCGGAGGAAGGCCACCAATTACCTCCATAGCCATCATCAAATCCGGAACCAGAAATTTAAAACAAGATTTGAGATACAGCTTCCCGCATTTGAAGTCATCAATGTACTTCTCCAGCAAAGAAATAAAATATTTTCTGACCCCATACTCCTTTAACATCTCTGGATTTTTCAGAATGGCCGCCGTATAGTTGTTCAGAGGTGTGTGCTTATCGGCGAACATCCCCAGAAAGCACATGGCATACCGCAAGTCTCCATCGATAATCTTCATCGCCCAATCTGTGCTATAGCCTGCCAAATGAGAGAATTCCTCATAATCCAAATCCAAGTCCTGTAGGATTTGGTAGTTGCTGCGCGTATAAACCGGCTCCTGCTCTTTAGAGAAGTTCCACTTGGCGACCCCAAAGCAATGCTCATACCGGTAAAACCTATCCCAATAATCCTGCCAGTCCCGAATGTCACCGTACTGCTTAAAATACTTGAGGCCCTTGTACATACTCTCAAAAATAATCATGAGAGGCTCTCCTTGCGGCGTCACATCGTACTCCTGCCCCCATATATCTTTGATTTTCGTTACATTTCGCTCCGCAAAAAAAGAAACATAGTCCATTTCGTGGGTAACGCCTTTGATGAAAGGTAATCGGATCAAGACAGAAGTGGGACGCACATCGCTTTGCAGCAACTCTTGGATTTTGTCCGTAATGGCTGGGTGATGAATTCCACAGCCGTCAAATACATTGATTTCAATATCCCTGACGTCTTCCTTTACGTCTTTTTGCGTACCATGGCGCAGCTTACCATCTTTATCTGTAAAGTTGTTTTCCTTGTCATAAATATATTTGATTTTTTGAGACTTGATCGTCTTGTAAAAATCCGGAACGACTACAATTTTAGGAACCCAGCCCTCAAGACAATGACAAGAACTCAGCATTAGGCCACGGTAAGCATACCATTTGGATAAAACGGTCTTAACATCCGTAAGGCCCATGCAAACTCTGTTAGTAACCTCGTCGGCGATAAAATCATCAATGAAGCTCAGAATAGAATTGCGGGTCATAGAGGCAGAACGCTCACACAACACAAAGTGCTGCTGCCCCACAAAAAAACCGTTTTGCAGCATCTCGGCAAACTCAGGCGTATCCTCCTTGGCTCCCCGGCAATCAACAAACACTACATAAGCGTTGTATTTGCAGACATCATGGGAAACCAAGCGCACTTGTCTGAACAGAGGGTTGTCCTGTTGTTTAATCTGATACTGGGCATCGTCATCTCCCGTAAGACGAAGACCAGACTCCAGAATAACCCTCAGTGGATATTTACGGACAATATAAAGCGGTGGTGCAAACAATCAATCACCTTCTGCAATATTAGTTTGAGAAGTCGGCCTAAAAATACAAACCATAGAAGGGAAAGGGGCCGAATTCTTGGAGTTTCCAAATTTTAATCTTCCTTTTACGAATCGAATTTCAGCATACGGGTAAACATATTGATGAAACCACTTCGTATCAGTTCTGGACGGAACCAGAAACACCACCGTGTTCCCCCCCGACTCTCTTCATAACATTTTTTCGCCCACTCTGCACATTCAGAATAGGGAGGATTACACCACACCACTCCACTCCAGGGTTGAAGAAGACCATCATCCTCTGGTGTATAATACTTTTGGCACTTCGCATTCTCAGGGAGCGCACAAGCATCCAGAGTGAAGTGAAACTCCTTGTCTAAGTTATCAAAAAAATCCTGTGGCGTTTCCCACAAATCACTTTTGCTGGAAAACATGACTTTCCTCTGCGTATTGGTCAATGTCTCAATCCTCCATCAATTAACCAGACAACGATCGCATTTTTCCGGCTCAATCTCACAGAACCATCTATTTTCACACTCACCACATTTGAAAAGTACGGTTTTATTGCTAACACGCCGCAAAATAGCCCGCTCCTGTAAGGTTTTGTCCAAAAACTCCACTCCCTTAGTTGTCCAAAGAGTTTCATTTACAACTTCTGTCTCCCCGTTGCTGCGAAGAATCGGCGTTCTTCGAGTAACGGTATATCCTTTATTTTGATAATCAGAATATAAAACCCACTGCTTTCCAACTTTATATTGGATACCCAATCCGTGAAGAAGCTGGTTGAAGCGCTTTGCTGACATACCATAGTTCTTAGCAACGCTAGTAGTCGTAATCCCATTGGAAGCCATTAGGCATCTGGACGCGTAATCCGCAGCAGGCTCCAGCTTTTCAATCAATTTCTTTTGCTGCGCATTCTCTCCCTCCAAAAGTCGCAACTTTTGATCCGCAATCTGCAAGGCTCTTGCCATGACCTTCTCTGGGCTGTTCCAATCCTTCTCCAACTGAATAAAATATTGACGGGCTTGTTTCCCACGTTCGTTGCGTTGGAGCATACAGAGTTCTTTCGCCATCTCAATTGTAAGTTGGGCATCCTGTGCCGGACGGCCTCCGGTACTTTCGCTCAAAAATGAGCGAAAGTCCTGTCCCTCCGCAAAACCATATTCGCACATTCTAGGAAACCAATCTTTATAGGCGGTTTTGACTCCCAAAAATTCATGCAGTTCTCTGGCCGACACAGTGGGACGGCCATCATCGTAAGAAACTCGAATCAATTCATTCATAGCATCACACCCCCACAATCTCACTCAACGTCTTATGCTTTCCGCAGCTCTTCCGCTCTGGACAGAAGGCAAACTCGTATCTTTCGCACTGCGGGGCCATCATATCTGCAACCTCTGGGCAATAACAACGCACTGCCTTGCGCATGGCGTAGAACAGCTCTCTAATTTCGCTCTGGGCACGATTGCAAAGACGCAGGCGACTGGCCTCAACCAACGCCCTTGCATTCATGGTCACAACAATCTCTGTTGCACACGCATTGGGAAGCACTGCTCGTGCGTCTTCCGGTCTTACACCATCCTGAACCAGATATTTGTAGGACGTAGCCGCATCCTGCATAGCGTCCTCAAAAATATCATGGGCGGAGTCGCCAGGCAGGGGAGGGGAGACATACTCAAACCCGTCTTCCAAACAGTAGCGCTGGCTGCGTTGGCTATAGCTGGCATGACGATGCCGGACTAGCTGATGGCTGCAAGCACGGCTGATTCCAGAAATGTGAAAGGTAAAAGAGATATGTTCCCATACGCTCATATGTCCGGATTTGGCGCATCCCTTTGCGATGGAATAGGTGGGAGTAGGGGAGCTGTCATAGCAAACACAAGCTGCCTCCTCTACAATTTGGGTGGGGGACCCCCCTTGAACGGGCGTGGACATTCCGATTACTTTAACTTCCATAGGACTACCTCCAAAAATTTAATAACTGCCGGATATAGGGTTTACATCCAGCAGCTAAACCGATTGCAGTTATTGCGCAAGGAACTTGTTGACAAAGTATAGTTGGCCCTTGCCGGTGATTTTAGTGGTTCGCCAAATTTTCGGTTCCCCATCAGCAGGGGTAAATGTACTTTCCTTTACTGCCATCAACCCATGCTCCAGACTGTACTGTGTCGGCATATTGTAGTCATCTCCACGCTGGCGAATCAGGTAGCCGTTTTCTCTGAGCCACTGATACAAACGGTTTTGCCCTACCTTCACTCCGTTTTGCCGGAGAATCTTTGCCATCTCACGAACCAAGATTGTATCAGATGAGGATGATACAGAATCAGCGAACAGCGCCTTTGGCCGATTCACCTCCGCTTCGGCTTCCAGCTTGCGACGTGCTTCTTGTTCGGTTTTAAGCTCCTGAGCCAGGCGAATGATGGTATCAGGGTTCAGCAACACCTCTTCAATCTTTTCCGGCGTCATGTATGCGCCATGCTTGCGGATGCTGGGGATGACCTCGTCGGCAACTTTAGCTTGAAATGCTTCCGCCATTTTGTTTTTAGCCTTCATAGCAAGGCGGTAAAAGACATTTTCGGGGATAAAGCCGTCATCCCCACTTGTGGGGACGCCAAGTTCTTCCAAATATTTATGGACGCGCTCCCAGCGGACAACTTCATTTCCGCTTTTAGCTTTTTGAGTAAATCCCAGCCCACGAGCTACAGTCTCCAGTTTTAGATAAGCTATGCCGTCCTGCTCATAGCACTCAATCCCGTTAACACAAATAATCTCAGACATTGAAACCTCCCAAAATAAAACTTTTAATGTTACTCAGAAACGAATTGGCTTTCGCATCGATTTTTTCTGTATCATCTCTCATGTTAAGCGTTGTGTTTTCAAAACATCTTATAAATTCATCAAATCCTATATCAAATAATTCAGTATTGCCTACCCTATAATCCAAAAACTTTTCGTGAAGGACACGCTCAATTTCAAAATGGTTTGTGTGTGGAGTACTAATACAAACTCGCCCTATAGATACTTTTCCATACTTTTCTCCGTTTCTTTTGAGAGCCATAATTCTTGTGTATGGTCTCGTCGAATGACCAATTTTTAATTTATCTCCATACTCTAAAGCGTAGACGACACCAAGGTAAGTGCTTACTAACCTTTTTTCTAAAATACGAAGTTCCCCCATCTCCGAAGACTCAAAAATTTTTATTTCATTCATTGTTTAAATCACTCCTTACAGAAGACTTATCCAACTCTCTATATTCGTCTATTTGATTTTTTGCTCTTTCTGACTTTAGTCTTTGGAGCGCCTGAATGACCAAGTCGGGATTCTCAAGTAGTTCGTCTACAAAATACATGCCGTTCTGGCGAGTACCTGCGACAACTTGAGAAGTAACCCAATGTTTGAATTCTTTCGCAATAGGATGTCTGCTAGACAGTATGAGGGAATATAAGCCTGATTCGTTAATTAGTATAATAGGTTGTCTTCCACCAGGAGTATCCATTTCAACTACTCTCTTGTCTTCATCATCCACGTGGTTCCGAATAGCTCTTTGCGGGTTTTCGTATCCCAGCGCTGCCGCAACGTCCTTGCCCACAAACCAAGGCTCGCCATCCCTCTCCAATGTTCTCACTTTGCCAAACTTGGGGCTTTCAAAAATTGCCAGTCCGTTCATATTGTTTCCTCCTTTAAACTTCCAGACATCAGAAACCGACATCTGATTTCGACACATTTACAGTATCCTATTACAGAGAATAGGCCATGAGCCCAGCCAAAATGGTGACCGCCCACACCAGGACATACAAGGCGATTTCTATGGCCCACAGCACATCTGTAGCAATGCACCACCGCCGCCAAACTCCAACCAGGAAGAAAAACGAGTTTACCATAAACGCAAAAGAGATAGCTGCAATCGTCCAAAAGAAAACTTCTACCATACTTACCTCCCAACACATAAGGTTTTTACGTATGTTATGTGCAGAACATCAAACCACCTTCGGCTCAATGCCTTTGGCCTTTAGGGTCTCGTATATGAACAAATGGCCTTTCTGGGTCCAATAAACATGAAGCTTTTTGATTTGGCCTCCATCACCATCTGGCACCACAGACCGCATGGTGTGGGTATAACCCTGTTCAATAAAAGCAGGTTCTAGCAAATAGCCATGCTTTGTTTGGCGCATAATCCCAGCTTCAGCCAACGTCTGGAGCAGCCATTCTCCGTCATGCCCATAGTCACGCCCAATCAACTGCGATGCCCGCAAATCTGTAGAGGCCAGAATCTTATCTTTATAGTCCTTGATGTGGGACTTCTCCAGCAGTAGATATTCCAGCTGCTCATTCTCTTCCTGGACCTTGCGAAGCTGGGCTTCCACCTTTTCAATCTGCACCTGATTTGCGTCCAGGGCATTCTGAATGCTTTCATGAGAGCCATATTCTTTCCGAAATTTTACCTCTTCCTCAGCGATGTCCAACAGGAGCTCAGAATTGTAATCAAGGTAATCCTCATTCACTCTGCAACAAAATAGAGCAAAAAGATAAGTGGGGATATAGGAGTTAAGCCCCTGTATTTTCGCCCCTATGCTTATCATAATGCTATCGACTCTTTGCCGGTCTATCACATCCTTCCCATCCTTCTGTGTTGTTACGTCGCACAGACGGGCTGTATCGCCCAGATGGACATAAGAACCAATGTCATCAATCATGCATCGGACTTCGCCTACCTTGGAATCAGCAAACTTGAATTTCTTGTTCATTTCGCAACCTCCATTTTTACTTTCGTGCTAATTTCATACGCAAGATTAGCACCATAGTTACTCTCCGTCCCTCAATCGTTTTTGCATACTGCGCCGCCCAAGCGCCCGCTCCCTGTAATAGCTCATCTCTGACCAGTTTGATGAGTATGGGTCCCCAGGGTCATCAACGTACTTCCATTCCTCACACACCAACCGCACTGACACCGCAAGGCCAGAGCAGGTGTACCAGTATTTGCAATGCCTGCACTTGACCTCCACTACGTTAGCTTGGGTGATCTCTTTTCCTAACTCCAATCCGCCACTTCCTTTCTTGTAAATGTAGAGTTGCGTTCACTAAATATAGGTTTACAGAGCAAAATAAACGAGGCTGAACGCCTCTGCTTCCAAAAAAATTATATATCATTCCCAAAATTTCCTCAACCCCTCATTCGTGTTTTACATTAACAAATTACTTGCGTCATCTCCAGCGAAGTCTGCGATCCCGGCGGCTTCCGCCCAAGATGAGCCAGCGTAATACCTGTCTCTTATACACATCTGACGCTGCCGACGAAGCTAGAAGTGT
>ERZ1090879.399-NODE-399-length-27558-cov-27.231029_pt1 | contig 27558 bp, 24 predicted proteins | sample MGYA00478472_ERZ1090879 | MGnify/ENA primary metagenome ERZ1090879 (study PRJEB33644, sample SAMEA5815723) | chicken gut metagenome | biome: Chicken; feature: Gastrointestinal Tract; material: Caecum | place: Ireland | collected 2019-01-01 | study: A study of the... | reverse complement strand
GCATCATTCTCGTCCTGCTGCTTGTGGCGGGGCTGGTCGCCGTGATCTATAAGTTTACCAACGGCTTCAACGAGGATTTCAAGACCTTTTATGTGGAGCATGAGGGCAAGCAGATTTTGGCGCAGAACAGCGAGCTGGCGCTGGAGCCGGGTAAGAAGTACCGTTTTGACGTGAAGTACACCTTCGATACGCAGCAGTCCGAAACGAAGGATTACACCGTGGAGATCGTGCCGAACGCGGAGCAGGACTTCGAGTATCTGGTGGACGGGGAACCATATCTCTACTCCAAAACGGGAGATCTGTCCGCGGCGTTCGGGCTCAGAAAGCACGATACATACTTCGAGATCGTGACCGCGGAGGATACGGGCTTGACGGGCGTGCTGGAAAGCAAATACCTCGGTCAGACGGTGGAGATCCCCGAGAACGCGGCGTCGGAAAATCCGTACCCCTTCACGCTGGTCATCTCCTCGTACAACGAGAGCGTCACCTACAACATCCGTTTCAACGTCGGCGTGGACGTGACGGGCGTGACGCTGGACCCTTCCGAGATCATCTTTACAGGCTCGCAGGAATAAGGAGGCAAAACACATGACGAAACCAAACATCAAGGCAAAGATTGCGGCGCTGCTGCTCGCGCTTTTGGTGTGTTTCGGCGCGGTCATGGGCGGACAGGGTAACTTGTCCGCTTTTGCCGCCGAAGACGATACCATCCGGTTTGAGCAGACCAACGTCATGGACGATCTGGAAAACAGCAGCGTGGACGGCGAACCCTTCGACGTCAGAGACTACGCCTTCAACAACCAAAAAGAGGCGCAGGTGCTGATGCTCGCCGAATACTGCTATTCTTTCTACGCGAACTTGCAGGGCAACTTCGGGCTGTATCTCTACGTCTGGAATCCGCAGGGGCTGCGCTTTGATACACGCACCTCTCTCAATGCGGTGCAGCTCTCCTACGGCGCGGAGGCAGATTACGTCAAGTACCCGCTGGAATTTCTCAACCGTTCGGAGCGCACCAACTACGAGGGGCTGTTCTATAAGTTCAAAGTGAAGCTCTCCCTCTCGCAGAAAGAACAGATGCTGGAAACGCTCAACTCTGCGGAACGCACTTACCATATCAGCGGCGTGGAACTGCTGGAAGCGGGCAAATCGCTCCCGCACGAATACGCCGTCAACGCCGTCTATACCTATACGGGCTATGCGGAAGGATACGGGCCGAACGAGGGCGCGGATACGCTTACCTATACCCGTTCGCAGGGGGACGTGTTCGTCATCGAGGACGACGACCTGCATCAGACCTTCTACCGCCCTTCGGGGAACGTGAGCGGGAGTTTCTTCAAGCAGGACACCCTGCATACCGTGTATTTCTCCGTTCCCAACGAACTCATCGAAAAGTACGGGCGGCTCGCGGTCATCCGCGTGCAGTGGCTGGAAGCCGTGCTTTCGCCCTTCTTCATCACGGGCAACAAATCTGTGTACGACGCTTTGCAAAGCTATCTCGGCAAAACGATGGGCGCGTATAACGAGGAAGGCTTTGCATACGGCATCCTGGGCGGGTATTCCAACGATACGACGAGCATCGGCGGCGTGGTGTTCAATCACCGCCGCGCGGAGCTTGCCTATAACCCGTGGCTAAAATACCTCGAATCGGTCAATGAGCAGCTGAACCGCATCTGCCTCTCCTTCTTTTCGGGGGAAGAGACGGACAGCGCGGATACCTATCGCGTGGGCGGAGAGGCACTGCTCGACAAGATGAAAGAGTTCTCGCGCGCTGGCACGGACAAGGTGTTGGGGACGTATGACCGCAGGCTCTTTTCCGCCGTGGACAGCGCGTTCACCGTCGTGGACGTGCCTGCGGAGAAGGAGTATTCCCTGACGAGCGAGAAGATCTCGCAGACGTTCTGGGAAAAGGTATTCGGCACCTCGCACGTCGAGTATTCGGATGCCTTCGACGGCATCGAAGCCATCCATCCCGTGACGGAGCAGGACTTCGGCGCATCCAAAGAACAGACCTGCCGGAACCTCTATATCGACCTCAACGACTACGACGAGTTCTCGGGCGTATATGAGGAAGCGAAACGCAACGATGAAACGGTGTATCTGTTCCGCTTCGATCAGAGCGTGTATTCGGCGTGGGAAGTGACGCAGGGCAAGTGGACGAAATCGACGGAGTGGGTGCCGAACGGCATCACGGCGGGCGGGAGCTTCCGGACGGTGTATAAGCTCTCGGACAGCGACACGAACGGATACCTTGCGGAGGAGACCGTCTATCTCGGGCTCGACCTCATCCAGATGGAGTGGGACGACGGCGGGAAGCGGGTCGTCATCCCCATCGTATCTTCGCCCATCGACGTCGTGGCGGACGGCACACCGCCCGTACATACCACGTCGGACAAGACGACCCCGTGGTGGAAAGTGCTTTTGGCGGTCTTGGCGCTCATTCTCGTCGTCATCCTTCTCTTCAAGTTTGCGCCCGTCATCGTATTGGCGGCGGGGAAAGTCATTGCCATGCCCTTCAAGGCGATCGGCGCGGCGGGCAAGAGTCTGAACGAGCGGCGAAAGGAAAAGAAAGAGCAAAAGCAAAGTAAAAAGCGAGGTGAAGACAATGAAATCTAAATTCAAGTGCAAATCGAACGCGCAGAAGTACGCCATACGCGCCTACTATGCGAAAAAGAGCAAGGCTAAGAAGCAATCGCCCGATGAACGCGAACGCTATATGAAAGTCATGGCGGAAGATTTTCCGAAAGACTTTTTGAGCGACGACGAGTGGGACTATATCGAGGCAATGGCGTCTTGGCCTGAAAAGTAACTGCCGCGTTTGCGGCATATCCATCGTCACGGGCTTCTTTGCGTATTACTTCTACTTCGTGTTGAGCTTTGATGTCGGCAACCTGTATGTGCAGGTCTGTAAACTGTTTATCGACTTGCAGGTCATCTTCCGGCACTTCCCGTGGTGGAGCATCGTTACGGTCTGCTGGCTGCTATTCAACCGTTGGAGAAAAAATATTGCACTGAACAGGCTGCGGCACTTCGAGGCGCGCAACTGCGGGTTCATCAACGAACTGCCTATTGTGTCTATGGCATGCGGCTCCATGGGAAAGCGCAAGACGACGCTCATCACGGACATGGTACTCTCGCAAGAGGTCATGTTCCGCCAAAAGGCATTGGAGATTTTGCAGCAGAACGACATGAAATTCCCGTACTTCCTGTGGCTCGCCTTCGAGGACGAACTGCGGGCGTGTATGGAACACGGCACCGTGTACAACCTCGCCTCGGTCAAGACATGGGTAGCGTTGAAACAGTCAAGATTTGCCAGACATAAAAATGTTCATTGGCAGATATATGGCTATGAATTGCATAGATACGGCGGAACGTTCGACGACGCGCTCAAAGTCAACGGGCTGTTCGATGTGCTGGAAACTTACGCGCAGGCATACTTTATCTACGTTATTCAGAGCAGCCTCATCGTGGCGAACTATTCCATCCGCACGGACAACGCGATATTGGATAACGGCAACTTCCCGCTGTGGCTGACTGACTTCTTTCCGAAGCATAGAAGGCTTGAAAGCCGCCACGCACATATCCTTGATTTCGATGTGCTACGCCTCGGCAGAAAGGTCTTGGAAAACAATCCGAAGGCAGGCAGTTTTGAGTTCGGCGTCGTGGGAATCACGGAGATAGGTAAAGAGCGCGGGAACAATCTGGAACTCAAAGAGGTCAAAAAAGGTACGGATGAGGCAAACCAAAAGAACGACCTTTTCAATTCATGGCTGAAGATGTGCAGGCACTCCGCGACCGTGGACAACTTCCCGTTCATCAAAGTGTTTACGGACGAGCAGCGACCCGAAAGCTGGGGAGCGGACGCGCGGGATCTGTGCGACGTCATACATATTGTTTCTTCCGGCGAGCAAAGGCTGGCGCTGCCGCTCTATACCATTGAGGAGATGATTTCGGAATGGGCGTTCAACCGCTTTATGCGCCTCTATGAGGACTTCCGTTTCAGGCGCGGCGACAACACGCTTCTGGTACATATTCTCAAAAGCATCACCGTTTGGCTGTGGCGGAGAAACCTGCGTATCTATAACCGTTTCGGCTATTCGATGCTCAAAATCGAGAAAGAGCGCGGCACGATGGACGGAAAGACGGAAAATAAAAAATACTATCTCATGAACGCTAAAATTTACGCGAAACGATTCAGTACAGACTGCTTTTCGGACTACTTCAACGACATGGCAAAAAAGAGCAAAACGGGACTTACGGACTACATCGAATACGTTACGGAGAAAGCAACTGTGGACGAACTCAAAATGCAGAACAGCTATTTTATCAACTCGCTGTACGGGAACGCCGATAACGGTTCTGCGTAAATGATTGTAAGGTGTATTTGTCGGCGCTCCTTGTGCGGCACAAGGAGGAATATATGCCATATCCGAAGTGCAAGATCTATTCGGACGGCGGACATTATATCGCCATTCCGCGCACCACGCGGCCGTACAGACCGCGCAAAAAGCCGAAGGAGGAAGTCATCGCCGTTACGGAAGAAGTTGCCGAGGAAGTACAACAGCCCGCTGCGGAGCAAAGCGCGCCCTCAACCGAGGACGCGCTTATGCCGCTTGAAGAAACGGTTTCGGATACCGCTGATTGTACGGAAATTGCGGATACGTTATCCGAAAAGACGACCGCAAATCGGCTCATGACGAAGAAGGAATTGTTTGAAGAACTGTATGCAAGGTATCAGAGCCTGCCGCGCTATAAGCGGAAAGCCGCCATCCTCAAACGGATGCGCCCGTACTTCAAGACGGAAGAGGAGGTAAAAACGTATATCGAAGTCAATATGCAGCGGAAGCTGCGCAACCTGATATCCCGCCGTATAAGTATGATGCGGAAAGTCAATTTACAGGATTTCAATTTTTTCGTCACGCTGACTTACAATAGTGAATTGCATACGGAGGAAAGTTTCAAAGCAGGGGTGGAAAGCTGTCTGCGGAATTTCTGCAATCGGAGAGGCTGGAAGTATATAGGGGTATGGGAGCGGTCGCCGAAGAAAAAGCGGCTGCATTTCCACGGGATCTTCTATATCCCAGAGGGTACGATACCGGGCAGGATGCTGGATATGGAGGACTACAACTTCCGCACTCGTCGCAGACAGGTAACGCACCAAAACACTTACTTTAACGAAAAGTTCGGGCGTTCCGACTTTGAGCCGCTGGATATGTAGAATATAGGAAGTGCGATAGCGTATATCGTCAAATATCTGGAAAAGACGGGCGAGAAAATCGTCTATTCCAAAGGCTTGCCGCAGTATTTTGTTTCGGACGTTATGGACGAGGACGTCGTATGCCCGTTCGGGCTGGAAGATAAGAAGCTGCTTCTATACGATGACTTTCTGTGTTGGGATGAAGGTGTACTCGTCGGCGCCGTAAGCAAAGCGGTGATAAGCCAAATGCCGAAGGCAAACTGAAAACTTGAAGAAAGTTTGGAATATGTATTGCATTTGTGCGGACAATCGTGTATAATATAAGTGGTTAAAAGAGAAAATACGATTTGGAGGTGTCTTATGGCAAAATCGGCAAACTTGTATGCACGGATCGAACCGGAAGTCAAAGAACAGGCGGAGATCATTTTGGGAGAGCTGGGGATCCCCGCGTCGAACGCCATCAATATGTTTTATAAGCAGATCATTTTACAACGCGGGCTTCCTTTCGACGTCAAACTTCCGCAACATCCTTTGGATATTGGCAGCATGAGCGGCGAACAGCTTGACGCCGAACTTGAAAAGGGCTATGCGGATATGCAGGTGGGGCGCGTCGTTTCCGCGAAAAAGGCGTTTGCAGACATTCGGGGAAGCTACAAGGCATGAAATACGAAGTTTTTACGACCGAACAGGCGGCCGCGGACTTGCGCGCCATTTTTGAGTACATAGCCTACGATCTGCTCGCGGGGCAGAACGCTCTCAACCAGCTTGACCGTCTGGAACAGGCGATCCTGTCGCTTGACGAAATGCCGGAGCGGTATCATCTCTACGATAAAGAGCCGTGGAAAGAACGGAACCTGCGCATCATGCCCGTGGATAATTATCTGGTGTTCTATATTCCGCGCAGTGAAGAGAAGACGGTTACTGTCATCCGCGTCATGTACGGCAGGCGCGATATAGACGCGCAGTTGAAGCAAACGAAGGTACCTGTAAACAAGGACAACGGCGAATAAATCCGGGATTCCGAATGTGCAAATACGGCTATAAAACGGAAAATGCCCGTTTCGGTATGCGCGCGGCAATCGCCAAGCAGGTTCGCGGCGATGCCGCGCCCCGTCGTCGCCGTAAACTTTGCTTTTTGGGCGGATTGCTTTCGCAATCCGCCCGTCTTTGCCGTTACGGCTCCTCTTCCCAAAAAGTTCTCCGATACTTTTTGGGAGCCCTGTTTGTGCGCTTTTCCGTATTTGATTCGGTACGGCTTGCGGGACGTGTGCTTGTCTCGGCGCCCGCGCGCGGCAGCGCGCGGGTGACGGGGCGGCGCCAGCCGCCCCGTCAGCGAAGCCGCCGACTTGTATCAAAGACAAGCACACGTCTCGCTCTCACACCCGTATATTTACCGTATATTGACCGCATGTTGACCGCATATTTTGCACGGATCGGATTCCGGTGTGAAATGGCATGAAAAAAGGCAGTCGCTCAATGCGATTGCCTTTGAAGTTGAAGCGAGATCAGTACACGCCGTATAGCGTTTGATACCTTTGTCGGATGCTGACTTTGCGGTGATAGATCGTGCCTCTTCCGATGCCGAGTTCGGCGCAGACTTCCGATTGCATCATGCCGTTCATGTAGCAGTTCAGAATGGCAAGTTCCAAAGCGGATAACTGCAATGTGCCAACAAGCTCATCGTATTTCGTGTAATCCGTTTGTTCGTGTTCAAAACAGTTGACAGGATCCATAGGCAGCGCCTTGTAATCTGTAAAGTCAATGGATTCGACGACAGTTCCGCGTCTGTCCGGTCTGTTACGAAGAAGATTGATGAAACGATCTATCTCACGGTAGCAGGCAAGTTTGATAGAGATTTCTTTTCCTTTGCGGTCTTTACCGTAAATCTCGTGAACGGTATGACCGACATATTGATACAGGAAACAGATAGCGGTTTGTGCCACGTCGTAGCCATCCGATACGATATAGTCTATCTCACCCATGTGATGCAGATCTTTGATAAGCCCGATATACAGCCTGTCTGCCACTTTCATATCAAACTTCTTGTGGGTGCGCAAGGCCTGCAATGCAATCATCTCGCCCATGAGTTTGATGTTCTCGGCAGAGATAGGCTCGGCAAACAAATCGCCTTCGTTGCGATACTTCCCGTTTGAGAACTTGGTTACCAACATTTCCATCTTTACACCTCTCGAATTGTATTTGCCTTTTTCGGGCAACAGGCGGAGGTGCATAGGACGGTGAATGTTGGTGCATTAAATATTAGGTTTGCGGAAGTCAACGGGACCAAGGAAAATTGTTGCGTACAAGACTTACGTAAACAAAAAGAGCCGAAACCGGGAATATCCGATTTCGACTCATTCTTTTTTGTTTGATGTTTTCTGTGACAATTTTCCGGCCGTTGACATTCGCGAGGAACTATGCTACCATAGCCGACCGAAAAAGCCAAATTCGGGAGGTCATCTTTGCAGGCATATTCCGAAATAATCGTGCGAGAAAAAGCATACGAACCCTGATATTTCATCAGGGTTCGTATGCTCATCGTTTGGCGGAAGGTGAGGGATTCGAACCCCCGGATGCTTGCACATCAACGGTTTTCAAGACCGCCGCGATCGACCGCTCCGCCAACCTTCCGTATTGAAATTGCCGGGAAAAATCGGCAATTTTTTTATTTTCGTTCTTGCCGCGATCGCCCGATGCCGCAGGCAGCGCACGAGCGCAAGCGAAGTACCGCTCCGCCAACCTTTCATATTAAAAAATGAAAAAGTTATATAGATTACTCTATAATTTCCCAAATTCCTCTTGAAGAAATATCGGCACCGTAGGTATTTTCCCATTGCCTAGCTGGGCGCATTTTATTTGTTTTACGTAATTTCGTAGCCGCCCAACGGATATCATAATTCCAAGTATAAAATAAATCACCTGATTTTTTCAATAACTGCTCGTTATCGTGGTAAAATTTCTTGAAGATTGTCATCATATCGGCTTTCCCGCCGAGTTCTTTGATTGTATTATATAACAACTCGGGTAAATCGTTTCTACTAATCATTTGAATTATCTCCTAATGCCGCCCGCAAGGGGCGGTTTTTGTTATGCTTTGCAGATCGCTTCGATTGCGGAAAGCTCTTCGGCGGTGAAATCGGGATTGACCTTGATGTTTTCCAGGATCTGTTCGGAAGATGAGGCGCCGATGATCACGCTCGAGACCGCCTTATCTTTCAGCGTCCAGGAGAGGGCAAGTTCGGGGAGCGTCTGTCCGCGTGCAGCGGCGATATCGCGCAGCTTGGAGAGCTTTTCAAAGAAGGCGGGGGTCAGACGCTCTTCTTTGAGCGTCCAGCTCTTGCGCATGCGGCTGTCCTCGGGGATGCCGTGCGTATAGCGTTCGGTCAGAAGTCCCTGTGCGAGAGGGGAGTAAACGACGATGCCGAATCCCGCCTCTTCCGCAAGCGCCTTGAGCCCGTTTTCCTCTATGGTGCGGTCGAGCATATTATAGCACACCTGATTGAGGATGAAGGGCGTTTTCAGCTCGCGGAATACCTTTACCGCGGCTTCCGTCTGTTCGCGGTTATAATTGGAGATGCCGACATAGAGCGTTTTTCCGCGCTCGACGAGCTGATGGAGCATGTAGCACGTCTCTTCGATCGGCGTTTCGGGATCGGGGCGGTGGTGGTAAAAAATGTCCACATAGTCGAGCCCGAGCCTTTGCAGACTGGCGTCGAGAGAAGCCGTGAGATATTTGCGGTTTCCGCCCGTGCCGTAGGGACCGCGCCACATCGGGAAACCCGCTTTCGTCGTGATGACCATTTCGTCGCGGTAGCCCGCAAAACTTTCGCGCAGGATCCTTCCGAAATTTTCTTCGGCGGTGCCGCCGCGGGGGCCGTAGTTGTTGGCAATATCGAACATGGTGATGCCGCTGTCGAACGCGGTAAAAACCATGTCGCGCATGATTTCGAAATTATCGAAACTGCCGAAGTTGTGCCAGAGCCCCAGCGCCAGTTCGGGGAGTTTGAGCCCGCTGTTCCCCGCACGGCGGTATTTGACCGCTGCGTTTTTATAGCGCATAGGGTCGGGCTTTCTCGTTTTATTTTCGATCAGCCGTTTGAACGTTGTTTCATCCATGATCCTCTGCCTCAGGTGCGATGTGTTTTTGAACGCAGAAAATTTTATCACATCGGCAAAAAAAAAGCAAGCGTTTGCCGCACCGTGCGCCGCCGGAATTGCATAGGATGGAGAGAAAAAAGGGGGAAATGCCGATGGAACAAAACAGAGCCTGTCTGCTTCGCACGCTCTCGCCCGCTTATGCGGGGCGGGAAGGGGAACTTACCGCCGTTTTGCAGTACGTCTACCAGTCGATCCTGCTGGACGGATGCGGAAAGGGAAAAGAGGCAAAGACCATTCTGAAGATCGCCGTGGAGGAGATGCGTCATCTCGAAAAAATCGGTTCCATCCTCGTCTCCCTCGGCGTGCCGCCCGTATTCACCGCCTGCCCGCCCTATCCCGTGGCGTACTATTCCGCCGCGAACGTCGACTATGTCAGGCAGATCGCGCAGATGCTCGAATCGGATATCCGCGCGGAGCGGTGCGCGATCGCCGGCTACGACCGCGTTCTGCGCGTGGTCACGGACGGGGAGATCCGTGCGGCGATCGAGGGGATCCGGGCGGACGAGGTGCGGCATCTGGAGATTTTTGAACAGATGCGCCGCGAGCTATTCGATCAGCCGCCGAGGCAGGATCCTCGGGCATGAATTTCCAGTATCGCACGGGCATATACCCCTTCATCTGTCTGATGCGCTCCCGTGAGGGTATATTCACGCTGCGGTAATACTGTTTCCAGAGCGCCTGCCATGCCGTTTCATCGGCGGAGAGGACGACCTCCGCCTCCTCGAGGGGCGCAAGAAAGGCGTGGGCGCCGTCCCATACCGCAGCTTTGCCGCGGCGGACGTCGTGGATGACGAACGGGATATCCGGGATGCGTCCGCGGAAGTGCGGTACGAGAAGGTCGGCAATGTCGTGATCGGGCGAAATAGGGGCGTACAGGGCGCCGCTTGCGCTCTCCAGAAACCGCACGAATCCCTTGAACCGATGCACTTCGAAAGTGACGCGGCGGATACACTCCGTCGCCTTTGCGACGGCGTCCTCGGCGAGCATCCCGCGTACGGGGCGGCCGCGTTCGGCGATGAGCCTGAAATATTCGAAAGCGATGCGCGGCGCGTCGCTTTCTCCGCTCCTGAGGAGGAGATCGAGATCCCGCATGCAGTTTTTATCCAGTTCCTTGAGGCGTGCCTCGCATCGGCGCGCCTTGTTCTCGTCTGCACGGACGAAAACGCACTCCTGCCCGAGCGAGAGCTGATGACTGCCCGCCGAAACGATGGGGTGTTCGTCGCGGTAGGCGAGAAGGAAGGTTGTCAGAAAGGCGTCTTTGCTGCCGTCAAAAAACCAGATCATAGCGTTGCCCGACGCGTCTGCGTCCGTATCCCATTATGTACTCACAGTTCTCCGGTGCGGACGGAGAGCGCCGTCCCGCTCTCAAACATGGAGAGCTGCCTCGCGTTTTCCTGCGCTTCGCCCGCCGCGAGCAGCCCGCGTACGGAGAGCTCGTTCTTTGCCCCGTAAAACCTTCCGCCCGCCGTGATGAAGTGCCTCGCGCGTTTGAGCACTACGCGCATCTTTTGCAGATGTTCGAAAGTGAGCGCGGTATACCGCCGCGCCGAAAGGATCTTCTGCGCGCTCCGTGCGCCGATCCCGGGAACGCGGAGGAGCATTTCGAGGGGCGCGCGGTTGACTTCCACGGGAAAAAGGTGCATGTTCCTGAGCGCCCATGCGCACTTCGGGTCGAATTCGAGCGGAAGATTTTCCGCCGCGGGGACGAGCTCTTCAACGTCGAATCCGTAAAAGCGGAGCAGCCAGTCCGCCTGATAGAGGCGGTGTTCGCGCAGCGCGGGGCTCTGTACGGCGGGGAGTACGGAATCTTCCACGACGGGAACGTAAGAGGAGTAATACACGCGTTTGAGTCCCGTCACGCGGTACAGCCCCTGCGCCAGGCGCAGGATCTGTCCGTCCCGCTCGGGCGAGGCGCCCACGATCATCTGCGTGGTCTGCCCCGCGGGCAAAAAGTAGCCTTTGCGCTTTTCGGCGCGGAAGATCTCGCGCTCGCTCTTCAGCTGTTTCATCGGAAGGAGAAGGCTCTGCTTGCTTTTCTGCGGCGCGAGCAGTTTCAGACTCGATTCGGAGGGCAGCTCCACATTGTAACTCATGCGGTCGGCGTACCTTGCCGCCTCGCTCACGAGCGCCCTGTCCGCGCGGGGGATACCTTTAAGATGCACGTATCCGTGGAAGTTATACTTCGTACGCAGAAGTTTTACGGTGCGGACGAGCTGTTCCATCGTATGATCGGGGGAGACGTGCACCGCCGAGGAGAGGAAGAGCCCCTCGATATAGTTGCGTTTGTAAAAATCCACGGTCAGTTCGCAGATCTCCTCGGGCGTGGCGGTGGCGCGCGGAACGTCGCAGCTCCTGCGGCTCATGCAGTATTTGCAGTCGAAGGTGCAGTCGTTGCTCATCAAAATTTTCAAAAGCGATACGCACCGCCCGTCCGGCGTGAAGGAATGGCAGCAGCCGTCCGGCATGCCGTTCCCGATCCCGCCCGCGTTTTTCCGCCCGCTGCCCGAAGAGGAGCAGGAAACATCGTACTTCGCGCTCTCCGTAAGAATATGCAGTTTCTCTTCCGTGATCATGCTCTGAGTATAGCACATACGCGGGGAAAAGTCAAACAAATGTTTGAATTATTGCGATATATTTTTTACTTGATTCGTCGGGCGGCTCCGTGGTATACTGTAAGGGAAAAATACGAACCACGCCTTTGGCGGAATCTTTTCGGCATCTTTTTGCTCATCTTCCTTGCAATACGCTTGTATAGCGGCGTCATCTTCACAAAAATCTGACACGAAAATCTTCACGCCAAAGGTGCGTAGCAATCAAAAGCGGCAAGATGAGCGTCTCAGACGAGGCGAAGCCCGCAGCGCGTGCCGTGTGGCACGGGCAAGGGTTCAACAATGTATGAGCGCACAGTTTCCGCTTTTGATCGGGTTCATATTACTCCCTTACAGTATAATATGAGCGTCGGAAAGGCGCGCGTCTGCGCCGGATTTGTGTATGAGGTGTATATTTCACTCAATTTTCACGCGCTCTTAAAGCAGGTATAAAGGAGAAGAGATATAATGTCGGCTATCAAGGAGGAGCATATGAAAGTTTTGATCGTAGACGACGAGGAGATGATCCGCGCGGTGCTCCGTGAATACGTCGAATTTGAAGGCGGAGAGGCGGACGAGGCGCAGGATGGGATGGAAGCCGTCAAAAAGTGCAGGGAGAATGATTACGACGTCATTCTGATGGACGTCATGATGCCTAAGCTCGACGGATTTTCGGCGGTCAAGGAGATCCGCAAGTTCAAAGATACGCCCGTCATCATGCTTTCGGCGCGCGGCGAGGAGTACGATAAACTCTTCGGGTTCGAGATCGGTTCCGACGACTATGTGACCAAACCGTTTTCCCCCAAGGAAGTCATGGCGCGGATCCATGCCGTAATGAAGCGCGGCAAGCCGGCGCGTGCGGAAAATTCGCAGGTCTACGACTTCGAGGGGCTGCATGTGGATATCGCGGGGCGGAGCGTCACCGTCAACGGCGAGAAGGCGGAGCTCACGCCCAAGGAGTACGAACTTCTTTTCTATTTCGTACAGAACAACGGCGTGGCGCTCACGCGCGAACGCCTTCTGAACAAGGTGTGGGGGTACGATTTTTACGGCGACGACCGTACCGTGGATACCCATGTCAAGATGCTGCGCGGGAATCTCAAGGAATACCGCAAGTATATCGTCACGCTCAGAGGGCTCGGGTATAAATTTGAAGCATGATCGCAGGAACGGCTCCCGCGCAGGGCGCAGCGCGCTTTTGCGCGGGACTGTTTTGCGGGTCGGATGCGTTCAGGGGTAAACAGAGGCATGAGAGAACGTGGGAAAGAGCAGAGAGTGAGGTCGGGCAGAAGCCTGAACCTCGTTTTGTGGTTCGCTTTTTCCGCATTCGCTCTGCTCGTCGTCGTCATTTTCGTGCTGGTGCAGAACTCGCTCATCACGCGGCAGTACCGCGAGAGCACGCTCGCCAACATCATCGATGCGCGCGGCAGGATGATCACCGAGATCGATAACGCGCAGAACGCCTCCGTGCTGGGGCTCCGGCTCACCGATATCGCCAACGATTACGGGCTGAGCGTCTATCTCTTTTACGAGAACGGCGAGAGCGCGCTCGATTTCGACGATACCGATCACCGCGACCTTGCGGAGATGCTCGTCGAACAGAAGACGAAGGGCGGGCTCCCGGCGTTTCTCGTCTCGCAATCCGTCGTTTCCTATGCGGAGGAGGTCTCGCTCGAGGGGCGCAGCACCTTTCTTTTCGTATCTGCATCCATAGAGCAGTACGGCGATCTTGCGGTGAGCATGCAGTGGCTCTCGCTCATCACCGCGCTCGTCGCGGTCGTGCTCGCGTTTGTCACGAGCGGATTCGTGGCGGCGTTCATCACCAAACCGGTCACCGAGGTCACCGAGCGTGCCAAGGAGCTTGCGCGCGGCAATTACGACCTGCATTTCAAGAAAAATTATTTCTGCGCCGAGCTCACCGAGCTCTCGGAAGCGCTCGATTATGCCCGCTCCGAGATCTCCAAGGCGGACACCATGCAGAAGGAGCTCATTGCGAATGTCTCGCACGATTTCAAAACGCCGCTCACCATGATCAAGGCGTATGCGTCCATGATCGTCGAGATCACGGGCGAAGATAAGAAGAAGCGCGACGCGAACGCCAAAGTCATCATCGACGAATGCGACCGCCTCACGCTGCTCGTCGGAGATCTTCTCGATCTTTCCAAATTGCGCGCGGGCGTCAATATGGGCGAAAAGACGGTGTTCAATCTCTCGGAAGAGGTGTATTCCGTCGCCGAACGTTTTTCCTTCCTGAAGGAGACTTCGGGGTACGTCATCGAAACGCAGATCGAGGACGATCTGTATACGCAGGCAAACCGCGAGCGCATCGATCAGGTGCTGTACAATCTCATCGGCAACGCCGTCAACTATACGGGCGAAGATAAGCGCGTGCGCGTGAAGCTGTACAAAAAGGGCGGCAACGCCCGCTTTGAAGTCATCGATTCGGGCAAGGGCATCCCGCCCGAAGAGGTGGATACCATCTGGGATCGTTACTATCGTTCCAATAAAACGCATAAACGCCCCGTCAACGGATCGGGGCTGGGGCTTTCCATCGTCAAGAACATCCTCCTGCAGCACGACTGCCCGTTCGGCGTCATTTCCGAAGTGGGCAAGGGGAGCTGCTTCTGGGCGGAGTTTGCGCCGCCTCCCGACGAGAAGCCCGCAGAAGGCAAGAGCTGATAAGGAGGTCAGGGCAAAGAGTTATGAGGAGTAGATCGTTGGGGGCATTCCTGCTTGCGTTGCCTGTCGCAACGGGCAGCCTGCTCGCCTTCGGTGCGAAAAACACCGGAGCGCGCGCGGCTTCCGCGTATGCGAACTGGTCCGGCGTGAATGGGTCGGACGTCGTCGTGGATTTCGGCGGCGGCGATTGTCCCGTTCTGGTCACGGACGAAACGCTCACATTCTATATCGACGATCTTCCCATCACGCAGGAGGAGGCGGAAAAGAGCACTTCCCGCGTGGAGGCAAGCTATACGCTGGAAAACCGGACGGCAGAGGACGTGGCGCTCACCATGTACCTTCCCGTCGGTTTCAAGCCCGACTATCTTTCCGAACTGCGCGGCGGGTATTCCGTCACGGTGGACGGCGAGCCGCTCGACATCGTGAACGGCGGGGAGATCCGCGAGCGGTTCACCTATCACGAAAAGAACTATTACGGAACGGCGTTCAATCTCGACGGCGAGCTCCCGCGCAGGGACATGATGCAGGACGATTTCTTCTATGACGAACAGGAGGTCACGGTGTACACGTTCTCCGTGACCGTGCCCGAGGACGGGAGCGATCTGCGCACCTTTATCTTCCGTTACGATGCCAACCCGAGCCGCACGCAGGTGTTCAGTGCGGGGAGCGGCGTCGTCGGCGTCAACAACGGCCGGGGCGAGGTGTACAGGAACGTCAAAACGGGGCAGACGCAGGAGATCGTCATTTACGCCATCGGCGATGTTCCCAAGCGGGTCGAGGCGGGCGTATACTCCATGTCGGGCGCGAATGCGCAGCTCATCGCGGGCGCGCATGTCGGACAGTCGGAAAAACGGCGGATCGATTTTTCCGCGTTTGTACAGGAGATGTATGCGGACGCCGGTACTTCCGTGAGTTATCTCGATTTTTACAACGCCACGGTCGCCATGCTCTCCGCAGACAGCGATCTGCGGCTCACTTCCCGCATCGATGCCGCCGCCGTGCTGGAAAACCTCATGCTCTGGTATGAGTATGAAGTAACGGTGCCTGCGAATGGAAGTATCGTCAACACCGTCACCGCTCCGCTCATGCCCGATATCCCCTCCGAAAACACGGGCAAGTGGTCGTTCGATTATCTGCTCTCTCCCGGACAGCGTTGGGCGGATTTCCGCGCGATCACCATCAATATCCGCACGCCCTTCTGCCTCGAGAGCAGCACCCTGAATTTCAGCAAAACGCAGTCGGGATACACGTTCTCGAAGGACGGGCTCCCGCTCGGCGAACTCTCCTTCGTCGTCGCCCGCAAAGAGGGCATGGGGTACGAACCGCAGCCCGTCGACGGCGGAACGCCCACCCTCACGACGGCGCTTATCATGCTCGGCGTTGCGGTCGGCGCGGCGGTCGTCGTGGTCGTCGTCGTTCTGTGCGTGCATGCGCGCACCAGGAAAAAAATGCGCGAGGAAGAGGAAAAACTCAAACGCGGCAGGGCGGAAAACGGCAAGGTCGATCTCGATCCCTTCCCCGATCTCGGCGGATCGGACGGGGACGAAAAGAACGATAAAGCCGACGGACAAGGCAAACGGCAGTAAAACACGGTGAGAAAACGGGCGGGGGAACCGCCCGTTTTCGTTTGGCGCGGCAGGCGCACACGGGCGGGAGCATAATGGCATGCGCCCGCGGGACGGCGGCATTTTAGTTGACTTTTTGCGCACAATGTGGTAAAATCCTGCGTTGCAACGGAGTTGCAACGCTATAACGCAATCCATATATAAGGTATATAATATGTTAGAACTCAGTCATATCAGTTTCGCCGCGTCCGACGGCGACGCAAATAAGGAGATCCTCAACGACGTCTCGCTCAGAGTGAACGAGCGTTTCGTCGCCATCACCGGTCCCAACGGCAGCGGCAAGTCGACCCTTGCCAAGATCATCGCGGGCATTCTCACGCCGACGGAGGGAAAGATCTTTCTCGACGGCGAGGATATCACGGGGCTTTCCGTCACCGAGCGCGCGCGCCGCGGCATTTCCTATGCCTTCCAGCAGCCCGTGCGGTTCAAGGGCATTACGGTAAAAGATCTCATTTCGCTCGCGGCGGGCAGAAAGATCACCGTCAGCGAGGCATGTACCTATCTCTCGGAGGTGGGGCTGTGCGCCCGCGACTATATTGACCGCGAGGTCAACGCCTCGCTCTCGGGCGGCGAGCTCAAACGCATCGAGATCGCCACCGTCCTCGCGCGCGGCACGGCGCTCTCCGTGTTCGACGAACCGGAGGCGGGCATCGATCTGTGGAGTTTCCAGAATCTCATTTCCGTGTTCGAAAAGATGCACGCGCGCACGAACGGGAGCATCCTCATCATCTCCCACCAGGAGCGCATCCTCAACATCGCGGATAAGATCGTCGTCATCGCAAACGGCAAAGTGGAGCGCGAGGGCTCGCGCGAGGAGATCCTGCCCAATCTTCTGGCAGGGCGCATCTGCCCCGCGTTCGGGCAGTAACACAGGAGGTCTGCAAAATGGATGAACTTGAAAAAATGCTTTTGATGCAGATCGCAGATCTGCACAAGGTGCCGGACGGCGCCTATAATATCAGAAAAAACGGCGAGGCGGACGGGCGCAGAAGTACGCCGCACATCCGCATCGAGGGCAGGAAGGACGGAAAATCGGGCATCGATATTTTCGTCTCCGGCGAAACGAAGGGGGAGAGCGTGCACATCCCCGTCGTCATCACCAAAACGGACTACCGCGAAAAGGTCTATAACGATTTTTATGTGGAGGCGGGCGCGGATGTCCTCATCATTGCCGGGTGCGGCATCCATAACTGCGGCGTCGAAACGGCGGAACACAGCGGCGTCCACACCTTCCACCTCGGCAAGGGCGCCAGGGTGAAATATGTGGAAAAGCATTACGCCGAAGGGGACGGCAACGGCGAAAATGTGATGAACCCCGAAACGGTGATGTATCTCGAAGAGGGCGCGCGCATGGAGATGGAGACGACGCAGATCAAGGGCGTCGATTCCACCGCGCGCACCACCCGCGCCACGCTTGCGGCGAATGCCGATCTCGTCATCCGCGAAAAGATCTATACGCACGGAAAGCAGTATGCCAAAACGGATTTTTCCGTGCAGCTCGAGGGCGACGGCGCAGGGGCGGACATCGTTTCCCGTTCGGTCGCTGCGGGAACTTCCCGCCAGGAGCTGGAGCTCAGGATCGACGGCAACGGCAAGTGTCACGGACACAGCGAATGCGACGCCATCATCATGGACGACGCGCACGTCATCGCCGTTCCCGCGCTCGCGGCGAACTGCGTCGATGCGGAACTCATCCACGAGGCTGCGATCGGAAAAATCGCAGGCGAACAGCTTCTGAAACTCATGACGCTCGGACTCACCGAACAGGAAGCGGAAGAGCAGATCATCAAGGGTTTTTTGAGCTGAACGCCCGCAAATCTGCCGAAAATCAAGCGCAAAAAAAATTTCCCCGCCGAAAACGGGGATTTTTTTATGTTCGTTTTGTGTAAGCGGGTTGATTTTTGTCGCTCGCGGCGGGATCGTGCAAAAAAAGCGAAAAATTTTTACGTACTCTTATTGACAAGGCGGAAAGTAGGGGGTATAATGTTACCAGAAACACTATAATTATTGGAGGAACTCATGAGCAACGAAATCATTCCCGAAAAGAAGCCCTTGACGGAAGAGTATCTCAAAAAGATGGATGCTTACTGGCGTGCCGCGAACTATCTCTCGGCTGCGCAGCTCTATATGCTGAGAAACCCTCTCCTTCGCGAGCCTCTCACACGCGATCAGGTCAAGAAGAAGATCGTCGGTCACTGGGGTACCGTGCCCGGACAGAACTTCGTCTATGTACACCTCAACCGCGTCATCAAAAAGTTTGACCTCGATATGATCCTTCTCTCCGGGCCCGGTCACGGCGGCAACTTCTTTGTCGCAAACTCCTACCTCGAGGGAACGTACAGCGAAGTTTATCCCAACGTCTCCGAGGACGAAGTCGGCATGACGAAACTGTGCAAGCAGTTCTCCTTCCCCGGCGGCATTTCCTCGCACGTAGCGCCCGAGACGCCCGGTTCCATCAACGAGGGCGGCGAGCTCGGCTATTCGCTCGCACACGCGTTCGGCGCCGTGTTCGATAACCCCGGCCTGATCGCGGCGACCATCGTCGGCGACGGCGAAGCGGAGACGGGTCCTCTTGCAACGGCATGGCACTCCAACAAGTTCCTCAACGCCGTAACGGACGGCGCCGTCCTGCCCATCCTTCACCTCAACGGGTTCAAGATCAATAACCCCACGGTGTTCGCGCGTATTTCCAAGGACGAGCTCAAGAGTTTCTTCCACGGCTGCGGCTGGAAGCCCTATTTTGTCGAGGGCGACGATCCCATGCCCATGCACAAGAAGATGGCGGAAACGCTCGACAAGTGCATCAAGGAGATCAAGGAGATCCAGAGAAAGGCAAGAGAAGAGGGCTGCTCCGAGCGCCCCGTATGGCCTATGATCGTTCTCCGCACGCCCAAGGGCTGGACGGGTCCCAAGGTTGTCGACGGCAAGCACATCGAAGGCAGCTACCGTGCGCACCAGGTCCCGATCACGATGGAGAAGCCCGAGCATCTCGATCTGCTCAGAGAGTGGCTCCTTTCCTATCGTCCCGAAGAGCTCTTCACCGAGGACTATAAGCTCAAGCCCGAGCTCAAAGCGCTCGCTCCTACGGGCGATCACAGGATCTCTGCAAATCCTCATACCAACGGCGGCAAGCTCCTGAAAGATTTGCGCCTTCCCGACTTCACCAAGTACGGCGTCGAGATGGATGCGCCCGGTACCGTCAAGGCACAGGATATGCTCGTGCTCGGCAACTATATCCGCGACGTTTTAAAGCTCAATGCGGACAGCCGCAACTTCCGTATCTTTGGACCCGACGAGACGATGTCCAACCGCATGTATGCGGCGTTCGAGGTCTCTTCCCGTCCTTTCGAAGCCAAGATCTACGATAAGGCATGCCCCGAAGACTGCGTCTATGTCGAAGACGACAACGTCGCTCCCGAAGGCCGCATCATGGATGCTTACCTTTCCGAGCATATGTGCGAAGGCTGGCTCGAAGGCTATATCCTCACCGGCCGTCACGGCTTCTTCGCTTCCTACGAGTCCTTCATCCGTATCGTCGACTCGATGGTCTCGCAGCACGCGAAGTGGCTGAAAGTCACCAACGAACTGCCCTGGAGACAGGATATTTCGTCCTTGAACCTCATCCTGACGTCCAACGTCTGGCAGCAGGACCACAACGGCTTCACGCACCAGGATCCCGGCTTCCTCGATCACGTCACCTGCAAGAAGGCAGACGTCATCCGCTGCTACCTGCCGCCGGATACCAACTGCCTCCTCTCCTGCTTCGACCACTGCGTCAAGAGCAAGGGCTATATCAACGTCATCGTGGCAAGTAAGCACCCGACCTATCAGTGGCTGACGATGGACCAGGCAGTCAAGCACTGCACGCAGGGCATCGGCGTCTGGCCTTGGGCGTCCAACGACGCGGGCGAAGAACCCGATCTCGTCATGGCATGCTGCGGCGATACGCCTACCGTGGAAGCGCTCGCGGCAACGACCATCCTGCGCGACTACATGCCCGATCTCAAGATCCGTTTCGTCAACGTCGTCGACCTGATGAAGCTCGATTCTCACGAGAATCATCCTCACGGCCTGCGCGACAGCGCGTTCGACGCGATCTTCACCAAGGATAAGCCCGTCATCTTCGTGTACCACGGCTATCCGAAACTCATCCACGAGCTCACCTATACCCGCCACAACCGCAACATCAAGGTGTTCGGTTATATGGAAGAGGGCACGATCACGACGGGCTTCGATATGCGCGTTCAGAATCATATCGACAGATTCCACCTCGTCCGCGAGGCGATGATGAGCCTGCCTCAGCTGGGCAACCGCGGCTCCTTCCTGATCCAGATGATGAACGACAAGCTCGTCGAGCACCGCAACTACATTGCGGAGTACGGCGAAGATTTGCCCGAGATTCAGAACTGGAAGTGGCACACGCCCGAAGATAACAAGTAAGGCGTCCGTATGCCGCAAGGCATTCCGATCAGAACAACAAACCGTCGCCGGAAGGCGGCGGTTTTGCTTTTCTGCGTGCAATGATTTGACAATGCGGGCGGAACTGTGCTATAATCGTATCGCCTGAACGGAAAGAGGAATCTGACCGCAAAGGAGACGAAAAGAAGAACAATTGCGCGCCGCAGAGCGCGCCGTCTCCCTTTGCCGTTCGGGCGGAGGGAGATTTTTTATGGAAGAAAACCGCATCGCCGTCCTCTCCGTCATCGTCGAAAAGCGCGAAGAGGCGGAAAAACTCAATGCCTGTCTCTCGGAATTCGGCGAATATATCGTGGGCAGGATGGGGATACCTTACCGTGAAAAGCATGTTTCGGTATTGTGCGTCGTCATGGACGCGCCCGCGCCCGTCGTCAATGCGCTCACGGGCAGGATCGGTCAGCTCGACGGCGTGACCGCAAAAACGTTATTCAGCAAATTTTAAGTTTCGGAGGCTATCATGAAAAAATTTCTTGCAACAGCGATCGCGCTCACGATCGGCGCAGCTGCCTGTGTGTTTACGGCATGCGCAGGGGAGAATGACGACGGCACGTACACCGTCTATGCGCCCGACGGCGCGCCCGCCTTGGCGCTCGCCAATGCCGTGAACGAAGACGACGATCGGTACGATTTCCGCATCGTCGCATCCAACGCGATCACCGCGCAGGTGCAGGGAGAGGAGCCTGCCGCGGATTTCTGTATCCTTCCCGTCAATGCGGCGGCAAAACTTTTGGGGAAAGGGGAGACCTATCAGATGCTCGGCACCGTCACCAACGGCAATATGTACCTTCTTACCACGGGCGGCAATCCCGAGATCACGGCCGACAATCTCTCTTCGCTCGTCGGCAAAACGGTGGGCGTCGTGCAGCTGAACAACGTTCCCGGACTCACGTTCCAGGCAGTTCTCAGCAGGAACGACATCGACTATCAGATCCTCGGCAACGACGTCGAAGCGGCGTCGGATAAGGTCAACCTGCAAGCGTTTGCCGATGCGTCGACGGTCACGCCCGCAAGCGGATGCGGCTACTATCTCTGCCCCGAGCCGGCGGCGACGGGAAAAATCAACGGCACCGCCTCGAGCGCGAACCCCTTCAAACTCGCAGGCAGCCTGCAAACGCTGTACGACGGCGAAAACGGCTACCCGCAGGCGGTTTTGGTGGCAAAGACTTCCGTGATCGAGGAGGCGAAGTCCGTCGTCGATACCTTCATTACCTATATGGAGGGGAGCGCGGATTTTCTCGCGTCGACTTCGGCTGCCGACGTCGTGGCGCTTTTGGAGGATTGCTACACGGAGGGTATGACGCCTTCGCTGAACGCAAACAACCTCAACGCAACGGTGATTGCAAATTGCTCCGTGTATTTTACCGCCGCGCAGGACTGCAAGTCGCGCGTGAACGCCTTCCTCGCCGAACTCATCGATCTCAACGCGGAATTTACTTCCGCTGTCTCGGATTCCTTCTATTACGCAGGGTAAATGGCTAAGAAAAACGCGCTTTTCTCGGCGGTCGCGCTCATTGCGCTGTGGCTCGTCTGGGTGATCGCCTTCTATCTTGTGCGGAACGACTACGTGCTCCCGTCCTTTTGGGAGACCATCCGCGAAACGGGACGCCTTCTTACGGAAGCGTCCTTTTGGCGCGCATTCGGGAACACTTTCCTCCGCACGCTGTGGGCGTTCCTCGCCTCTATGGCGCTGGGGATCGCGCTCGCAGTACCCGCACACCTTTCCGGGGGCGTCCGCGCATTTCTGGCGCCCGTCATCTCCGTGCTCCGCACTGTGCCGACGATGGCGGTCGTCCTGATGCTCCTTCTGTGGACGACGCCCGCCGTTGCGCCCGTCATTGTCTCCGCGCTCGTTCTTTTTCCTGCGGCGTATGCCGCCGCGCTCGCCGCATTCGACGAAGTGGGGGAGGAGTACGGCGAACTCGTGCGCGCCTTCCGCGTCGGCGCGGGCAGAAAGATCGTAAAAATGTATCTGCCGCTCTCCGCGCCCGTCCTTCTCAAACAAGCGGGCTCCATCTTCTCGCTCGGGCTGAAAGTCGTCATCTCGGGCGAGGTGCTTGCCTCCACATACCGTTCGCTCGGCGGCATGATGCAGGAGGCGCAGATCTATTTGCAGATGCCGCGGCTCATGGCGCTCACGCTGCTGACCGTGCTCATGGGCTTCGCGCTCGAAGGGCTCTGCCGTCTTGCCTATGTTCTTATCGTGAGGTGGAGAAGATGAAACTCGAACACGTCACAAAAAAATACGGCGGGAAGGCTGCGCTCTCCGATGTGTCGCTCGAACTGCGCGAAGGGGAGATCACGGCAGTGCTCGGCGAGAGCGGAGCAGGAAAAACGACCCTTCTCAACGTGCTTGCGGGACTCACGCCTTACGAAGGCAGCGTGGAGGGCAGGGGGGCGTTTTCCTATCTTTTCCAGTCGCCGAAGCTCCTGCCCAATCTCACCGCGGAGGAAAATCTTCGCTTCGTTCTGCCCGAAAATATGTGGGCGGAAATATCGCAGATGCTCGCCAAAGTCGGGCTCGCAGGGCGCGAAAAGTCGTACCCGCGCCAGCTTTCAGGCGGGGAACGCCAGCGTGTTGCCATTGCGCGTGCCTTTTTGTACCCGCACGATCTGCTGCTGATGGACGAACCTTTTTCGTCGCTCGATCTCGCTCTCAAAAAAACGCTCCTCGGGCTTGTTTCAGCGCTCTGGCGGGAGCGGCGCGAAACGGTCGTCTTTGTCACGCACGACGTACACGAAGCGGCAATCCTCTCGCATCGCGCCGTCGTTCTGCACCGCGGCTCCGTGGCGCTCGATCTTCCCGTGGAGGGCGATCTCCCGCGCGATTTTTTCGCCCGAACCGACTGCGAGGCGGCGCTCACAAGGGCGCTCATGGGCGGGAGCGATTAAATTTATCGGAACAAATCTCACAAAATCTGTGTTTTTACGCGTTTTCAAATCCTCTCTATGAGAGGATTTTTTATTTTCTGTGATTTTTCCTTCCAATTTGCGCAAGTTGGAGAAAATGTCATATATTTTGTTGACATTGTCATATAAAGGTGTTAGAATACTGTCATAAAATTTCGTTACATCTCGCGGCTTTCGCCGTGTCGGAGGAATATGAAACAGCCTCATGAGCGTGTGGAGGAGGGGCTCCACCCGATCGAAAACGAAAAACGCCCCCGCGCAGTCGCAAAAAAGAGAGGGGGCTTGCGCCTCAAAGCCAAATATCACCGCCGGGTCACCAAGGTTCTGGCAAGTTTTTCCGCTGCGGCAGTTCTGTGCCTCGGCGTTTTCGGCGTGAACGCGCTCTTTTTTCAGGATACTGCACCCAATGTTGTCGATGAAGGGTTCGTCACTGTCGCGTACGATCTGCCGACGGACGGCTCCACGCCCGATGCGCACACCGCGCTCGAAAATATCGGCTATATGAACACCCGCCTCATGGGACAGGATAATTATTACAACGAGATGCACGGGCTCGTCGATACGATGATCAAGCAGGAGGTGAGCACCTACAAGCAGTTCAGCGACGACGTGCTCATCCAGACGGATATCACCACTTCGAGCATGGTCAATTCGGCGCGGCAGTTCTGCTATGTCGGCGACCGCGTGCTTTGGCGCGACGCCGCGGGCGGCCCCTCCACGTACAACGGCGTGGATACCGTTTGGAAGGACGGGGAGCCTTACGGCAACACGCTCATTGAGGATTTCAAAAAGCGCAACGGGCTGCCCGGCACGTCCTTCTCCGTCTATGTCATCAACGAGGAGACGCTGCTCGGCGCCGATCCCGTCGTCGTCAATGCGGACGGCACCTATACCCAGACCTATTACCTCGATCCCGCGACCGACAAGGCGCCCGCCTACTACGTCAACCAGATGATGTTCACGGGCGGGCTCACGGCGCTGCCTTCCTTCGAGCAGATCACCGTAACGTACACATTCGACAGCACCTGGCAGGTTCTGCAGTCGGTCATCAGCGAAACGTATACGGCGACCATGGGCGTCTCCGTCGGCTGCACCGCGTCCTACACGACGAATTACGAGTACGATACCGAGAAAGCCCTCTCCGACGCATACGATGCGTACTTCAAAGATTATGCCGATAAGCCCGCTACGGGTGCGCCCGACGGGGAAACCGTCACGGCGGCGGCGTGCCTTTCCAATGCCTTCGCACCCGTGCTGAGCGGCCCCGTCACCTTCTCGCTCGATCTTGCGATCGACGGCGCGTCTGTCTCGGGGCTCGTCTATGTGGACGCGGCGGACATGGCGGATATGGAGCTTCGGGCGCAGCTCGGCAATCTCTATATCGGCTATGCGGACGGGCAGATCCGCCTTGCTTACGGCGACGGCGTAAAGGTCGGCTCGGGAACGGAAGAACTCCTCGCGCTCCTGCGCTCCTTCCTTCCGGAAGGCGGGAACGGCGGGATCTCTCTCGATACCGATGAGCTCCTCGCGCAGCTCGGCGGGGGAGACTTCGCAGTCTCCGACGACGGCAGGAGCGCCACGCTCGACTCCACGCTCGGGCTCATGGGGGTCTCGCTTCCCGTTCACTTTGAATTCCTCATCGCGGAGGATGGCACGATCTCGCTCGGGCATATCTCTGCGGATATATCGCTCGACGGCACGGAGATCTCCGCGCGCCTTGCCTATTCCGATGAGAGCGTGCCCGTCAAAGAGGGCGAATATGCCGATCTCATTCCCTATGCGGAGACCGTGCTCGGCATCATGGACAGCGATGTCCTTGCAGTCTCGGTCGATTACGCGGGGAACGGATTCTCCGTCGGCGGTACGCTCAACGTCAATATTTCCGATCTGAACGACCTCTCCGCGCAGGGTACGCTCACGCTTTCCGTCGGCGGCGCGCAAAAGAAGATCGGCATCGCCTATACGGGCGGTTATGCGTATATCGATCTTGACGGCGTGAAGATCAGGGCGAATGCGGAGGAGGCGATCGCGCTCGTCATGCAGTTTATCGGCGGAGAACTTCCCGCCGTCGGCACGGGCGATTTTGCACTCGGCGATCTGCTCACGACGCTCCTCTCCGATGAATTTGCCTCCAATATTTCTCTCTCCGAAAAGGAGAACGTGCTCGAAGTCGTCCTTGCGGGGAACGAACTTCTCAAGGCGCTGGGCGTCGACCTCGGTGGCTTTGCGCTCGGCAACGTGGAACTCTCCGTCTCGGACGGCATGCTCTCCGTCAACGTGCTCGGCGCACAGCTCTCCGTTACCGCAGGGAAGGCATTCTCCGTCGATACCGAGGGGTACACGGATATCCTCCCGATGGTGAACGAACTCATCGCGCTGTTCGGCAACGAGAATTTGCAGGCAAGCGTGAACTACGCGGCGGGCGATCTCACGGTGGAAGGGACGATCCGTCTCAACGTGAACACGCTCGCGGCGGCAGGGGAACTCACGCTCGGGTACAAGGGTAAAACAAAGGCGGTCGGCGTCATCTACGGCGACGGCGAGCTTGGTCTGGATATCGACGGCATCAAAGTCAAAGCGAACGTTGAAGAGGCTGTTTCGCTTATCACAGACCTGCTCGGCGCAGAGGACGGACTGAGTGCGGCGGAGGGCGATCTTCTCGGCAAGCTGCTCTCGCTCGATTTCGGCAGTCTGATAGGGTTTGAAAACGAGAGTTCGGTCGTCGTGAAGGGGACGGAACTGTTGAAGGCGTTCGGGATCGACGTTGCGCTCGGCGACGTGCGGCTCACGGTAAAGGACGGCGCGCTGACGGCGGAAGTGCTCGGGGCGACGGCAACGGTGACGGGCGCGGAGGCGTTCGAGGCGGTCATCACAGAGGAGTATACGGACATTCTGCCGTATGCAGATGCGCTGATCGGATTCTTTGCGGACGCGGAGTATCTGCGTGCGGAGATCGCCTATGCGGCGGGAGAACTTTCTGCGGAGGGGTATGTGAACCTCTCGCTGAAAGAGCTCGCCGTGCAGGGCGAAGTGACGATCGATTACCGCGGTGCGGGGCTCGCCGTCGGGCTCATCTATCAGGACGGTGCGCTGTACCTCAACGTGAACGGGCTCAAAGTGAAGGCGAATGCGGAAGAGGCGATTTCGCTCGTCGCAGATCTTTTGGGTGCGGACGGGAAGGGATTCACGCAGGAAGAGACGGACATTCTCGAAACGCTGTTCTCGCTGGATCTCGGCAAACTCATCAAACTTGACGATACGAACGCGCTCACGGTGAACGTGAAGGGAACGGAACTCCTGAAGGCGTTCGGGATCGATTTTGAGTTGGGCGACGTGTCGCTCACGGTCTCTTCGGAAGAGATCGCGGCAAGCGTGCTCGGCGCACAACTCTCCGTCACGAAGACGACGGAGTTCTCCGCCGATACCGAAGGATACACGGATATCCTTCCGATGGTGAACGAACTCATCGCGCTGTTCGGCAACGAGAATTTACAGGCAAGCGTGAACTACGCGGCGGGCGATCTCACGGTAAAGGGGAACGTAAAGCTCAATGTGAACACGCTCGCGGCGGCAGGGGAACTCACGCTCGGGTACAAGGGCAAAACAAAGGCGGTCGGCGTCATCTACGGCGACGGCGAGCTCGGTCTGGATATCGACGGCATCAAAGTCAAAGCGAACGTTGAAGAGGCGGTCTCGCTCATCGCCGATCTGCTCGGTGCAGAGGGCGGACTGAGTGCGGCGGAGGGCGATCTTCTCGGCAAACTGCTCTCGCTCGATTTCGGCAGCCTGATAGGGTTTGAAAACGAGAGTTCTGTCGTCGTGAAGGGGACGGAACTTCTGAAGGCGATCGGGATCGACTTTGCGCTCGGCGACGTACGGCTCACGGTAAAGGACGGCGCGCTGACGGCGGAAGTGCTCGGGGCGACGGCAA
>ERZ1090879.397-NODE-397-length-27846-cov-5.980893_pt1 | contig 27846 bp, 51 predicted proteins | sample MGYA00478472_ERZ1090879 | MGnify/ENA primary metagenome ERZ1090879 (study PRJEB33644, sample SAMEA5815723) | chicken gut metagenome | biome: Chicken; feature: Gastrointestinal Tract; material: Caecum | place: Ireland | collected 2019-01-01 | study: A study of the... | reverse complement strand
GCTGACGGCGCAGACGGAGCGGCGGCAGGGTTTGGCACTCCAACCGCGACAGTAGACGCCAACACCGGAACGCCGTCTGTTACCGTCACTGCGAGCGGCCCCAATACGGCAAAGGTGTTTTCATTCGCGTTTAAAAACTTGAAGGGCGCAAAGGGCGATACCGGCGCTCAAGGACCGGCCGGTGAAACTGGCCCCCGGGGCCAGCAAGGGGCACAAGCCGCGGCGGGCGCTCGGGGGCCAGCTGGAAAGGGTGTTAAATCCATTGCGCTGACCACTACTGGCGGCGCTGTTACCGGCGGTACAGTGACATTCGACGATGAAAGCACCGCACCAATTACGGTCACTTCGGCAGATGCATAAAAGGAGGGCAGCAAGATGCTTGAATCCGTCTTGCATTATTTGCACAACTGGTTTTTAGTGGCCGTTTATGACGGCCTCTATACCATTAAGGACGGCAGCATTGAGCTGCCTTTCTTGCAATCCGGGCAATACTTTCGGATTGTAGGCAGCCTATTTAACGATGGGGTCTATCAATACAATGAAGAAATCAAATTAACGGATGAGACATTTGACGGAGAAATCTGGGCGCTTGCCGTTCCCAAAATGGTGTTGAATATTACACATCAAATTGAAAACTGGGAAGAAAAAAACGCCGGAAAAGAAGGATTCACGTCAGAAAGTTTCGCCGGATATTCGTATAGCAAGTCTACGAATTCTCGTGGCGTGGCTGTGGGATGGCAAGACGTGTTTGCCACTCAACTTGCGCCCTATCGTAAAATGAGCGGAACATATCAATTTGCCTATCCAAATCCGCACATGACCCCGGCATTGCCTTATGAAGATAATCCGTGGAGGTGATTGTATGAGCCTATTGGATGATTTCGCACGCACTTGTGTGCTGATGGAAAAATCGCGAAAGCCTGACGGTGAAGGCGGATATATCACAGAATGGACAGAGGGTGCGGAGTTTAAGAACTACCAAGCTCTTGACACCTCTATGGAGGCTCGCAGAGCGGAAAAAGAAGGTGTAACAAGCCTATATTCTGCTTTGGTGGATAAGTCTGTACCAATTGAATATAACGACTATTTCAAGGATACAGCTACGGGCGAGACATACCGCGTCACATCCAACCCGGAAGAAAAAGAAGCGCCGAAGTCTGCAAGTCCTCTGATTAGTGCGTTGAAATATTTCACGGCAGAAAAGAGGGCTTTGCCGTCATGACAAAAGCAGCAGCTTTGCAATCATTTTTTGAAAGGTTTTTGCCTTCCTATGCTGCGTCTGCGGTTCCTGACGATGTGATTTTTCCGTATCTCACCTATGAGCTAATTACAAGTGCATGGGAAGACGGCGAGGTCGGGATCACGGTTAATCTGTGGTATTACACAACATCTGAGTCGATCCCAAATGCAAAAGCTCAAGAAATTTCAAACGCCATCGGATTGGGCGGCGTATCCGTCCCGTGCGATGGCGGTTTTATTTGGGTGAAACGTGGAGCACCGTGGTGTCAAAATCTTAACGATGATGCAGACCCAATGATTAAACGGCGGTATATACAGATTACCGCCGAATACATGACTCTCAACTGAAAGGAGTAATCAACCTTGAAATTTACAAGAATCCCTGAAAGCGCGTTTCAGAAGCTCCAGCTTAACGCGGGTATTCTGCTTTCCAATTTCGTGCCTGGCACTGGGACGGTAGAAGAAGCTGATATTCTGGGCGCTACTTCTGGCGGCACTAATTTTGTGGCAACGCCGACCTATTCGGACTTTGGCGAAGATATCGACAATTGCCCAGTTAACGTGCTGGAGCTTAAGCGGCTGGATAGCTGGGAAGTCACCATGTCTGGCACATTTATCACCGTAGATACAACCCTTGCAAAGGCGCTGATTGGTGCAGCAGATATTGATTCGTCTGACGCAACCAAAATTGTACCGCGAAATGATGTTGCAACCACCGATTTTCAGGATATTTGGTGGGTCGGCGACTATTCCGACAAGAACGGCGATACCAAAGGCGGATATGTGGCAATTCACATGCTGAAAGGCCTGTCTACTGGTGGTTTCCAGCTCCAGAGCGGCAACCGCGAAAAAGGCCAGTTTGAGTTTGAGTTTACCGGTCATTACTCGATCAAAGCTCAGGATACGGTGCCTTTTGAAGTGTATATTAAGACCGGCGCAGAAGAGAGCGAGGAATAATATGAAGACTCTTGCAACCTGTAATCCGAAAGAATTCTTATTTCAAACCAATAAAATTAGGAAATCCGTTGCAAATTGGCTGTCGCTCACAAAGGTTATGGAAATCAGAAAGGCAATGCCAAATATTAAGGCTGATGCGACACCGGAAGAAAGACAGTCTGCATTGCAAGAGCAGGTAAAGAAAAATCTTTCTTCTATGCTTGATAGCATTTTAGACGAGCACCCGGAAGAAACGGCCGAGCTCCTTGGGCTGCTGTGTTTTGTCGATCCGGAAGATTTGGAAAACCACAGAATGACAGAATTCCTCGGAGCGTTCGCGGAAATTATCAATTGCCCGGAGGTAGTAAGTTTTTTTACCTCATTGATGCAATTGGATCAGAAAGGTATTTCCGGTACTGCAAAAGTATAAGGCTTGATCTGCTCGAGCTGTACGGGAAAGCGTTTGTGATTGATCACTGCCTTGATGAATTCGAGATAGAGCAAAAGGAAAAGATATACCGGGTATATGTAACAGAAGGGCTACGGGCTATTGCAGATAATACAATGCGATTCGCTGGTGGCGCTTCGATAAAGGCTCGGTATATCGACTTGATTGATCCTAAACCACAAGAAAACCGAACTGGAGAACAGATTGTCGCAGATGTGGTTAAAAAAGCAGGTCTAAAGGTGGTGAGCAAGTGAACGTATTTGAACTTTTTGCAAAAATCTCTTTGAACACTGGAGATTATGAAAAAAGTTTGGGAGATGCAAGTGAAAAAACGACATCCTTCGCAGATAAATTAAAAAATGGCCTCTCCACGGCAGCCAAAGCGGGAGCAGCGGCACTTACTGCGGCGGCGGCTGGCGTAACTGCACTTACAAAGGCATCGCTTGATCAATATGCAGAGTATGAGCAGCTTGTCGGCGGCGTTGAGACATTATTCAAATCATCTGCTGATACTGTACAGCAGTATGCGGCAAACGCCTATCAAACCGCAGGTGTATCTGCAAATACATATATGCAGCAAGCGACGGCCTTTTCCGCATCTCTGATACAGTCTCTTGGAGGCGATACGCAGGCGGCGGCAGAGTATGCCAATCAAGCTATTATGGATATGTCGGATAACGCCAATAAAATGGGTACAGACATAGAATCCATTCAAGCCACTTATCAATCTTTGATGCGCGGCAACTACGCCATGCTGGACAACCTAAAGTTGGGATATGGCGGTACTAAAGCCGAGCTTGAACGACTCGTCGCGGACGCGGAAAAGCTGACCGGACAGGCGCTCGATCCTGCGAAATTTTCAGACGTAATCACAGCTATCCATGCGGTACAAGAAAGCATGGGTATCACAGGTACGACTGCACGAGAAGCGGCGACTACGATTGAAGGCTCTGTCAATATGACAAAAGCAGCGTGGTCGAATCTTTTAACCGGCATAGCTGATGATAACGCGAATTTGGAAGTGCTGATCGACAATTTCGTTTCTAGCGTGGAAGTTGCGGCAAGTAATATTGTGCCGCGTGTCACACAGATTTTATCTGGACTAGGAACAGCGATTGAACAGCTAGCGCCTATTATTGCGCAAGAACTACCTGCCATGATTTCTGCGGTGTTGCCGTCGATGATTAGCGCAGGCGCGCAGTTGCTTATAGGATTGGTCACTGGTCTTGTAAGCGCATTACCACAGCTCGCAGCGCAAATCCCTCAGATTGTAATGACCATTTACAACAGCATTGTTGCAGCGGGGCCGCAATTGCTTTCAGCAGGGGCGCAACTATTATCTATGTTGGTGAATGGAATTATTACCGGATTGCCGATTTTAGCTCAAGGAGTATCGCAAATTGTTATTGGATTTTATGGATTTTTACAAACCCATTTACCAGAATTTCTTGCGGCAGGAGCTGAGGTTGTAACCAACATAGCAAACGGTATTTTATCGGCAATACCGCTTTTGCTTTCTCAATTACCTCAAGTTATTACGGCATTGATAGAATATTTTGTATCCACAATGCCACAAATTCTTGAAATTGGCATACAACTTTTAACCAATTTGATAAACGGCATTATTCAGACAATCCCGGATTTGGTCGCAAGAATTCCTGAGATCATAACAGCTTTTATCAGTACGGTAGTATCTCATTTTCCGGAAATTGTAGCCAACGGCGTTGAACTGCTTGGGCAGTTAGTTGATGGTATTTTGAGCGTGCTTTCTACTGTACGAGATGCGGCAGGCGAAATCATCTCAAATGTTATTGGCGGAATATCTGACCTGTTTGGAGATATTTACAATATCGGCGCGGAAATTGTGAATAAAGCAAAAGATGGCTTTATGAGCATGGTTAACAGTGCGCGACAGTGGGGCAGCGACCTAATCCAAAACTTTATTGATGGTGTTCTTGGAATGTGGAATTCCCTGAAAAGCACGGTGTCTAATGTCGCAAGCACTGTAAAAAGTTTCCTTGGATTTTCTGAGCCGGAAGAAGGCCCGCTGTCCAATTTCCACACTTATGCGCCCGATATGATGGAGCTGTTTGCACAAGGCATCACAGAAAACGAAGATTTAATCAAGCACGCTTTTAATAAAGCGATTGATTTTGACAAAGGAATTGATTTTGAATCTGCACGCCTTAATTTTGCAAATTCCGCTCTTGGCATGTCTTCGGCTGGTGTGATCAACGGGGTATCTTCCGCTGTGCAGTCCGGCAATAGCATCGGGAATATCCAGATCAATCTTGTAATGCCGGACAATACAAAACTGGCATCGTATCTGCTTCCGTCGCTTGTCAACGTATCCAAGGCGAATGGTACACCTATCCTGAATCCGTCGTGAGGTGAGTGAATGACACAACTTATACTTGATACTGATGGGTATAATATTAGCTTACCTGAAAGCAGAAAAGGCGGGTATACTTGCGAGAAACAACCGCTGTCAGTAGATGTTGAAATGGTTACCGGGCGTATTGTCCGAGAATTACGCGGGAATGTATGGTACATCACATATCAGTATGGGTATTTCAATGACGAAGAAAAAAACAGGTTGATTGCAGTGTGCGAAAAAGGGCGGGGGCAGACCATTACATGTGGCTTTCTCCCGCCCGATTCGTCGGGCGCGATGACGTATTCCCAGTTTTTCGTGATGGAATTTACCTATCCTAAATTTATGTGGAGCCGGATCGGAGAAGTCCCGGTTCCCATGTGGGGTGATTTTTCTTTAGAGTTGCGCGAGGTGAAGCCGAGTGATTGAAAGCAGCGCAGCATATAAATCCGCAATTGTCGCAGATGCACGACGTATTCTTCTGCGCGCTATCATTGATATCAGCGATCCCGATATTGTATATGGGGCGGTGAATAGCAGTGGTAGCGCCCCTGTCAGCGATTCAAGCCAATTGAATGACCGAGTATTCAATTTGATTCCCTACGCGACATTAGAGCTAAATAGATGGTCATTGGACGGGACATACAATCTGTTTCCGAGGTCAAATAATGATCAGGTCGGCTTTATTGGGGATGTTCTATCAGATGAAAACGGGGGTTTCCAACCTTCTGTATATGTGGAACAAACATTCTCAAATGTTACAATATTGCAAATCTGCTCGATATTTTTCCCAAATTCGGAATTAGATGGTGTCGCTTCTGATTTTACGGTTGAAATCAAGCAAGGCGGCACGACTTATTTCACGAAAGAATTCGTCGATAACCGAGAATCTGAAATCATCATCGAAGGATTTACGGTAAATAATCCAGATGCAATTAGGATTACGGTCACAAAGTGGTCGTTGCCATACCATAGACTACGCGCTGTAGAAATTATTCCTGGCGTTTACGAGGAATGGGACGGAGATATTATTGCCGAATTCACATTGAAGCATCAAGGAGATGTTTCGTGCTTATCGCTTCCGTATGGCACATGTACGCTGAAGATGGATAACCTTAATAGAAGATTCGAGCCGCGCAACAAAGGCGGAATATTCAAATCTATTGAGGAACGGCAAGGAATCGATATGTTTCTTGGTGTTGTCCTTCCAGATGGCACAACGGAATATAAGCGCGTCGGGGTATTTTACCAATATTCCGGAGGATGGAAAACATCGGACAATAATATCACAATGCAATGGGATTTGGTGGATATTATCGGACTATTGCAAGGCCGCGAATTTATTCCCCCCTCGTCTTTGCCTACTACGCTTGGAGGATGGGCGGCAGCTCTCGTATCGCAGCTTGGTGTTAATTTCGATAGTCGATACTCTGTCGATCCCAATTACAGCGAATTCCCATTAACGGCTAACGTCGAAGATGTTACCGGGGTATCATGCGGCGATCTGCTTATGTGGATTTGTATGGTATCTGGAACATGGCCGCGCGCCGACGCAGAGACGGGTAAATTGGCGATTGAACCCCTGTGGGATCAAGGCGATAAAATCACGCTTGATAACCTTGTGTATTATCCAACCATGAAGGCAAACTCGGATATTGCTGCTATCATTTTCACGCTGAATGATGGCAATAATACGCAATATGTCGTGTCTGGCAATTCAACCGCATCAAGTGACACCAAATCAGTGAGCAACCCATTCATCAAAACGCCAGAACAGGCATTAACCGCAGCGCGCATGATGCTATCTACATTCGGCGGGAACCGGTATGAAATTACTGGACGCGGTAATCCGGCCTCTGAGATCGGAGACGTAGATACAATATGGCTGGACGAATCAAATGCTGCAACCGCCCGCAGAATTCAGCAGGATTTGTCCTTGTCAAATGGCGTTCTTGCGAATTGCGCTAGCGTTTTGCTACAGGCTGACGGTTCTTTTTTGTATCAAAATTTCGTAATCATTACGCAAAGCGGTCAATGGAAAGCGCCGCCCGGAGTTTTTTCTTTGCGTGTAATTCTTGTAGGCGGTGCCTCTGGCGGCACGAATGGCACAGATGGCACATGGAGCGAAGCGGGTGTAGACGGAACGGACGGACAAGGCGGCCTTGTGTGGGCTGGCACAATTGATATCAATGAGTCACAACTTTTTGATGCGGTAATTGGTGCTGGAGGAGATGCAGGCCAGCTTGGGCAACCTACGACTTTCGGGGATTACACCTCTGCGGCAGGAAAGAATTTCGACCCGAACTACACCGATATCGCAAGTGGAAACGCTTACGCAAGAGATGGCGTGCGGTCTCCGCTTCCCAATAGTGGTGATGGCGGAAAAGGCGGGAAAGGCGGCGTAAAGGGTAATCGCCACACGGAAACAACTCAAAATCCGGATGGAAGTTCTAGCTCTCATACCGTGATCGACAATTACCCGGGAGAAGGCGAGCCGGGCGTACCCGGTGCATCAGGTTGTGTTATTATATACTGGGATAAGGAGTGATGCAAAATGCCAGAATGGAACCCTTTAATAATTACTGCGAATTGCTCTCCAAATCCTGTGGCTGTTGGTAATCCTACTGTGCTTTCTGTCATGGTGATTGATGCCCAAGTCGGTCAGATTCCGGAAACATGGTATTCCGGTGAAGTGCGAAGCGGGGAGGTGTAGCGCGTGGCAATATCTCAGGTGCGGGCGCGGCTTAACGGTCAATGGCATACACTGACCTATAACCCCGAGACCCGTACATACCAAACGACGCTTACGCCTGATGTTTTTTCCGGCTCCCAGCCCGGCGGGTACTACAATATCGTGGTTGAGACAACGAATGATTCCGGTGCAGTAACTACAACGGATGGAAATACATTCGCGTCGCTGAAATTGGTGGTACTCGAAACTACACCGCCAACGCTTACAATCATATCCCCGCCGCCCGGATATGTTACTAATAATGTGCCTGAAATCACCTGCACCGCTGTAGACAATGCAGGAGGGTCGGGAATTGATCCGTCTACTGCAAGCGTCGCTCTGGACGGGGAGCCAGTGCCGCCTGAACAAATCACTATCACGGCGGGAAGCGGCGGCGCATACACCATTGTGTATACACCTGCGTCTGCTCTGAGCGATGGAGAACATACCGTAGCATTTGGCATCAGCGATAATGATGGAAATTCCGCAAGTACCAGTGCCGTATATACGATCGACACCACACCGCCGCAGCTTATGGCGAATCTGTCCTTTGCAGAAGTTGTGACCGATGCCTATACTGTAGTGCTTTCTGGTCATACAGAGGATGCGATTGCCAACCCGGTCACTGTAAACGTTTTACACAATGGCAAGCAATCTGCACTGACACTAGATGAGCTAGGCAATTTCAACCATGAAATTAGCTTGTCAGTAGGTGAAAACAGTATTACAGTGACAGCTACAGACGCGGCAGGGTTATCGAGCGAACAAGAATTCTACTTGATCCGCCTGATAACTGACAGAACGCAAAATGATGTTGATCGTGTGAATGAATTGGCACAGAAAATGATGCTAGGCACGGTATCAACGCAGGAGCGAGACGAATGGTTCTCGGGTATGCGCGGGGCATATAATGCGACCGATCTTAACCGTGTGAACACGGCAATGGAGTATCTTAATGGCTGGATAACAGACGCCGGATACGCCACCGGATATGCAGATCAGGGAATAGAGTGGACAATGAGCGATATACAGGTGCAAGCACAAATGGCGGCGTACTTAAACAATGTCGCTGCAATAGGATCTGTATTTCCGCTGGAAAATCCGCCAAGCCTACCTGAATCTATGGTCTATTTGACTTACATTGGCGCAAACGCTATCGAAAAAATACTGGTTTTAACAGATAAAATTAACCCGCTGTTGGAGAAATCTCTATTCTACAGTGGAGAAGTATTTTGTGGAGAGGTGTAATTATGCAAGATGGAATTATCGCCGGTAATGGCAACAGCAGATATCTCAAGACGGTTTCTGCTGCTCTTGGGCTGTATCCAACTTATGAGGACTTTATGGCTGCACTCATTGCAGGCACATTTCCTATTGACTTAAACGGCACTAATGCAGCCGGATGGACACAGCAGGGAACGGCGCTGAATAAGGCGAATTTGCTCACCGATGCAACCGCGGCACTATTCGGCCTTGGATCAAATGCAGTGCCGAATGATGTACTTGCAAAAGTGAAAACTCTGCTTGATGGAGAACGTTCTCATGCAAATACAAAAGCATTTATAAAGATTGGGAGTTATATAGGGACGGATACATATGGAGCAAATAATCCGACGTCATTGTCATTAGATTTCCCGATCGGTTTTGTGTGGATATTTGCAAGTATGAATACAACCGATAATTATATGAATACCACCTATGTTGATTACCGTCCGCTTCTTTCCTATGAAGCATTAACGACATCTTACCAAAAAGACTTAGGTCTGGCTATTAGGGGTGATTTAGGAAATGATTATGGGAAAATAAGCCCTGATGGTAAGACAATATCTTGGTACAATACTTATGATCAAAATGTTCAATACAATAGTGCTCAGTACAAATATTTCTATATGCTCATTTCAAGGTGATAATTATGTACTACATCAATAACAATCCAACTGAATCGGGAAATTACGGAAACCCAATGGGACAACCATTCACTGACTGCATAGAGATGCCGGACGAATTCTTGAGTGCATATCTCGATGCAAATGGATTTGTAAATATCATGGTTGATGACGGCGTTGTAACTAGTGTTGAAAAGAATGTGGACGCATGGGGAGCATGGAAAGCAACATTGCCGCCGGAAGCCGACCCTCTTGTACAGGCAAAATCAGAAAAGTGCGCGGAGTTATCAAATCTGTGCGAATCGGCGATTAACGCTGGAACGTCTGTCAAACTGCCGGATGGAACGGAAAAGGATTTTTCGTATTCTACCGCAGATCAAGCGAACGTAAGCGAAATGTTTCTTGCCTGTATGATGGGTGCGGAAAGCTACCCGTACCACGCAAACGGCGAGGGGTGTATGACATACACCGCCGCAGAAATTATTTCTATTTACGGCACGCTTTCCATGTATAAAACAATCCAAATCACGTATCAGAACCAGTTAAAACAATACGTCAATTCCCTTGAAACCGTCGATGATGTAAACGCTGTGCAATATGGACAGGAACTTTCCGGCGATTACCTGACAACATATAACACTCTGATAACGGAAGCACAAACACAAATGCAAGCCGTTCTTGCAAAGGTTACTGGAAATGAAACTGCGTAATAGTGTTATACTGCATACGCTTATGAGCGTTGCGGGCGGTCTAATCTATATGGGAATAGAAATCCTGTGGCGTGGTCACACGCATTGGAGCATGGGAATTCTTGGTGGTATTTGCTTTGTCCTTATAGGTTTGCTGGATGAATGGCAGGAACACCCACATATGTTATTGCAAATGATACAGGGCGCATCCATCGTTACTGCATTGGAACTTATCACGGGCGTTATAGTAAACATATGGCTTGGTTGGAATGTGTGGGACTATTCCGACATGCCGTATAACGTAATGGGGCAGATTTGCCCGCAATTCATGGTAGCATGGTTTTTCTTGTCGGCAGCGGCAGTTAAAATAGAAAACCTTTTGCACAAAATCTTTGAATGAAAGGCGGCGTTGCCATTGGACAAATGTATTAGAGACTCGGAAAAAGAATGTATCGGATCGGCAAAGGCTGCAATCCTTGAAAAGCGCATTGAAGCGCTTGAAGAAGGAGCGGAAAAATCCAGCAAATTCCGAGAAACATTTTATGAATGGCAGAAAAGACAAATTGAACTAAATACGCGCATCGAGGAAGATGTAAAATACACACGACAAGATGTGCAAAAATTGGTTCAGTGGCAAGAAAACCAGCGGGAAAAGCCGAGCAAACGATGGGATGCTGTTATTTGTGCTGCTATTGGCGTTGTGGTTGGTTTTGTGCTGAAAAGCATGGGTATTTTCTGAAAGGAGAAAACAATATGAGCGACAAGACAAAAAAGTGGTTTAAGGCAGCAGGAATCCGAGCCATTAAGACCGTTGCGCAGTCTGCGATTGGCGTTATTGGCGCGGCTACTGTCCTTGGTGATGTAAGCTGGCCTATGGTTGCATCTGCCGCCGCTCTTTCTGGCGTTGTATCGTTGCTTACAAGCATTGCCGGTTTGCCGGAGGTGAGCAACGATTGAACATTCTTGTCATTGCTGGACACGGGGGGAATCCTTATGACCCGGGAGCATGCGGATGCGGCTACAAAGAAGCCGTCGAGACACGCAGACTTGCAACGGCTGTCGCGCCACTGCTGCGAGCCTACGGATTTAACGTCACTATGTATGACCAGAACAACGACGCATACAAGATTTTGCGAAACGGCGGCAGCTTTCCGCTGTCCGGTATCAACTATGTGCTGGAAATCCACCTCAATGCTGGTGTAAGCGACGAAAACGGAAATGGAACAACGACCGGAACGGAAGTTCTGGTACATAGCGCAGAAAGCGGCGTTACGGTAGAGCAAGCAATTTGCCGACGTATTGCCGCGCTTGGGTTCAAGAACCGTGGCGTAAAGCGTCGCAGTGATCTGCTTGTTATGAACACGGTGCACCGCAAAGGCATCAGTCATGCGCTTGTGGAAACCTGTTTCATTGACGATGCAGACGATATGAAGCTGTACAAAGAAAAGTTCTATGCAATCGCACATGCGATTGCGGACGGAATTGCAGAAGGATTCGGAAAGGCGGTTAATGACATGACAGAAGCAGAAGTGAAAAAAATTGTGTCCAACATGCGGCAGGCAGAAACCTACAACACGGTGGAGGAATGTCCGGCGTGGGCGCGGCCGACCGTGCAAAAGCTGGTCAATAAGGGATATCTGGAGGGCAGTGCGGACGGCGATCTTGATATGAGCTATGACTTCATGCGGATGCTGGTCATCAATGACCGCGCGGGCGTTTACGGCGAATAGTACATCAACCCTTGCAATTTTGGCCGCAATATAATACTATACCAATGAAAGGACGTGATAATATGGATAGTAAAAAAACCGCGGGAGAAAATCAGGTGAAATTTGATGATACGCAAACCGTACCGCTTGCGTATCATGAAATGTGCATGACGCGCAACCATAAAACCGTGCTTCGGCTCTTGATCTTCTGGGCACTTTCCGTTGTTCTGGTGGTCGGGATATTCGCGTACATGTGGCTGCAATATGATTATGTCAGCAGCACTGAATATTCTGGGGTATATAATATCACAGATTCGCAGGGAAACGTTGTATCATCTGATTTGACACCGGAAGATGTTATCCGTATTATGGAGGATTTAAGCAATGGCAACAGTTAGAAAGAAAAGGATACGCAGGAGAAAAGGTGGCGCGAGCAAGGGCACGCGTGCCAGAAAGCCTAAGTGACCTCACACGTTCGGATTGGGAGCGTGTTATATTTCAGGCGGCTCTTGGACAAGAGGACACCAAAATTGCAACAATGTATTTGTTGGATGCCATACCGCAAATAGATATCGGTATTGAGTTAGGATTGGAGCGCAGCACGGTATCTCGTCGCTTGCCGAAAATACTCAGCAAAATAGAACGAACTGCACGAAAAATCAATATATTTTAACCCAGAGGGCGGATTACTCCGCCCTCTTTTTTTATTTTCACATAACGTCACTATATATCACACAAACGCAGCACAAGAAAATTGTGAAAAAGTTACAATTTAATCATAGGAGGACACAGGAACAGGCGGCACACGTCTCCGCCACGCAAACGCGTTTCCGTGTCCTCTTTTTTCTATTTTTGGAGGCGGCTTAGATGGTTTCTTACGAACTGCGCCTTGAGCGATTAGGGTACAAACCCGAATGCGCGCGACGGATTGTATCGGATTTCATATCAACCGGAAAAATCGATGATTTGGTTGATTACATTGAGTATAAAGAACAAGAAAAATTATCAATCAGCGAGCATGTGACAGATATTTTGGGATGAAATATTCGTTTTACAACCCCAATCCATCTTCGCGCAATGTAGGCGACTGCACAGTGCGTGCGCTATCAAAGGCATTGGGTCAAGACTGGATGGAAACATACATCGGAATTTGCATTGAGGGTGCGTTACGCGGCGACATGCCGAGTGCAAATGCAACCTGGGGCGCATACCTTCGGCGGCATGGCTTCCGCCGGGAACTTGCGCCAGAGGATATCACGGTCGCGGAGTTTGCAGACACACACCCGGTCGGCACATACATCCTTGCGCTGTCCGGTCATGTTGTCTGCATCATCGACGGGACGCTGTATGACACATGGCACAGCGAAAACGAGATTGTTTTGTATTTCTGGCAGAAAGGATAACGTGAAATGCCTTACATCAATCCATACGGGATGTACCAACCAATGTATCAGGGCATCCCCAACATGCAGCAGTATCAGCCGACTATGCAGCAGCCCACACAGCAACCGGCGCAACAGCCTGCACAGCAAATGCCGCCGCAACAAGGGAATAACGGAATTATCTGGGTGCAAGGAGAGGAAGGCGCAAAAGCGTATATGGTAGCTCCCGGCAACTCGGTTTTCCTGATGGACAGCGAGGCTTCTGTATTTTACATCAAGTCCTCTGATGCGTCCGGCATGCCTATGCCACTTCGCATATTTGACTACACCGAACGCACGTCAGCGAGAACGCCCGCACAGGTAGCGCAAATGCCACAAGAGGAATATGTCACACGACAGGAGTTTAACGCACTGGCGGCGCGTCTGGATGCAATGACACGCACGGATCCTGTAAAGGAGGAAACGGACAATGCCTAATCCTGTTTTTAATGCACTGGGCGGCAATCAGCAGCCAAATATGATGCAGCAGTTCCAGCAATTCATGTCTCAGATGCAGGGTAAGGACCCCAAGGCCATGCTGAATGATCTGGTATCCAGCGGGCGGGTGTCCCAGGAACAGCTCAACGCCGCCCAGCAACAGGCGCAGCAGTTGGCAAACGCGTTTCAGTCTATGCCTGGATTTGCAAAGAAGTAAACAAACAACATAACAAATAAACTAACAAAACCTAAATCTCTTTACTTTCTTCTTAACTTAATCAAATTCCTGGCCAGGGTTTGAAATAAATTCACAAAGGAGAAATTGCAATGTCTCTTTCCAATGAAAGCACTGTAATGACCATGCCTGTGGCTCCGGTCTATCAGGGTAACAACTGTGGCTTCGGCAACGGCTGGGGCGGCGACTGGATGAGCTGGCTCCTGCTGTTCGTCCTGTTTGGCGGCTGGGGCTACGGCGGCTTCGGCGGTGGTTTTGGAGGCGGCTATGGCGGCTTCAACACTCCCAACGCTCAGGGGGTTATCACTCGTGCCGACCTGAATGATGGCTTCGCCCTGAACGGCCTCCAGAACGGCCAGACCTCCATCAAGGACGCTGTAACCAATGGCTTCCACGGGGTTGACACCGCTGTGTGCCAGCTGGGCTATAACACCCAGCAGGGCTTCAACAATCTGGCTTCCCAGCTCGCCTCTTGCTGCTGCGAGACCCAGAGTGCCATCCAGGGCGTGCGGTATGATATCGCCACTTCTGCGGCGGCCACCCAGAACACCATCCAGAACACCACCCGGGACATTATTGACAACCAGACCAGCGGCATCAACGCCATCATGGGCAAGCTGTCTCAGATGGAGTACAACGGTCTGAACGACAAGTACCAGGCGGCTCTCGCTGAGAACCAGGCGCTCAAGTTCCAGGCCAGCCAGACCGCTCAGAACGCTTTTATCACTGCGAACCAGGAAGCTCAGACTGCGGAGTTGCTCCGTCGCCTGGGCCGGGATTGCCCCGTGCCCGCTTATTGGGTACAGCCTCCCACGCCAGTTCAGGTTCCGTGTAACCCTTGCAACTGCAACTGCTAAACAGTATGGATTGTAATTGATAATCCGTATAAAGTGTGGTATAATTAGCAAGAGGTGATTTTATGAGAAACCCCTTGCGGACAAGATACAACCACATGAAAGAACGCTGCTATAACCCGAACAGTAAGTCTTACCATAGGTATGGAGGACGTGGAATTAAAGTTTGTGACGAATGGCTCAATGACTTTTCTGCTTTTGAAAGTTGGGCTTTATCACACGGGTATAGTCCAGAACTGAAACTCGACCGAGTTGATAATGATGGAGACTACTGCCCAGAAAACTGTGAGTTTGTCACAAACAAAAAGAATTGCCAGCACAAAGGAAACACAAGGTATTATACCCTAAACGGGAGAACTCAAAACCTCGCACAGTGGTGCGAGGAAATGAAAATACCTTATGCGACAGTGTTGACGAGGCTTGATAGATATGGCTGGGATTTTGAAAAAGCCATAACTACTCCCCCAGCGAAACGGGATAAAACAAGGCTTATTGGGAAAAAGTTCGGGCGGTTAACCGTTTTAGAGTATGTCGGGAACGATGGGCAAAACTCTATTTGGCGGTGCCGGTGTGATTGCGGTAACGAAGTTATAATTCGGGATTGCAAGCTTGTGACCGGACACACCAAAAGTTGTGGTTGCTTGCAGCGCGAAAAGGCAAAAAAACGGATGGAGACTAACAATCCAATGAAAAAGCAGAAATAAAATTTCAACTTTCCGGAATTACCGGAATGTTCGGCCCCGTGCCGATTTTGAACCATGCGGCGGGGCAATAGTCCTGCCGCTTATTTTTTTTCAGAAAGGAATGATTTTTACGGCTGAATATACCAATATTGCGGTACAGCAGATTGCCGCAAACGGAAATGCGGTGTTCAACGAAACGCCGGTATCCAGCTCTAACGGCATTGTGCATCGTGACGGCAGCGGAATTGTAACGCTGCGCGGACTTACGAATCAGTGCCGCGCGCGGTATCTTGTAATCTTCAGCGGCAACATTTCGATTGCAACCGGCGGAACGGTTGCTCCGATCTCTATTGCAATTTCTGTCGAGGGCGAAGCACTTGGCAGCGCTACGGCGACCGTAACGCCCGCCGCTGTAAGCGACGAGTTTAACGTATCGGCTTTTGCCTATATCGATGTGCCGCGCGGCTGCTGCGTCACTGTGTCGGTAAAGAACATCAACACGCAGACGATTGAATTGCAAAATGCTAATCTGATCGTCACGCGCGAGTGCTGAAAGGAGAACAAACATGGAATACATGGACAAACTTAAAGATAAACTGTGCAAAGAGCTGGACGAATACGCCCGCAAGCCTGATATGAGCGCAGGCGACCTTGAAGCGATCCACAAGTTGAGCGACACCATCAAAAACCTCGATAAGATTGAGATGCTTGAGGATGACGGATACTCACAGCGCGGCTACAGCCGAGAGGGCGGTAATTCCTACGCTCGCGGATCCAGCTATGCTAATCGCGGCATGCACTATGTCAGAGGGCATTATAGCCGTGATGGATATTCCGATGAAGGCCGTGGCGGCAGGGGCGGATATAGCCGCCATGATGCGAAAGAGGCCATGATGAATCAGATGGAAAACCTCATGGATGAGGCGGAAAGCGAGCGTGAGCGCGAGATCATCCGCCGCGCAATGTCCCAGCTCGAAAACGCCTGATAAGGGGGCGTTCGCATGTTGGACGCAAAAGAAATCGATATTGAGATTGCGCGCCTTGAGTATGGCGAAAGCAGTTATCCGGCTTACGCTAAGCTGGCAAACTTGTACACCATTCGCAATCAGATGAACCGTAAGGAACACACTGAATACGATCAGGAATATTCGGCGGCTCCTGCTGCGGTTGAATACGATCCGATGGTAGCGCAATATGGGGATAGCGAATTTCTCGCATCTATTGCGGGTAAACACCCTGCGGATACATGGGGTATTATGGATGACCTGATGGATACGCTGCGCATTACGAATCCACGGGTATATAATAGCGTAATGCGGAAGATCAATTCCTTGTGAGTGTTGCACCTGATGTTGCACCAATTCGCTCAAACCCGCACCACGTCTGAGAAAAATGAAAAAACCCGCATGATGCGGGCTTTTCGCGATTGGTGACCCAGCGGGGATTCGAACCCCGGACACCCTGCTTAAAAGGGAGATATCCACCTTTGACAAGTAAATCGATCAACCACTTTTCTGTGCCCTCTGGCTCTGCTTCGGCGGAGTTGGAGGGCTTTTCCTTTTGTTTGTATGGCTCGTCCTTGTACCCCATCAGATAATCAATAGATACCCCGTATTTTTCAGCTATCTTTATCCAAAATTCAGAATCCGGCTCTCGCTTTCCGGTTTCGTAGTTATTGTAAGTCGTCTTTGCAACTCCTACACTTTTACCAAACTCTTCTTGCGTCATTTTCAGCGATTCTCTGAACGCCCTAAGATTTTTATACATGGCTACACCTCCTTTATCGGGCATCTTCATTGTATATCTAATAGTATTCGTTGTCAAGAAAAAATTTCTCAAAATGTGGATTTGCCTATTGATAATTCTCATATTGTGGTTTACAATATAGACAGTCCACAAAATGAGGATTGGAGGTGTGACAATGACAGTAAGAAGCAACATCGAGGCAGAGCGCGGCCGTCTCCGCATGACCAAGGGTTCTATGTGTAAGGCGCTCGGGGTGACACTCAAGCCGTACAACCACTATATCAATGGTGGGGCGATTCCATCGAACAAACTTGAAAAGCTGCGCGAGCTGACTGGGTGTTCGGTAGACTATCTTCTCGGCATGAATGATAAGCCCGTTTCGTAACAGGCGCGGGCAGAAAGGAGAAAACACAATGGAAAACAATTTTTTACTGAATTCAAAAAACGTTACAACGATATGAAAGAACGAGGGGAGAAAATTATTTCCTTGCTCGATGGAATGAGATATGAAAACGCAATCGCAACACTGGACTGGTGTAAAGAAAAATTGGGTTGTGCGGTAATTCGGTCGCGCGATATTTTCCCGGACAGTGCGGACGAACGCGTACAGGCTTATCTGGATGAAAAGGCGCGGCAGGAGGGAGACGGTGAGTAAATGAAAAAGCTCAATGATATTGCGCTGATATTGGCTGTGAGTGGCTTGGTTCTGCCGGTTCTTGCTCTTTGGATGCGTCTACACACAGGGTGAGGTGAATACGATGACGATTGACGAAAAGGTATATGCATATCGAATGCGCCTTGAGGGCAACACAATTCAGAAAATTGCAGATCACTTCGGTGTATCAAAACAATACATTTCCAAGGAATTGAGAACTGATCGAATCAGGAGTAACGAAAAGATCGTAGATGCATGCATCTAGCCCAACATAAGAAAATTCCTTATTCAAGAAATGTTAACAGGCCATAGCTTTTCTAACAAATCAGGGATTTCGTGTGTAACACTTCGCAATATATTAACAGGCAAAACAGACCCGCGGAAGGAAACCATCGACCGAATACTTGAATTTACCGGCCTTACATATGAACAGGCGTTTTCCAAAGATTAAAAAATGCCCCGCCGGATGCGGTCACATCCGACAGGGCGCGACACCACGTAATAGCGCTACGCGGTATCGGAAGAATTATACCATATCTTCCGGCCGCTGGCAAGGACGGAGGATAAGATATGAGCAAAGATAAAACACTGGAAGCCTATACGGGCGAGGCAAGAAACGCTGTGCTGGAGTTCAAAAAACTGGTCGCGGCGTTCTGCGGGGTAGATGTCGAAGATGTTGAAATCAAGGTGGAGGTGAAACGGAATGAAAACCAAAATTGACGCGCGGACGCTGGAAAACCAAATTCGCGAGGTGTCCGGCAATCAGTATTGCACCTATGCAGATGTGCAAAAGGCAACCGGCCTGAGCTACTGGCAAGCGCAGAAGATTCTCAGTCATGCGTTAGTGCCTATCGCTAAAACAAAACCGCGCCGGTATCTGGTTCACCATGCGGCGCAGGTGCTGGCAGGTGACCGCGCATGAACCATTATCCATACATTTGGCTGGTCAGCTTATTTCTGATCGGCTGGGCATCGGACGGCGGGCTGTCGCTCGGCGCGGTAGTGATGCTGGTGCTGCTGTGGTTTGCAGCTGGCCTGATTGGCTTTGCGGTATATAGCCGCGAGCAGGTCAATAAGCGCCAGCACGAACTTAACGAGCGGATGAAAGGGGCGCGCCGATGAAGTACAACAAGCGCCGCCGGGATAACGTTAAGGAAATGCAGCGCCGCATGATCTCACAGGCCATGCAGACGGCGAAGCATCCGCGCGACTACAGCGCAGCGAAAAGAATCGGGGTGATGCCTAATGTATCCCGTAAAGTACCGGATACTGTATCCGGAGATTGAGCGCTGGATGCGGGGAAATAGGGTTTCAATCAGCGAGCTTGCGCGGCGCGTTGGGATGACTGACCAGACCATGCAGAACAAGCTGTACGGAATCAACCAGTTCAAACTAACCACGATTCGGAAGCTGATCGATTTGACTGGCATCCCGTTTGAAACGCTGTTTAGAGAATGAAATAGCCGCCTACCCGTTGGCGCGGGATCGGCGGAAAAGAAAAATACACACCTAAATAATAGCAGAGATGGAGGAAATGTCAATATGCAAAAGAAATTTGAATTAACGTCTGAAACAAAAGTTGTTTTTGGACGCACATTGCACAGAATCAAGGCTCTGATTTCATTTGGGATTGTATCCGCAGACGATTTGGGCGGATGGATCGAAAAAGAAGAAAATCTCGATCATTCCGGCGACGCGTGGGTTTCCGGCACCGCGGGGGTTTCCGGCGACGCGCGGGTTTACGGCGACGCGAGGGTTTCCGGCGACGCGAGGGTTTACGGCAACGCGTGGGTTTACGGCAACGCGAGGGTTTCCGGCAACGCGGAGGTTTCCGGCGACGCGAGGGTTTCCGGCGACGCGAGGGTTTCCGGCATTGGAGCAATTTTCTGGATTGGCGCAGTAGGATCCCGAAATGGTACAACCACATTTTTTGCGTGTAAAGACAAAAAAATCCGTGTTACATGCGGGTGCTTTTTTGGCGATTTGGAGGAATTCGAAAAAGCGGTCAAATCCACACACGGCGATAATCAGCATGCAAAAGTTTATCTGCTATCCATCGAGATGGCAAAGGCTCGAATTGGTCTTGACGGAGTAGATGAAAATGATTTGGACACCAGAGCTACCGATTGAACCGCCGGAGCGAAAAGATCAAGACCGTATCAATCATCTGCACGATATGCAAGATGCAGAATTCGAGATCGGCGCGTTTTTGGAGGAGTATAAAAAAATATTCCCGGAGGAGATCAAGAATTTTCTGCTTAATTTGAGAATACGGGTTTCGGATGAAATGGAGAGTTAGACATGAAAAATGAAATTATTTTGACAGTGCATAAGCCGAAAGAACGGGTTTGCGATGTAGTCAGGATCTCACCTGAAGCCGCACAAATCCTGAATGAGCTTGCAGCACAGACAGGCTTACCGATCAAGCACATTGCATCGTCTATCATCATGCAAGGCGCAGATTTTGTTCGCGTAGTGGAGGAATCTGAATGAGCACACCAGATCATGTGACGCATTACACGATGGGTCGCGGACAAATCGAGGTATCTTTTCCAAACGAAGATGCAATTTGCCGATGGTGTCCGTATTGCTATTCGGAATATGGATTAGACCGTGCGCGATGCCGAATTACTGACGAGGTTTTGCGGTTCCCTTATAGCGAAAGAGGGATTAAATGCCCGTTAATTATTGAGAAGGAGGAATGACTTATCGGTATTCCAGTTTTGATTTTAGGTGAATCCGGAAGCGGGAAAAGCGCCAGCCTGCGGAATTTTAAGCCCGACGAATATCTCCTGCTGAATGTAGCAGGAAAGCCGCTCCCTTTCAGGGGAAGGCCGAAATATGTCATTGATAACCCGAACTATCAGCGAATGTGCAAAAATATTTCAAATTCGCCGTGCAAAATCGTGGTTATCGATGACAGTCAATACATGATGGCATTTGACTTTTTCGACCACGCCAAAGAGATCGGTTATCAGAAATTCACCGATTTAGCTTTGAATTTCAAAAACCTGATCGATACGGTGCGCAAATTTGCCCCGCCGGATGAAATCGTCTATTTCCTGCATCACGTCGAGACAACGAATGAAGGAAAAGTCAAGGCAAAGACAATCGGCAAGATGATTGATGAAAAGTTGACATTAGAAGGTCTTTTTTCAATCGTTCTGATGTGTAAGACAGACGGGAAACGACACTATTTCGAAACGCAATCAGACGGAAACACAACAGCGAAATCACCTATGAATATGTTTGATCCGGAAATTGACAACGACCTGAAATTTGTAGATCAGACGATCCGCGAATATTGGGAACTGGATAAAATCACAGAAGCAAAGGAGACAAAAAAATGAGAGCATTTAAAGGTTATGAAGCAAAGAAGCAGGGCGGCGCGCGCGGAATCCTGCCCGCTGGCGGCTATGTCGCAAAAATCCTCAATGCAGAGGAAAAGCGCTATGACTGGGGCGACGTCCTGCTGATCTCTTTTGATATTTCGGAGGGTGAGCGTACCGGATTTTTCAGCAAGGACTATCAGGAGAATTCCAACGAAGACAAGAAGTGGCGCGGCACTTACCGCCTCCACATCCCCAAGGATGACGGCAGCGAGAAGGACGGCTGGACGAAAAACACCTTCGGCAGCGCTATGTGGGCTATCGAGGAATCCAATCAGGGGTATACCTGGAATTGGGATGAAAAGAGCCTGAATGGGAAAACGGTCGGTGTGCTGTTCCGCAATAAAGAATGGGAAATGAACGGGAATACCGGCTGGACAACGGAATGTTGCAAGCTGGAATCTGCTGACGATATCCGAAACGGCAAATTTCGCATTCCCAAGGACAAGCCGCTCAAGAACAAGCAGAGCAATACGTCTGATTTTGTCCCGAATGTAGAGGCCGACGACGGCGAAAAGCTCCCGTGGGAGACTGAGGGCGCGTTATAATGACCATACCGGAAATTGATAGCGCCTTGGACACGCTAACGGTTTTGGTGGATACCAGAGAACAGGACACACCTTTATTTCGCAAAAGAATGCGGGCGGTCGGGTTCCCAACAAAGCGCCAAAAGCTAAATTTTGGTGACTACAGCTGTTCGGTTATGGCGGACGGTGCAGAAATTGATTTATCTGCATCGTTCGCAATCGAACGGAAGATGAGCCTTGACGAGCTGGCACAATGCTACACACGCGGTCGGAAGCGATTTGAACGGGAGTTCGAGCGGTGCAAAGCGGCAGGCGGGAAAATGTATCTGCTGATAGAGGGCGCGTCATGGGAGGGCGCATATAACGGACTTTACCGAACGCAGATGCACCCGCATTCGCTGATTGCGTCCATGACAGCATGGCTTGCGCGGTATAACTGTCAAATCCTGATGTGCAAGGCAGAGACAACACCAAACCTGATGCATGATATTTGCTACCGAGAAGCAAAGGAACATTTGGAACGGATGTGCAGCAATGAATCCAATCTATGAACGCATCAAAGAGGCCGTGCCGCTGACAGAAGCAATGAAGTTTTACGGCATAGACCCCGGCTGGAATGGCAATACACATTGCCCGTTTCATGGTGAGGATAAGCACCCCAGCATGAATGTGCGCAACAATTTCTATTATTGCCACACTTGCGGGGCGCATGGTGACGTGATCGGCTTTGTATCACAGCTTTTCGGCCTGAGACCATCAGCGGCGGCAATGAAACTTGATACCGATTTTGGACTGCACATGATCGGGCAAAAAGTTGATCGAGTAGAGCAGGCACGCATACAGCGTCAGCTTGCAGCGCGTGAACGCGATCTAATGCACTTCCGCGATACATACCGCAAAAAAACATTAGCTTATCGCATTTTGCGCAATGCCTATAACAATTTCGCGCCCGGCAGCAATGACGAATGGGTCAATGATTTGTACGTCATGGCCTCCAAACATCTGCCGGAACTTGAACAATGGTTCTTTGAAAATCCATACAGATAGGGGTGAGCCTTATCACAAAGCAAGAAATACAGAAACAACATAAAATGGCGCTTGCCGAAAAAGCGGTGCAAAACGGTATCATTCCAAAGCTGTATACCAAAGAGGACTTTATGTTTTCCACGGAGCCTTACGAATATCTTGACGGCCTGAAAAACCCTTTTAACAAACAGCGCGCCTTAACAGCTATGTGTGACATGGCGGGCGCGGTGGGGTTTAACTCATTCAAAAAGACCTACGACGACTATCGAAAAACGCAAAAGGGGCTTAATGTTGCAGACGTTGAGAACAACACCATTGCATTATCGCAATACGGCCTGCCGGATGCGCCAGAGTATTCCCTTGGTATGTGGTGCTGTGATGAATTGGGCGTATATCGCATGGGGGAGAACGGGCAAGAAATTGTTGCGTGTCCCCATATCATATTCCCGTTCAGACGGCTTGTAAACGCTTATACGGGTGTAGAGAAGATAGAGCTTGCCTATAAGCGTGGAACGCGCTGGCGGTCCGCTACAAAGCCAAAAAGCACCCTTGCAAGCGCGAACAAAATTATAGAATTGGCAGATGAGGGCGTAGGTGTAAATTCCGACAATGCAAAAGAGCTGGTGAAGTATCTTAGCGACGTTGAAGCCATGAATTACGATATCATGCCAGAGATACAGGCGTTTGACCGGCTGGGCTGGATGGAGAACTACCAATCATTCAGCCCATACCTCAAAGGGGCCGTATTCGACGAAGCGGACGCATTCCGCGGCGTTTACGATGCGGTATCCAGGCATCACGGATCCTATGATACCTGGATGGAGAATGCCCGCAGGATCCGGGCGGAAAGCCCCGTGCAGACCAAAATGGCGCTTGCCGCGAGCCTTGCGAGCGCGATCGTCAGGCCGTGCGGCGCGAACCCGTTCTTTCTCCACCTGTGGGGCGGGACGGAAGCAGGCAAAACGGTTGCGCTGATGTTCGCCGCCAGCGTGTGGGCGGACCCGGAATGCGGGCGGTACTGGAAAACGTTCGACGCCACCGCAGTTGGCCAGGAAAAGATGGCCGGCTTTCTCGGGAACCTGCCGCTCATCATTGACGAGCTGATGCTGATCCGGGATAAAAAATCCTTTGATGATATTGTATACCGGCTGTCTGAGGGGCAGGGCCGGACGCGCGGAAACAAGGAAGGCGGCGTGCAGCGGCAGGAAACATGGCGGCTGTCCATCATCACGACGGGCGAGCAGCCGCTTTCTAGTGCAGCCTCCGGCGGCGGCGCCGTAAACCGCGTGATCGATTGCGAGTGCACGTCAAAGCTGTTCAGTGCCCCGCATTGGGCGGCAAATTCTTTCCGGGATCATTATGGCTGGTTCGGTGAAAAGTGGGTCGAGTGGCTCATGCAGGACGATAACCTTGAACTGGCCAAAGCTGCATACAAGGGCTATTACCGCACGATCACCGACAAGAAGATCACGACCGAAAAGCAGGCCAGCGCGGCGGCGCTGCTCCTGACCGCGGACAGCCTCGCAACTGAAGCATTTTTCGATGACGGACAGGCGTTTACATTGGAGGATGTCGAACCGTTCCTGACATCTGTGCAAGATGTCGATCAAAACGAGCGCGCTTATGAATACATCCTTGAAATGATCGCTATGAATGACTTCCATTTCAGCGCATCCAGCGATGCTTATGTAGAGCAATGGGGCTGGAAAGACATTATGACAAATGTTGTGTGTGTTAATCGGACAATCTTCGGGAAAATCATGGCTGACGGTGGGTATGATACACGCGGTTTCCTGTCATGGGGAATGCGTAATGGCATTATTCATGGCAGTGTAAATCATAAAACAGGCAAGGCCATACCAACCAAATTAGCGAAACGCCGTGGCACAGTCATGCGCTATGTCGAAATGGAGATTGACAGGGAACGAGCTGATTTCCTGTCAGAGGAAGATGCTGAATGGGAAGATGTTGTGCAAGATGAACAAAACGAATAGCTATTTCGCTTTGGACTTTTGGAGGAGGGGTAACACGGTAACACAAGTAACACAAAAAAATGCATGCCTTATATAGAAAATAAGTTTTCACGCATTTTTTCTATCTCCAAAAAAACGTGTAAAAACTTCTCGCGCGTATAGGATAAAAATTTTTGTGTTACTGTGTTACCCTAAAATTTATATTTGAAAATAGTTTATATTTTGTTCTTATTTTCGCAGAATATCGATTTAAGAATAAAATTAAGTGACGAAAAATAGGTAACACAAATTTTAAAATTACTGTTACCTTGTGTTACCTGACGGAGGGGAAAACGACATGATGGATTTTGAAAGCATGAACCAGATGGTTTTCAATCAGCGACCGAAACCGGACGATCTATGCCTGCCCGAACAGGTGGCTTGGGATGGATTGGAATATGTATACGGATTATTGGGTACGGGGCGTAGAAGCCGTGAAGAATGCGCAGTCATAAAAGGGCAGATTGGACGCGAGTATGACAAATACGTGCAGCAATTTGAAAAGCTGGACAGAGAATTGGCAGAGGCGCTTGCTGTATGGAAGCTGGCAAAAAAATCTGATAATCCGGCAGTGCGCGCGCTATTTGATAGCGTGCATCATGATTGAGATAACGGAATGGGAGGCAGGACGATGAATAAAGACATTCGCGCCGCAATGCTGGGCGACCACGAGGCGGCGAAGCGGCTGACGGAGGCGGGGGTGCTGGTGCCGTACTCTTTCTATGGAGGAAATAGATAATGGCGAAAAGCAAGTTGAGATTCACAGATGTTTCCACAGAATACATGGAGTTTCGCAAGCCCGAATTAAGACCAACAACATATGCGAGCTATATGCACTTGCTTAAACGCCGTATCATTCCCGTTGTTGGCTCAATCAAAATTAAAAATTTCAACAACGATGTGTTGCAGGGGTTCATTGATGTGGAATCAGCGGCTGGATATGGAAAACATGGAATTAGAGACTGTGTAAGCATTATAAAACTGGTACTCAGGTATGCGGCAGACATGAAATATGGCAAATACAAAATACGCACAATAAAGTACCACCGTGGTTGTTCCGGCATGAGGCGAGAACACTCTCTCACGAAAGATGAATACAATAAATTGTTAACCTACTGTATAGAGAACCCGGGGGAGCGGACGTTTCCGACGCTTATTGCTATGACCACTGGCATGAGGATCGGAGAGGTTTGCGGGCTCAAGTATGGGGATGTAGACTACAAAAATCTTACGATCAGCGTGACAAGAAGCGTAAAGCGGGTATGTATCCCAGATATGCCGAGCGAATTGGAAATCTCTTCTCCTAAAACGCAGTCAAGCATCAGAATGGTGCCAATCCTGCCAGAGGTCGCGAGACTTTTGGAGCGCACGGGAAATAGTGACGAAGTGTACATATCAAGTGGACGGGACAAGCCGCTGGAGCCGCGAAGCTACAGAGCAAAATACAACCGCATTCTTGCCCGCTTGGGTATAGAACATCACACGTTCCATGATTTGCGGCACACCTTTGCGAGCCGCAGTATTAACTCGGGAGCAGACGCGCGCACGGTTGCAGATATACTTGGACACACCAATGTGGAAATGACTCTTAACACATATACCCATTCGACAGATGAGAGCCGGCGGGCAGCTGCGATGAGTGCCTGTAGGATGCAATGAATAGCCAAGAAAAGTACGCAATGCTTGACCAACTCAACTTGTGCCATAGATGTGAAAAAGCGCGGCCCGCGCCGGGTAGAAAGTTTTGTTTTGACTGTCTCGAAAAAATAGCAGAATACAATGCGCAGCACTATAGCCGGGAAAAGGCGCATGAATATCAGGCGAGGCGACGTGAGCTGTACCAAGAAAAGAAAGCAGCCGGGATATGTGTGCGTTGTTCCAAGCCCGCAACACACGGGATATACTGCTACGAATGTTCAATCAAAGCCAAGCGGCACAATTCTAAGATATCACAAAGGCGAAAGGCCGAGCGCCACGAGGCTGGGCTGGTTTTAGAACGGCGTAAGCAAAACGGGCAATGTCTCCGCTGCGGCAGTAAAGCCGTCGAGGGCTTTTACTGCCAGAAATGTTTGGCACAGATGAAACAGGCACTTGACAAGGCGCGAGAAAAATCGCCATTCAGGGCGATGGAGCGTGAGAGAATTGAGAAAGAGAGGTGCTACAAAGGATGGGCGCATGGGCAATAGTGCAGGGGGCAACGGGCCATTTGTGCATTGTGCCACAAACTATGGCAATCGAACATTTGACACACGGCCGAGAGGTATATGTACCAATTTCCGCAGACGGGCTTATCTCTGCGATAGGAAAATTACATGAATATGAGGCGAACACCCGCGCACCGATTCTGAGCGAAAGCGAATTGAAGAAATTGGAGGAAATATTATGAACCTGTACAACATGATTAACGGATTTAATCCTGCATGTCTTTTGATTATGCCGATGCTTGGCAGAAAACAGGAAGAGTGGCCCAGGTTTCGGGATTGCTTTGTGACCGATGAAAACAATATCGCAATCTATACGCGTGTCGGCGGCGGAAACCGTGGTTGCGGATATGGGGAAGAGGAACTTTATAAAGACCCGAATTTCATCACGACATACGATGATGAGTATGACAGCACATACGCAACCTATGAGTTTTCTGTTCCAGAGAAGTGGAAGGGAGATTTCGATTTGATTGTTTCCGGTAAAATCTCCGAAGTGTCTGATGAGTATGTTTCCTACCTTAAAGAATTTTACCCAACTCTGGCCGAAAAGGGCGTAATCGACAAGGTGTTTAGGCCTTCGAGCGCGGAGGAGATGGAGATGCTGGAGGGGATGGAATGAAAGACCCTTTAAACCTCTTGCGAGA
>ERZ1090879.392-NODE-392-length-27932-cov-19.272519_pt1 | contig 27932 bp, 26 predicted proteins | sample MGYA00478472_ERZ1090879 | MGnify/ENA primary metagenome ERZ1090879 (study PRJEB33644, sample SAMEA5815723) | chicken gut metagenome | biome: Chicken; feature: Gastrointestinal Tract; material: Caecum | place: Ireland | collected 2019-01-01 | study: A study of the... | reverse complement strand
GCGCCGCGGTGACCCTCGATGGAGGTCATGAGCGCGGTCTCCTCGCCGCAGACGAACGCGCCCGCGCCGAGACGGATCTCGATGTCGAAGTCAAAACTGCTCCCGAGGATGTTTTTGCCCAGCAGCCCGTATTCGCGCGCCTGCGCGATGGCGATCTTCAGGCGCTCGACCGCGACGGGGTACTCCGCGCGGACGTATATGTAGCCCTGGTGCGCGCCGATCGCATATCCCGCAATGGTCATTGCCTCGAGCACGCAGTGCGGGTCGCCTTCCAGAACGGAACGATCCATGAACGCGCCGGGGTCGCCCTCGTCGGCGTTGCAGCAAACGTATTTGATGTCGCCCGCCGACGCCTTTGCGAACGACCACTTTCTGCCGGTGGGGAATCCCGCGCCGCCTCTGCCGCGCAGGCCGGACGCCGAGATCTCGTTGATGACGTCGTCGGGCGTCATGCTCGTGAGCACCTTTTCGAGCGCCTCGTAGTCGCCCGCGGCGATCGCCTCTTCGATGTCCTCCGGCGCGATCACGCCGCAGTTTCTCAGCGCGATGCGCATCTGTTTTTTATAGAAGGGGGTCTCCGCAAAGGGGATAATGCTCCCGTCGGCGGCGACGGTGCCCTGGTAGAGCAGTTCTTTTACGATCTTGCCGCCCTTCACGAGGTGTTTTTCGGCGACCGTCTTGGCGTGCTCGGGGGTCATCTGCGCGTAGAACGCGCCCTCGGGGTACACGATCATGATGGGGCCGAGCGCGCAGAGTCCGAAGCAGCCCGTCTTGACGAGCAGAACGTCGTTGATCCCGAGCTCTTTGAGACTCTCTTCGAGCTGGGCGATGACCTTCATGGAGTGCGAGGAGGTACAGCCCGTACCGCCGCACACGAGCACCTGTTTTCTGTAACCCGTCTGTTTTGCGAGTTTTTCGCCCTGTTCGCGGACGACGCGCCTCACATCGATGAGCGCCTTCTTTTTCTTGCGGATGGCTTCAAGTTCCTGAATGGTCATGCCTTTGCCTCCTCTCTGTATTTATCGAGGATGCCCTTCACCATTTCGGGGGTGAGCTTTCCGTGCACGTCCTCGTTGATCATGAGCACGGGGGCAAGCCCGCACGCGCCGACGCAGCGGCAGCTGTCGATGGAGAACAGCCCGTCCTCCGTGCATTCGCCGCACTTGATGCCGAGTTCCTTTTCCACTTCCGCGAGGATCTTGTCCGATCCCTTCACGTAGCACGCCGTTCCGAGGCAAACGCTCACGCGGTATTTTCCCTTGGGTTTGAGCGAGAACTGCGAGTAGAAGGTGACGACGCCGTACACCTCCGCCAGAGAGATCCCGAGCCCCTCCGCGATCGTCTTCTGCACGGGAAGGGGCAGATAGCCGTAAATGCCCTGCGCCTCCTGCAGAATGTGCATGAGGCAGCCGGGCGTGGAGCGCGATTCTTCGATGACCGCTTTCAGCTTTTCAGCCTGCTCCGCCGTGCCGCATGCGGCTTCACATTCTTTCATAACAACCTCCTTATCATTGAAAACGGGATCTCCGCCTCTTCGTTGCGCGGGATCTCCGCTGTCACCTTCCGCAAATCGGGAATAATAAAATGACATTACCCCATTATAGCATACGCGCGCGTATTTTTCAACCATATTTGGAAAAATGTAAAAAATTGTCTAAAATCCCAGCAAAATTTCACATGGTGCCGAAATACACGTTTGAACAAAAAAACAGTTTGACATCGCCGTATGCGTATGGTAAAATATGGAACAGTCGAAACTATAAGAAGATCTTTTGGATCACGGAGAGGGTCATGCAATTCGATAAAAAGAGATTTCTTGCGGAAACGGAGCGGGTGCTCCATGCGGATTATGCCTGCGATATCAAAACGGCGGGCAAAAAGGAACTTTACAACGCGGTCTCCAAAGCGGTCATGGAGATCGTCTATCCCGATTGGGAGAAGGAAAAGGAGTCGGGCAGCCGCCGCTGCGGGTATTTCTCCGCAGAATTTCTGATGGGGCGCGCCATCTTTTCCAATCTTCTCAACCTCGGCATCCTCGACGACGCCGAAAAGGCGCTCGCCTCCGTGGGCGAAGACCTCAAACAGTTCGAGGAAGTGGAGGATGCAGCGCTCGGCAACGGGGGACTGGGGCGTCTTGCGGCGTGCTATCTCGAGAGCGCTGCAAGCAAACACATCCCGCTCGACGGCTACGGCATCCGCTATCGCTACGGGCTCTTCCGCCAGACGTTCGTGGACGGGTTCCAGCACGAGGAAGGGGACGACTGGCTCAAATGGGGGGATCCGTGGAGCGTACGCGTCGAGCGCGACGCGGTGCTCGTAAAGTTTGCCGATCAGACGGTGCGCGCCGTTCCCTACGATATGCCCATTTTCGGTTATAAAAACGGCGTCGTCAACACGCTCCGCCTGTGGCAGAGCGAGCCCGTGCAGGCGTTCGACTTTGCAAGTTTCAACGAGATGCGCGGCGAGGTCAAGGCGACGGAAAACTTCAACGCCACCAAGATCACCGACGTGCTCTATCCCAACGACAATACGATGGTGGGCAAGATCCTGCGTCTGCGCCAGCAGTACTTCATGGTGAGCGCAAGTTTGCAGGATATCGTCAGAAAGTTCAAAAAGAGCGGGAAAGATCTGCGCGCGCTCCCCGAGAAGTGGTGCTTCCAGCTCAACGATACGCACCCCGTCATCGCCATTCCCGAACTCCTGCGCATCCTGCAGTGCGAGGGACTCACCTTCGACGAGGCGTTCGGCGTCTGCGCCGGGTGTTTCAACTTCACCAACCACACCATCATGGCGGAGGCGCTCGAAAAGTGGGACGCGCTCGCACTCAGCGATATCCTTCCCGACGTGTACGAACAGATCGTCGCCTGCCAGCAGAAGCTCGAGCGCGACGGGCTGGATACCAATCTCTTCTACATCGTGCGCGATAACGTCGTGCACATGGCGAACCTCGCCATCTACGTCTCCGCGCACGTCAACGGCGTCGCCGAGATCCACACGAACATCCTCAAGACCGAGACGTTCAGGAACTGGTACGAGCGTTTCCCCGAGAAATTCGTCAACATCACGAACGGCATCACGCCCCGCCGCTGGATGCTTTTGAACAACCCCGAGATGGCGAAGCTCATCGATTCGAAGATCGGCACCGCATGGCATACCGATCTTCCCGAACTCCGCAAGCTCACCCCCTTCATCCCGGAGATCGTGGGCGATTTCAAGCGCATCAAGCAGGCGAACAAGAAAAAGCTCGCCGACTATATGGCGGAGCACGAGGGGATCGTTGTCCCGCCCGAGTTCATCTTCGACGTACAGGTCAAGCGCCTCCACGAGTACAAGCGCCAGATGCTCAATGCGCTCAGCGTGCTGTATTTCTACTTCGGCATCAAGGACGGCGAGATCACCGATTTCCCGCCCACGGCGTTCATCTTCGGCGCGAAGGCCGCTCCCGGTTACTATATGGCGAAGGCGGTCATCAAATTCATCAACGAGATCGCAAAGCTCGTCAACGGCGATCCTGCCGTGAACGATAAGATGAAGGTCGTGTTCGTGCAGAACTACAATGTGTCTTATGCCGAAAAGATCGTGTGCGCGGCGGATATCTCCGAGCAGATCTCCATGGCGGGCATGGAGGCGTCCGGCACGAGCAACATGAAGTTCATGCTCAACGGCACGGTCACGCTCGGCACGCTGGACGGCGCGAACGTCGAGATCTGCGAAGAGGCGGGGCGCGAGAACAACTACATCTTCGGCGCAACGGTCGAGGAAGTGGGCGCCATCAAACAGTTCTACTGCCCGCGCGAGCAGGTGGAGGGCAATCCCCGCCTCAAGCGCGCCATGGAAACGCTCATCAACGGCACGTTCGAGGACGGCTCCGGAATGCTGAGAAAACTTTACGAGAGCCTCATGACGGGATACCAGCCCGACAGATACCTCGTTCTGTACGACTTTGCCGACTATGTGCGCGTCAAGGAACAGCTCCTCCGCGATTACGGCACGAAGGAATTCGATACGAAGTGCCTCGTGAACCTCTGCTCCGTCGGTAAATTCTCCGCCGACCGTTCGGTGACGGACTATAAGGAACTCATCTGGAAACTGTAAAAAGATTCACGAATTTCTTTTTGAACTGACAAAAAGAAATTCCATGAGTTTCAGAGACACCCAACAGTCGCCGCCGCAAGGCGGCGGCTTTGTGTTTGGATGGTTTCTCTCGCTCGCGTGCAGTTCGCAACAGTCAAACGCACGCGAGCTCACTCTTCCGCGGAAGCGCATGTATGCGCAAATTGAGTACCGCAGCGGAAGGTAACCTTCCTCGCGGACGATATTTATAGCAGATTCACGGATTTTCCGCGAACTGACATAAAAACGCTTTACTTGCATAACCCCCCGCGGGCAGATTGCCCGCGGGGGCGCTTTTATGGAAAATAAAATGTCCGTCCGCCGTTCTTTTTTGGAACGACGGGCGGACTGCAAATCCCCGTACGGGACTGACTTTTGCGGGAAATTTTTTCCGCATCCGGCGGCGATGGGATTTGTGACGCGGGTTTTCTTTTACAATCACGAAGAATTTCCGCGTCAGTTCGCGGAAATTCTGTGAACTTATTCCGTTGCGATCGCCTCCACTTCGGCAAGCACGTTTTTGGGGAGCGTTTTCACCGCCACGCAGCTGCGCGCGGGCTTTTCGGTGAAATACTGCCCGTAAACCTCGTTGAAGGCGGCAAAGTCGTTCATGTCCGCAAGGAAACACGTCGTCTTTACGACTTTATCGAGCGAGCTCCCCGCCGCCTCGAGCACGGCTTTGAGGTTTTCGCAGATGCGCTTCGTCTGCCCGGCGATGCCGCCTTCCGCGACTGCGCCCGTCGCGGGGTCGAGGGCGATCTGCCCCGAGGTGAACACGAAACCGTTGGCTCTGATCGCCTGCGAATAGGGGCCGATCGCCGCGGGTGCGTTTTCCGTATGGATCTTCTGCATCTTTTTCCTCCTCAGCAAAGTTTGAATCCGGCGTCCGTGAGCGCCTTTTTGATCTGGGCAATGTGATCGAAGTTGCGCGTCTCCATATCGATGCGCAGGTAGCATCCGATGACCTCGCTGCCCGCGTTCGCGTGTTCGTGGTGTACGCCCACGACGTTCGCGCCGCATCCGGCAATGATCTGCGAGACGGCGACGAGCTGTCCGGGCTTATCCAGAAGTTCGATGTTGAGGGTGCACTGTCTGCCGCTCATCACGAGCCCTCGGGTGATCACGCGGCTTAAAATGGTGACGTCGATGTTGCCGCCCGAGACGACGCAGCACACCTTTTTGCCCTTGAGCTGGGGGAGCTTGCCCGCCATGATCGCCGCGACGGGCGTCGCGCCCGCGCCTTCCGCGATCATCTTGCGCTTTTCGATGAGCGCGAGGATGGCGGCGCAGATCTCTTCGTCCGTTACCGTCACGATGTCGTCTACATATCTGCTGCAATATTCGAAGGTGAGCGGCCCCGGCTGCTTGACGGCGATGCCGTCCGCGATCGTCGAAACGGAGGGGAGACACTCGATCTTGTGGTCGTGCAGCGAAGTCACCATGCTCGCCGCGCCCGAGGCCTGTACGCCGTATACCTGCACTTTGGGGTTCATGCTCTTCACGGCGAACGCCACGCCCGAGATGAGCCCGCCGCCGCCCACGGGAACGACGACGGCGTCGACGTCCTTCACCTGCTGCAGGATCTCGAGCCCGATGGTGCCCTGCCCCGCGATGACGTCCTCGTCGTCGAAGGGGTGAATGAAGGTGAGCCCGCGCTCTTCTTTGAGTTCGATAGCGCGGTTATAGGCGTCGTCGTACACGCCCGGCACGAGGCAGAGCTCCGCGCCGTAGCTGCGGGTCGCCTCCACCTTGGAGATGGGCGCGCCTTCGGGCAGGCAGATGAGCGCCGGAATGCCGTTTTTCTGCGCTGCGAGCGCAACGCCCTGCGCATGGTTGCCCGCCGAGCAGGCGATCACGCCGCGTTTTTTCTCCTCGTCGGAGAGGCGGCTGATCTTGTAGTACGCGCCGCGGATCTTGAACGAGCCCGTCTTTTGCAGGTTTTCCGCCTTCAGGTACAGTTCGTATCCGTCGATGAAGTTGCTTGTGCGTACGACGTCCGTTTTGAAGATCGCCTCTTCGAGGACGCGCTGTGCGTGAATGATCTTTTCGATAGTCAACATAAGCGGCTTGCCTTTTGTGTCTTTTCAAAAAATTATACGCCTTTTTCCGCGGTTTGTCAATAAATCAAAAGATCGCGGCGCGGGGGTTGGTATGAATAAATATAATCGCCGCAATTATTTTCGCAGATTTTACGCGGCTGCGAAGGGCGCGGCGCTGCCGCCGCGCCCGCCTCACGGAGCGGGGCGGAAATTTTCGAAGATGATGTTGTCCGCATACGCCCTTACGCGCGCCGCCTCCTCTTCGGAGCGCACCGTCCATGCAAGTTTTGCGCCGCGGAAGGCGCTCACCTTTCTGAAGGGGAGATCCTCCGCGCGGTAGCTCACGAAGTCGGGCTTTACGGAGCCGTTCAGGCTCATATATTTGAGGACGTGCGCCTTTATGCGCCAGAAGGGGGAACCGTTGAAATCCGCCTTCGTGAATTTCTGCCCCGTTGCGAGAACGCCGCACGCGATGTCGGGGCGCAGGGCTTTATACGCCTTCACGTATGCGGGCTGAAAGGACTGCACCGCGTATACGAGCGGCGCGTTCCCGATCTCCCGCGCGATCGCTTCGGCGATCTCCTCGCCGCGTACGCCCTCCATGTCTTTGATCTCGAGGAGTACGGGCGCCTTTCCCGCGACTTCCTCCAAAAATTCGCCGAAGAGGGGAACGCGTTCCTGCGTTCCGCCCAGGCGCAGGGTAACGAGGTCGGCGGCGGTGAACGAGGAGACGTTGCCCGAGGCGTCCGTCATGCGGTCGACCGTGCCGTCGTGAAAGACGGCGAGTTTTTTATCCTTGGTAAAGCGTACGTCCGTCTCGATGGCGTAGCCGCACGCGATCGCCGCGCGGAAGGCGGCAATGCTGTTCTCGGGGCGCTCGGCGTCGTGCAGCCCGCGGTGTGCGATGGGGGTACTTGTCAAAAAAGAGGGAATATCCATATAATTCATTATAGCAACTTCGCTGCGGGATTGCAATAGCGGTTGCAAATTTTTCGCGTTTTCAGTATAATATACGCAAAGGAAAACAAAGGGATATGGCAAAGGCAAGCAAATTTTTACGCAATTTCTGCATCATCGCGCACATCGATCACGGCAAGAGCACCATTGCCGACCGCATCATGGAGCTCACCGGTCAGGTGAGCCAGCGCGACATGGAGGAACAGCTCCTCGACTCCATGGACATCGAGCGCGAAAGGGGCATCACCATCAAGCTCACGCCCGTCAGAATGTTCTATAACGCGCTCGACGGCAACGAGTACGAGTTCAACCTCATCGATACGCCTGGGCATGTCGACTTCACGTACGAAGTCAGCCGCTCGCTCGCCGCGTGCGAGGGCGCGCTCGTCGTGGTGGACGCGACGCAGGGCGTGGAGGCGCAGACGCTGGCAAACGTCTACCTTGCGCTCGAAAACAACCTCGAGCTCGTGCCCGTCATCAACAAGATCGACCTGCAGTCCGCGCGCGTCGAGGAGACGAAACAGGAGATCGAGGAGGTCATCGGGCTGGACGCCTCCGAGGCGCCCTGCGTCTCCGCCAAGGAGGGGACGAATATCCGCGACATCCTGGAGGCGGTCGTAAAACACGTCCCGCCGCCCGACGGCGATACCGAGGCGCCCCTCAAGGCTCTCATTTTCGACAGCTATTACGATAACTACAAGGGCGTCATTCTCTTCGTGCGCATCAAGGACGGCGCCGTAAAGGTGGGGGATAAGATCAGGACGTTCCTCTCCGAACGGACGTACGACGTGACGGAAGTGGGCGCGTTCGCGCCCCGCCTTCAGCCCAAGGGCGAACTTCTGGCGGGCGAGGTCGGCTACATCGCGGCAAGCATCAAGTCCATCGAGGATGTGGAGGTGGGCGATACCGTCATCAGCGCGGAAAACCCCGCCGCCGAGCCGCTCCCCGGGTACAAAAAGGTACAGCCCGTCGTGTTCTGCGGCATCTATCCGCTGGACGGCAGCAAGTTTATCGACCTCAAAGAGGCGATCTTAAAACTCAAACTCAACGACGCGGCGCTCACCTTCGAGCCCGATAACTCCGTGGCGCTCGGGTTCGGGTTCCGCTGCGGCTTTTTGGGGCTCCTGCACATGGAGATCGTGCAGGAGCGCATCGAGCGGGAGTTCAACCTCGACATCATCACCACCGCGCCTTCGGTGAGCTATCTCGTCCACAAGACGAACGGCGAGAGCTTTTATGTGGACAATCCTTCCCATCTCCCGCCGCCCACCGATATCGAGTACATGGAGGAGCCCATCGTCAGGGCGGAGGTGTACTCCCCGCCCGAGTATCTCGGCGCGATCATGGAACTTTGCCAGGACAAGCGCGGCGTGTTCAAGGATATGACCTATCTCGACGCCCGCCGCGTCCGCCTCGAATACCGCCTGCCCCTCAACGAGATCGTGTACGACTTCTTCGACGAGCTCAAGAGCCGCACCAAGGGCTATGCGAGTTTCGATTACGAGATCGCGGGCTACGAACGGAGTAAGCTCGTAAAACTGGATATCCTTTTGAACGGCGAGGTGTGCGACGCGCTCTCGACCATTGTGCACGAGGATCACGCCTACAAGCGCGGCAGAATGCTCGCCGAAAATCTCAAAGACGCCATTCCCCGCCAGCTCTTCGAGATCCCCATTCAGGCGGCGGTCGGCGGCAAGATCATCGCCCGCGAGACGGTGAAGGCGGTTCGCAAGGACGTGCTCGCCAAGTGCTACGGCGGCGACATCACGCGCAAGAAGAAGCTCCTCGAAAAGCAGAAAGAGGGGAAAAAGCGTATGCGTCAGGTGGGCACGGTGGAGGTTCCCTCCGAAGTGTTCATGGAGATCCTCAAAACGAATAAAGACAGAAAATAGGCATACCATGTACGAAGTCAGGGTTGCGTCGATGGCGGATATCCCCGCCATGCTCGATATTTACCGCCCCTATGCGGAGGAGACGACGGTCTCCTTCGAATACGGCGCGCCGACGGCGGAACAGTTCACGGCGCGCATCGCACGCATTATGAAGATGTGCCCCGTGCTCGTATGCAAAGCGGGGAACGCTGCGATCGGGTTTGCCTACGCGGCGCCCGCCTTTGAACGCCGCGCCTATGCGTGGTGCGCCGATCTTTCCGTCTATATCGCCTGCGGCGAACGCCGCAGGGGTGCGGGGCGTGTGCTCGAGCGCGCAGTCGCCGCGCTCTGCGCCGCGCTCGGCTACCGCAGGCTGTATGCGCTCGTCACGGAGGAAAATGCGGCGAGCCTCGCCTTTCACGAGGCGGTCGGCTACCGCAGGGTCGCGTTCTTCCCCGAACAGGGGTATAAAATGGGGCGCTGGCTGGGCGTGTACTGGCTGGAAAAGGAACTCAACGGCGCGGCGTGCGCGGAACACTTCCCGCGCAGCATGGAGGAGCTTTCCGCCGGAGAACGCGCGCGTCTGCTTGCGGAGGCATGCGATGAGTCTGTTTGAACGCGTCTATGAATATGTAAAGACCGTGCCGCGGGGCAAGGTCGTCACCTACGGGCAGGTCGCGGCGGCGATCGGCGCGCCGCGCTGCGCAAGGCAGGTGGGCTGGGCGCTGCACGTCAATCCCGAGCCGGGCGTCATTCCCTGTCACCGCGTCGTCAACCGCGAGGGGCGGCTCGCGCCCGCGTTTGCGTTCGGCGGCGAAGCGGTGCAGGCGAGCCTTCTGGAGGCGGAGGGCGTGGAAGTCGTCGGCGGATACGTCGATCTGAACAAATACCGCTGGGAGGAGTAACATGGCAGGCATCTATCTGCATATCCCGTTCTGCAAACACAAGTGTACATACTGCGATTTCTGTTCCTTCCCCAACCGCATGGACGTGGCGGAGGCGTATATGGCGTGCCTCATCAAGGAGATCGAGATGCGCGGCAAGGAACTCAAGGGGCGCACCTTCGATACCGTCTATTTCGGCGGGGGAACGCCCTCCGTCGTCGATCCCAAGTATATCTACGCCGCCATGCGCAAGATCAAGGAATGCTTTACGCTTGCCGCCCGCCCGGAGATCACCATCGAGATGAACCCCGGCACGGTGAGCGAGCAGAAGATCGCGCTGTATAAGCGCGCGGGGATCGACCGCTTTTCCGTCGGCTTGCAGACGGCGATCGACGAACAGCTTTCCGACCTCGGGCGCATCCACACCGTGCGCGACTATCTCTACTGCGCCTCCCTTCTGAAGGGGGAGAACTTCTCCGCGGATATCATGCTCGGCATCAAAAATCAGACCAAAGAGGACGTGCGCAAGACCATCGAGATCGCCGCGGCGAGCGGCGCGAAGCATATCTCCATGTATGCGCTCACGCCCGAGGACGGCACGCCCATCTACACCGACTATCTCAACGGCGAGCTGCCCGACGGCGACGAAGTCGCGGAGCTGTACGAATACGGGAGGAGCCTGCTCGCCGAAAAGGGGTATATGCGCTACGAGGTGAGCAACTTCTGCAAAAAGGGGTTCGAGAGCCGCCACAACCTCAATTACTGGAAACGGGGCGAGTATGTGGGACTGGGCGTTTCGGCAAGTTCCTTTTTCTCGGGGCGGCGGCTTCTGAACACGCTCGATCTCGACGAATACATGAAGTGCATCCTCTCGGGCTTCTATCCCGTGATCGACAGCGAGGAAGTGAGCGAAAAGGACGCGCGTTTCGAGTTCGTCATGCTCGGGCTGCGCACGGTGTACGGCGTCTCGGCGGCGGAGTACAAAGAGGCGTTCGGCACCGAATGGAAGGAGGATTTTTCCCGCGCCTATCAGAAGACGAAGGAATATCTTTCGGAAGAGGGCGACGTCACGCGGATCAAAGACGAATACCTCTACGTTCAGAACGCGATTTTAAGCGAATATGCGGAGTAGTTCACACTTTTTTCCGCGAACTGACGCGGAAAAAAGTCGTGAGATTGAGAGACAACCCATTGCACGGCATAAATGCCTGACAATGTGTTTATCTCAACCGCGCCAATGGAAAGCGCGGTTTCGGTCACGAAATTGCCCTTGATATGGCAATTTCTCAGTTCGCGCATACGCCGAAGCCCCGTAGGGGCTGTCTGCATAACGTACGCGCTCACCTCTCGCCGCCGCTGTTTTCGCAACAGTATAGCACGCGGCGGCTCACTCTTTTGAAATTGTACCGCAGCAATCACGAAAATATTTTCTATGAAAATATTTTGTGAAGAGGAGCGGCAGGCGAAAAAAGTGCGGCGTTCAGCGTAGCAGAATGCCCACAGAATGCGCCTTGCCGCGACGAGCGCAGGTATGCGCAAATGTGGGGCGCGGGCGCAGGGTTGAGCGGCGCGTTATGCGCATCACCGCAGTGCGGTGTGCGCGCGCCGCGAAATGAGTTTTTTGCCATTGTCGGCAAAAAGCGTGCCTGAACGCAAGGTCTACTTGCGTGAGATCCCTGCTTGCGCGAGGATTTAATAGCAGGTTCACATTTTTTTCGCGTTCACGAAATTTCTCGCACAAAGGTGCGACAAATTTTCGTGATTTGGGATCAAATGCAACGAACAACGAACGGCGCGCTGCGCCGTTTTTTTGTATAAAATATCCGCTCTGCATGTTTTCTGCCGCGGGGGTTGACATTTCGGGGGGGATATGATAGAAGGCAGAACTGCAAACGGCGCTCAACCAACACTTGATTGCTTTTTTCTGTGAAAAGTGATATGATGCGATTATCCGATCGGCGACGGTCGGAGCGATAAGGAGCAGGTATGTTGAAGTTCAGACAGGGTTACTATGCCGACGTGCGCGTCGAGGATCGATTCGATACGCACATCGTGCTGCGGGACGGCAATCTGGAAGAATGCAAAGCCTCCCGCGTGAAGCGCGCTTTTCTGCGCGTGTACGACGGGGAAATGTGGTACTACGCCTCCACGAGCGACACGGAGGACTTGCAGCGCGAACTGGACGGGCTGTACGCGGCGGCGCAGCCGTCCGAAGATATTGCCGACGACCCCGCCGTGCGGGCGTTCGAGGTCAATCAAGATGTTTGCCTGCGCTTTTCGGATTGCTCGGTTGCAGACGTCCCGCTCGAAGAAAAGACGGCGCTCGTCCGCGCGGCGGCGGAGAGCGTGCGCGGCGACGAAGTGAAGATGACGATGGCGCGCTATATCGACCGCCACAGCGACTACGAGTTTTATTCGAGCAAGGGCGCGGAACTCAAATACGATTTTCAGACGTGCGGCGTGAGCGTTTCCTTCGCGCTCGCGGAAGGGGAGAACAACCTTCAGAACGCCTATCAGCGTGCGGACGTGCGCTTTGACGCGCTCAAAAGCGCCGTCCGCGCGGAGGAGATCGGCGCGTTCGTAAAGGAAAATATCTTCTTTATGAAGAACGCAAAGCCCGTGGAAGCGGGCGAATATCCCGTCATTCTCGCGCCGATGGTTGCGGGCGTGTTCGCGCACGAGTCGTTCGGGCATAAGTCGGAGGCGGATTTCATGATCGGCGACGAGACGATGAAAAGGGAGTGGGCGCTGGGCAGTAAAGTCGGTTCGGATCTTCTCTCCATTTACGACAGCGGGCTGGATCTCGGCAGCGGCTATGTGCCGTACGATGACGAGGGCACGAAGGCGGGCAAGACCTACCTCATCAAAAACGGCGTGCTCGCGGGGCGGCTCCACAGCGTGGAGACGGCGGTCGAGCTGGGCGAACAGCCGACGGGCAACGCGCGGGCGGTCTCGTGCGATTTCGAGCCCATCGTCCGCATGACGACCACCGTCATCGACGCGGGCGACCTCACCAAAGAGGAACTGTTCGCGGGCGTGAAACACGGGTATTTCATCAAGGATCTCAAACACGGCTCGGGCATGAGTACGTTCACCATCGCGCCCACGCTCTGCTACGAGATCACGGAGGGCAGGCTCGGCGACCCCGTCCGTATCGCCGTCATTACGGGCAACGTGTTCGAGACGCTCTCCCTCGTAGACGGGCTCTCCGATAAAAAGGAGATCTTCTCCTTCGTCACGGGCGGCTGCGGCAAGATGGAGCAGTTTCCCCTGAACGTCGGATTCGGGGGACCGTATGTGCGCATTTCCAAAATGAGAGTACAGTGAGGCGGAACGATGGAATACGAGATCATCAAAAAGAAAGAAACGGGGTACAGCGTATCCGTTGCGGCAAGCAAGGTGACTTCCTTCCGCAAAAATTTCAACGAAACGACGACCTTCCGCGCCTACGGGAACGGCTGTATCGGCATTGCGGGCGCGGTCGGCAGAGCCGATCTTTCCGCGCTCAAAAAGGAGGCGGCGGAGAGCCTGAAAACGGGGATCGCCTACCCCTGCGAGCTTGCGGGCGGCGTGCGGCACGATCCCGCGCCCAAAGAGATCCTTCCCGCAAGCGGGATCGTTCCCGCGTTCGGGGCGCTTTTGGAGGAGCTTTCCCAAAGGGCGCCCGGGTATCTCTTCGGCAACAAGATCAATCTCTCTTACGAGACGGCCTCTTACGAGAACAGCGCGGGCGCGTCCTATACCGCGCACGACGCCGCACTCGAATACGCGCTGACGATCAAAGATAAAAAGAGCGCCAATATCATGGACATGGTCTACGGAAAACGCGCCTTTTCCTTCGACAAAGAAGCGGTCGTTTCCGAAGTGCTGGAAATGATCGCCGCGTACGAGAACCCCGTTCCGATGCCTGCGGAAAGGCTTCCCGTGGTGACGGACGCCGATGCGGTCGCGCCGCTCCTTACTCATTTTGTGGCGGAGATGTACGGCTCGGGCGCGAGCCTGCTCTCGGGCAAAATGGGGCAGAAAGTGTTCGGCGATCGGGTGAGCGTGCTCATCGACCGCAATCCGCCGTACACGGGGCGGTTTTTCGACGCGGAGGGCGTCGTCAATCCCGAAGGGAAATTCTATCTGGTGAAAGAGGGCGTGTTCTGCGGCGCGCTCGCCACGAAGCGTTCCGCGCGTCGCTTTTCGCTGCCGCTCTCGGGCGCGGCGGGCAGCCGGTACGACGGCGTTCCGGGCGTCACGTTCACGGGGCTGCGCTTTGAGAACACGGCGGAGGGGTACGCCGCCGCGGGCGACGCGATCTTCGTTGTTTACGCCTCGGGCGGAGACATGACGGCGGCGGGAGATCTGGGCATCCCCGTGCAGATGGCGTTTCTGATGAGGGACGGAAAATTCGTCGGCAGGCTTCCCGAACTCATGCTCTCGGGCAACGTGTTCGATGTTCTGGGCAGGGACTTCGTGGACGTGATCGCGCTTGCGGACGGAGATCAGCGGCTCGTGGCGCACTTCGGCGTACAGAAGGCGTAACGCGCCCTGCAAAAAAGATGAAAAAATGCGGCGGGCGCAGAATTTCTGCGCCCGCCGCGGCGTTTCATGATGTTGCAGAGCGGAAATTTCCGCACGTTTTTTACCAGAGTTCAACGGGGTCGAATCCGAACACCTGCACGACTTCGAACAGGTCGGAGTTCGCAATGTCGCGGCAGGTGCATACGGGGCCGCCGTCTGCGTCGATGTCGTAACCGAAGTATTTGTACGCCTGCCACACAAGGTGCGAACAGTGCGTTTCGGCGGGCGTTTCGCCCTGATCTTTCGGCGAAAACAGCCCCACGGTGATGGAATAGGGGATGTTGTTCAGCCGCTCCTTTGCCGTTGCGGCGATTTCGGCGCGCTCTTCCGCAGCCGCGTCTTTCAGCCGCAGCACCATAAAGTTCGTTCCGCGGCGGAACCAGCCCGTGCCGTTGTACGTTACGGTACTCGGCGTGCCGAGCGATACGGATTCGAGCAGGGTGCCGCTGTCGCCGTCTATCACGATGGCGGCATGTCCGTTGCGCCATCCGAAGGTGTGGCAGGTCGAGGTGACGAGCACGTCCCCGTCTTCAAGGTCGACGAGGGGTGCATAGTAGCCGTCCGCGAACACGTCGCGTTTCGTGGTAAAGGCGACCTGTTCGTGTTCGAGCTCCCCGTCGTAAAAGAGGGCGTCCTGAAACCCGAGGATGCGCTCCGTATCGCCTTTCATGCCGTCGAGCGCGCTCTTTCCGAGCCCCGTCTGGCGGTAGAGGAACGCGTAGTCCTCCTCCGTCCACGTCTCTTTTGCGAGCACGACGGAAATATCCTCCCGCGCGTAGGAGGGGAGCACGTGCGCCGAAGCGTCCGTTGCCTCGTCCGCGATGGAGAAGAATGCCGCCGCCAGCGCGATGAGCATGCTCAGTCCCATGAGCACGGCGAGCAGCACAAAGCACGTTCTTTTTACGATCTTTCCGAAAATCTGCAAGGTTTTCTCCGAGGTGAATGATACTGTATCTCACTCAGTATACGCTTTTCGCGGGCGGCTGTCAAATGCGCGCAGGTGAAATTTTCGTAAAATGCAGGGGCGGTCAGGAGAGGTCGGAGCGGAGCGTATCCTCGCGCCGTGCGAGCACTTCGCCCGTTTCGCCGTCCAGCAGCAGCGAAATGCGCTCCGTGCCGTCCGTTATGGCGAAATAGTAGTAATTTTTGTCCCTGCGGAGCAGCCGTACGCACAGCTCTCCGCAGAATACGCCGTTTTTGCGCATGCGTTCCATGGTCTCCTTTTCCGCCGCGATCCCTTTGGCGAGCGCCTCGCCCGGGGAGAGCGTCTCCTCGTTCTTTACCGAGGTCGCGGCGAGCGTGTGTTCCGTCCCTCCGTACGTCACCGTCACGTTCACGCTGCCCTCGGGGAAGGCGTCCACCCCCTGCGAGAGGTAAAAGTCGCCGTACGCCGTGCGGAAAGAGGCGTCGCCTCCCCATTGCGCGGCGCCTTCGCCCACGCTGATGGTCACCTCGTCTGCGGGCGTCCCCGCGGGGGCGAGCGTTATCTGCACCGATTTCGTCATGGGACAGGGGATGCCGTCGTCGGCGTACGGGTATTCGCGCTCCACGCATGCGAGCGTGAGCGTAAAATCCTCCGTTTCGGCGATGAACAGGTCGCTGCGCACTTCCGAGAGACGGTCGGAATAGTCGTAAGGGGCGCATGCTGCGGCGGTCAGGAGCACCGCCGTCGCCGCGCACATTGTCAGTACGGGAAAGATATGTTTTTTCATGCTACTATTCTTATGAGATTTTCCTCCGCGGCATGACTTTTCATCACTTTTTTTCGCTATACGGTTGCATTTTTCCCGCGCGTATGATAAAATAACTAAAATCGCGCAGCGGCAGTCCCGCCGCGCCTTGTCTGACTATGAGAAAAATTGTTTTGAAAACAGCGATCATCACGCTGGGCGTCACGATCATCCTTGCGGTCGCCGTATTCGGCATCGTCTCCCTCATTGCGCCCGCGCAGATGATGCGGCTCACGCTATCGCTCGGGCTCGACCGCATCGGCGCCGATTACGCCTTTCAGGAGTACGAGCGCTCGGGCGACGTCGATTATCTCGCCCGCTCCTTTGAAATATGCGCCGCGGGCGGATACGACGACAATACCGCCGAAAAGCGGTTCGATCTGCTCTATACCGACAATGCGGAGGCGTTCGCGCAGCTGTGCGAAGAGCGCAACGATCAGACGGAGAACGCCCTCGGGTACGACTACCGCGACTATGTGGTGGGGCTCGGCGCGTCCGTCAAGTACCGTCTTGCGGCGGACGAGGCGCAGCAGGACGAGGCGATCGAGCTGGCGGTATCGGAAACGGGCGCGGAATTCCCCGCGGGCAACCCCGTCATAGCGCTCGCCGTCGAGGCGGCGGGAGAGGGCGACGCGTCGTTCTGCGGCAGGCTCTCCGCCGAGATGAAGGCGTCCTTTGATCTCGGAACGGACGGATTCAATACAAAAATTTTCATGGATATCGTAAATATTTTGGAGGGAATCGCAAATGAGTAAAATCGTGAAAGAAGGGCTTACATTCGACGACGTTCTGCTCATCCCGCAGGCGTCCGACGTATTGCCGAACGAAGTGGATCTGAGAACGACGCTCGCCGAGGGCATCAACCTCAACATTCCCATCATCTCCGCCGCAATGGATACGGTCACGGAGAGCCGCCTTGCGATCGCCATGGCGCGCGAGGGCGGTATGGGCATCATTCACAAGAACATGTCCATCGAGGAGCAGGCGAAGGAAGTCGATAAGGTCAAGCGTTCGGAGCACGGCGTCATCACCGATCCTTTCTTCCTCGAACCGCAGAACCTCGTAAAGGACGCTGTCGCGCTCATGGAGCGTTACCGCATCAGCGGCGTGCCCATCACCAAGGGCGGCAAGCTCGTCGGCATCCTCACCAACCGCGATCTGCGTTTCGAAACGAATTTCGATCAGCCCATCGAGAACGTCATGACGAAGGAGAACCTCGTCACCGCGCCCGTCGGCACCTCCCTTGCCGACGCGCAGAAGATCCTGGGCAAACACCGCATCGAAAAACTTCCCATCGTCGATGAAAAGGGCTACCTCAAAGGGCTCATCACCATCAAGGATATCGAAAAGAGCATCCAGTATCCCAACTCCGCGCGCGATAAGAAGGGCAGGCTCCTCGTCGGCGCGGCGGTCGGCACCTCCGCCAACACGATGGAGCGCGTCGCGGCGCTCGTCGAGGCGAAGGCGGACATCATCGCCATCGATACGGCGCACGGGCATTCCAAAATGGTGCTTAAAAAGATCGCCGAGATCAAATCCAAGTTCCCGAACATCCCGCTCATCGCGGGCAACATCGCAACGGCTTCGGGGACGGAGGCGCTCATCGACGCGGGCGCGGATGTGGTGAAAGTGGGCATCGGCCCCGGTTCCATCTGCACGACGCGCGTCGTCGCGGGCATCGGCGTGCCGCAGCTCACCGCGGTCATGGACTGCGCCGAGATGGCGGATAAGAAGGGCAAGCGCATCATTGCCGACGGCGGCATCAAGTACTCCGGCGATATCGTCAAGGCGCTCGCGGCGGGCGGCAGCGCAGTCATGATCGGTTCCATGCTCGCCGGTACGGCGGAGAGCCCCGGCGAGATCGAACTCTATCAGGGCAGAAGTTTCAAGGTGTACCGCGGCATGGGTTCGCTCTCCGCAATGGCGGCGGGCTCCAAAGACCGTTACTTCCAGGAGAATTCCTCCAAGTTCGTTCCCGAGGGCGTGGAGGGGCGCGTTCCCTTCCGCGGCACCGTCTCCGAGATCGTCTATCAGATGGTGGGCGGCATCCGTTCGGGCATGGGATACTGCGGCAAACACAACATCGAAGAGCTCCGCAAGAATTCCGAGTTCGTCCGCATCACCAATGCGGGACTTCTGGAGAGCCACCCGCACGATATCTCCATCAGCAAGGAAGCGCCCAACTATTCCGTAAGGAACTGAGCAAAGAAAACAGAGAACGCCCTGACGGGCGTTTTCGTTATTATCGTAATTGAAGGATATGGAAAAGATGCAACACGAAAGAGTGCTCGTTCTGGATTTCGGCGGGCAGTATAACCAGCTCATTGCGCGCCGCGTGCGCGATCTTAAAGTCTATTGCGACCTGAAGCCCTGCGATATGACGGTGGAGGAGATCAAGGCTTACGATCCCATCGGCATCATCTTCACGGGCGGCCCCAACAGCGTGTACGATCCCGCCTCTCCCCATGTGGATAAGGCGATCTTCTCGCTCGGCATCCCCGTTCTGGGCATCTGCTACGGCTGTCAGCTCATCGCCTACACGCTGGGTGGCAGGGTGGAGCACGCCGAGAGGAGCGAGTACGGCAAAAGGGAATTTACGTTTGTCAGAGAGAGCCCGCTCTCGGCGGATATCCCCGCCGAAAGCGTCTGCTGGATGAGCCATACCGACCATGTGACCGAGGTACCCGCGGGGTTCGACGTGCTCGCCACCACCGAGAGCTGCCCCGTCACCGTATACGGGAGCGCGGAAAAGCGCATCTACGGCGTCCAGTTCCATCCCGAAGTCGTGCATTCGCAGTACGGCAACAAGCTCCTCGAAAATTTCCTCTATAAGGTCTGCGGCGCGAAGGGCGACTGGACGATGGCGAACTTCGTCGCAGAGCAGGTCGCGTCCCTCAAAGCCAAAATCGGCGACAAAAAGGTGCTGTGCGCCATGTCGGGCGGGGTGGATTCCGCCGTCGCCGCAACGCTCGTGCACCGCGCCGTCGGCGACCGGCTCGTCTGCGTGTTCGTCGATCACGGGCTGCTGCGCAAGGGCGAATCGGAAGAGGTCATGGAGGTGTTCAAGGATCGCCTCGGCATGAACCTCATCCGCGCGGACGCGGGCGAGCGCTTCCTCACCAAATTGGAGGGCGTCTCCGAACCCGAACAAAAGCGCAAGATCATCGGCGCGGAGTTCATCAAGGTGTTCGAGGCGGAGGCAAAGAAGATCGGCGCGGTCGATTTCCTCGTGCAGGGCACCATCTATCCCGACGTCATCGAGAGCGGAAAGGATAAGAGCGCCGTCATCAAATCGCATCACAACGTGGGCGGGCTGCCCTCCGTCGTCGATTTCAAAGAGATCGTCGAGCCGCTCCGCGACCTCTTCAAAGACGAAGTGCGCCGCGTGGGCACCGAGCTGGGACTTCCCGATTCCGTCGTGCAGCGCCAGCCCTTCCCGGGTCCCGGGCTCGCCATCCGCATCATGGGCGAAGTCACGCGCGAAAAGCTGCAAACGCTGCGCGACGCCGACTACATCTTCCGCGAGGAGATCGCCAAAGCGGGGTTAAACCGCGAGATCTGGCAGTACTTCGCCGTCATCACCAACTCTAAAACGGTGGGCGTGCAGGGCGATTTCCGCACCTACGAGAACGTGATCGCGCTCCGCGCCGTCACGAGCGTGGACGCCATGACCGCCGATTGGGCGCGCATCCCGTACGACGTGTTGGAGAAGATCTCCAACCGTATCACCAACGAGGTGCCGCACGCCAACCGCATCGTGTACGACATCACCTCCAAACCGCCGGCAACCATCGAGTGGGAGTAATCTCGCGCGGCGTGCAGTTCTTTTGTAAAATCAGAATATCACATAAGGAGAGAGCTATGAGCAACAAGAGACCGGAAACCATGGAACGTATCACGACGCCCGCGCTTGCGGAGGCGTTCATCGACGAGCAGATCAGGGCGATCAGAGCGCAGGTGGGGGAGAAAAAGGTCCTTCTCGCGCTCTCGGGCGGGGTGGATTCCTCCGTTGTCGCGGCGCTGCTCATCAAGGCGATCGGCAAAAACCTCGTCTGCGTGCACGTCAATCACGGACTCCTGAGAAAGGGCGAGCCCGAGCAGGTCGTGGCGGTGTTCCGTGGCGAGATGGACGCCAACCTCGTCTACGTGGACGCGGTCGACCGCTTCCTCGATAAACTTGCGGGCGTTTCCGAACCCGAACAGAAGCGCAAGATCATCGGCGCGGAGTTTATCCGCGTATTCGAAGAGGAGGCGCGCAAGCAGGAAGGCATCGAATTTCTGGCGCAGGGGACGATCTATCCCGACATTCTGGAGAGCGGTCCCGTCAAGGCGCATCACAACGTGGGCGGACTGCCCGACGATCTGAAATTCGAGCTTGTCGAGCCCCTGAAATTCCTGTTCAAAGACGAAGTCCGCGTCGTCGGCAAGGCGCTGGGTCTGCCCGACAACATGGTGTATCGTCAGCCCTTCCCCGGTCCCGGGCTGGGCGTGCGCTGCCTCGGTGCGATCACGCGCGAGAGATTGGAAGCCGTGCGCGAGTCGGACGCGATCCTGCGCGAAGAGTTCGCGAAGAACGGTCTGGAAGGGAAGGTGTGGCAGTACTTTACCGTCGTGCCCGATTTCAAGTCGGTCGGCGTGAAGGACGGGAAGCGTTCCTTCGAGTATCCCGTCATCCTGCGCGCCGTCAACACCAAGGACGCCATGACCGCAACGGTCGAAGACGTGCCATTCGCGCTGTTGCAGCACATTACGGAGCGCATCACGCACGAGGTGAAGGGCGTCAACCGCGTTCTCTACGACCTTACGCCCAAGCCCACGGGTACGATCGAGTGGGAGTAAATGGTTCACGACTTTTTCTTTCGAACTGACGTCGTCGCGGCGGAGCGCACCCTGCGGGCGGTTCGGCTGCGCCGAACGCCGCGCTTCAAACGCTCGCCGCTCCTCTTCGCAAAAAATCTTTCTGTGAAATCTTTTTTGCGAGTGCTGCGGTGTTACAATGTCGTGAGGGGAAGAGAAACCCAACGTTCGCCATTGGCTCTGCGTTCGGTTTCTCTCGACAGCGCGCAAATGGCAACATTTTGGCGCGGCTGTCTCACTCTTCCGCAAAAGCCGCGCAAGCGGCAAATTGAGGTGAGCGCGTACGTTATGCTGACAGCCCCTGTGGGGCTTCGGCGTATGCGCGAACTAAGAAATTGCCATTTCAGCGGCAATTTCGTGACCGAGACGGCACACTACCTTGGTGCCGTCGAGAGCAAAAGGCATAACGCAGTGACGCCTTTTGCAACAGGTTTTATAGCAGAGTTTACTTTTTTCCGCAAACCGACGCGGGAAATTATGAAACGATATTTCGGTACGGTGCGCGCCGCGGGAAACTCCCGCGGCGCGCATAACAAAAGGAGAACATTATGCGCAGACATGACCGCGAGACGAGCTATGAAGAGGCGGTGACCATCTTGCGCGGCTGTCCGTACGCAACGGTCGCCTTTCACGGCGGGGAATATCCCTATGCCGTGCCCATGCACTTCGGCGTTGCGGAAGAGGACGGCGCGCTCATACTCTATTTCCACGGCGTGAAAGAAGGGAAAAAACTCGATCTCCTTGCCGAAAACAGCCGCGTCGCTTTTTCCGCCGTAAAATTTTGCGAGAACGTTCCGCCGAAAAACGGCGTTGCCTGCACCGCCACGGCGCGTTTTGAGAGTGTGTTCGGCGAAGGTGAGCTGGCTCCCGTTTCTGGAGAAGAGGCGGAGCGCGGACTTCGCGCCCTGCTCGCGCAGAACGGCATGGAAGGGGAGGTCGCTCCCGCCGCGCTTGCGAAAACCTGCGTCCTCAGGCTCACCGTGCGCATGCTCACGGGAAAACGCCATATATAAGACATAAATTGCTCGCGGATTCATTTTTTGAATCCGCGAGCAATTTAAATTTCTTCGATGTCTTTTATCGTTTTATGATCAGAAGTTTTCCATTCAGTTCTTCCGTTAGCGTTTCTGCCCAAAACAGTTGCGGCAGCGAGAGAAGGACTTGTGAATATATAGTCTCGGGTAAAACGTAAAGTTGACGAGTCGATTATATTTTTTTGAATGAGTTCATTGCGTAGATTTATCAAACTTGGCGACATGCTCGGTACAGTTGAGTCTGCAATTTTAGAGTTTTTCAGGACAGCAAATCCGTCTGTAACGATAATGCCCGTTGCATCGGCATTTCGTGCGGCGTGAATAGCAAAGGTGACACTTTGATTTTCTTTTTTTACAGCACTTTCTTCTAACGTTTCAAATGTTTTGTATCCAAGAGAGTTTACAAGCAATTTTGCTCTATTAATAAATTCTTGCAACATAGCTTCATCGTATTCTGAAACAGATGAGCGAGTGGGAATGGTAGCATTTGTAATAACAGCACGTTCAGCTTTAATGGCAAGTTGATAAAATGAATGTTCCAAATATTTTGCGTGCGCTTTATTTAGTATATTATCTTTGCTTAATACAACAATGCAATCATTCCAATAAGAAGAATCTTGTAAATGTTGTTTTAACCGCGAGTAGATCTTTTCGGCTTCTCCAATATAAACGGTTTCATTATTTGTTTCATCTTTTCCGTATAGAAAATATACGCCTGTAAATTCTGCGTCAGGACGCTGTGAAAATATGTTGAGTTCATTACGTGAAATTTTATATACGCGACCGTTCCAATTTGAGAGTTCACACATCATTCGACCATTTGGATTTCCATCGAAAATGAGAATTTGAATCGTTTTACTAAAAGACATTTTTTCATCCCAGATTTAATTTATAAATATTTTATCATACATATTAGTTTGCGTCAATCGTGATGAAATGGAAATTAGATTTATTTTCTAGATGTTCTTTACAAAAATAAATTTGTGGAACAAAAAATGAATATATATTCATACTTTTTACGACTATGGAATGAAAAGTGAAAAAATTCCGTGAAAAAATCAAAAATGGGGATTGACGAGCGGGCAAGCGTGGTATATAATATACGAGGAAATAAAGTGAACGGGTTGCGTTCACAAAAATATTTTAAGGAGTAGTAATTATGGCAAGGTTTACGTTACCCAGAGACTTGTACCACGGCAAGGGCGCACTCGAGGCTCTTAAAACGCTGAAGGGCAAGAAGGCGATCATCTGCGTCGGCGGCGGTTCGATGAAGAAGTTCGGATTCCTCGATAAGGCTGTCGCCTACCTCAAAGAGGCTGGCATGGAAGTGCAGCTCTTCGAGGGCATCGAGCCCGATCCTTCCGTCGAGACGGTCATGAAGGGCGCGCAGGCAATGCTCGATTTCGGACCCGACTGGATCATCGCTATGGGCGGCGGTTCTCCCATCGACGCCGCAAAGGCAATGTGGATCAAGTATGAGTATCCCGAGATCACCTTCGAAGAGATGTGCAAGGTGTTCGGTATCCCCGAACTGAGAAAGAAGGCAAAATTCTGCGCCATCTCCTCCACGAGCGGCACGGCGACGGAAGTCACCGCGTTCTCCATCATCACCGACTATCAGAAGGGGATCAAATACCCGATCGCCGATTTCGAGATCACGCCTGATGTTGCGATCGTCGATCCCGACCTTGCCGAGACGATGCCCAAGAAGCTCGTTGCGCACACGGGTATGGACGCAATGACGCACGCGATCGAGGCTTACGTCTCCACCGCGAACTGCGATTACACCGATCCTCTGGCGATCTTCGCAATCAAGATGATCCAGAACGACCTTGTCGCTTCCTATAACGGCGACATGGCAAAGCGCGACAGCATGCACAACGCACAGTGCCTTGCGGGTATGGCGTTCTCCAACGCGCTCCTCGGTATCGTCCACTCCATGGCGCACAAGACGGGCGCTGCCTTCGCAGATTACGGCGCGCACATCATCCACGGCGCCGCGAACGCAATGTATCTTCCCAAGGTCATCGCCTTCAACGCGAAGGATCCTACCGCGAAGAAGCGCTACGGCGTCATCGCGGACTATATGGGTCTCGGCGGCAAGAACGACGACGAAAAGGTCGCGCTCCTCATCAAGTATCTGCGCAAGATGAACGACGACCTGAACATCCCTCACTGCATCAAGAACTACGGCGCGGACAGCTATCCCTGCGAGCAGGGCTTCGTCCCCGAAAAAGTATTCCTTGAAAGACTCCACGATATCGCGGTCAATGCCATCGGCGATGCCTGCACGGGTTCCAATCCCCGTCAGCCTTCCGTCGAGGAGATGGAAAAACTTCTCAAGTGCTGCTACTACGATACGGAAGTCGATTTCTGATCGGAAAAAGAATGATCCCGGGCGTTCTGCCCGGGATCTTTTTGTATAAAAAAACCCCGGATAGTCCGGGGGTTCAGTAGAGGCTTATGCCGATGAGTAAAGAGGACGCATGAGCAATCAGCAGACAAGCCCCCTTTGTGCAAAGGGGGGAAGGAAAGGGGGGATTGTAAAAGTTAGGGAATAGAGGAGCGTTCAGAATTAATAGGAAGGCTTTTGCAACGACAAACAATCCCTCAGCCTGAACCATGCGGTTCAGTCAGCTCCCTTTACACAAGGGAGCCTGCAATGCGGAAAAAGCCCGCGAGGCGGGCGGCAGAAGATAAGCGCAGCGACTGGCAGATCGACAAATGTGCGCGAGGCGCACGAGCTAGTAGTCAGGGGCTATGCCCGCCCCGCGTTTGGCGGCACGAGCCGCAGGCGAAGTATAATGAAGACCCACCAGCTTAGCTGGTGGGTTACTTTTTATGGGAATGCCGCAGCGCCTATTCGTAAAAAGCGTGCTTTGTTACAGTTTTTTGCCGCAATGTCCGCAGAATGCGGCATCTGCGCTGACTTCCTCTCCGCAATACGGGCACGCTTTGGTGAGCGGCGCGCCGCATTTTTCGCAAAAACGCAGTTCCGCATCGTTTTTTGCGCCGCAATCGGGGCAGATCTGCGTTTCCCGCACCGCGTGGGCAACCGCGTTCACGGCGGGGGTGAGCTCCTCCGCCGCCTCGTTCACGACGGGCACGCTCTCGTTTTTGATGTAGGTTCCGATCTCCTTGCGGAATCCGAACATGAGCATGGAAACGCCGATGGTGATCATGGGCAGACCTATCATGAGCATCCAGAAAAGAGAGGGGAATTCTTTTCTTCCGATCGAGGAAAAAAGGCTCACAGACCCGAGAACGGTACACGTCAGTCCGCCGAGCAAGAGTACGATTCCGATGACTTTCAGTCCGCGTTTTGTCAGATTGTGCTTTTTCTTTTCGGGATCCTGCATATATTTTGCCTCCGTAGTTCCTATTATCGCATGAACGGCGGCAAAAGTCCAGCGAATTTCGCTATTTTGATGCGTTCAGTCCCGCTTCACGGAAGAATTTTTCGTTGTGCAGAACGGCCGGATGATCCGGCGCGAGCTGTGCGGCGCGGCGATGGCATTCATACGCCTGTTCCCGCTGACCGAGCGCCCAATGGCTGCACACCAGTCCCAAAAGCGGAAACAGGGTGCGCGCGGGCACGTCGTCGAAGTCGCCCTCAGGGGAATGATCGGGGCATCCGAGCGCCGTTTCGTACCAGAAGACCGCCTCGCGGTGGCGTCCTGTTTCGCGGAAAATGCGCCCCGCCTCGCCGCACACGCTCCCGCGCGGCGCACCGTAGGCAAAACTCCGGAAGAGCGCTCCGAGCGCCGCGTTCTTGTCGCCCTTCGCCTCCAGGCAGGCGGCGAGCACCTTGCATGCCTCGATCTTGTTCACGTACCATCCGTCGCCGCCAAGCATCTCTTCCAGGACTGCCTGCGCCTCCGTATACAGGCGGTTATAATAGAGTTCGCGCCCGTAGTAAAACAGGTCGCGCGCGCCGAGCGGCTCCTCTGCGCGCCATTTTTGGTAAATATGCAGATTGCGCGCGCCGCGCGGTTTGTCGCTCCCGAGATGCGTCACGGAAAAATCATCGGATATGACCTTCCCGCGCGGGGTAATACATTCGTGAACGCGTCCCTCCCAAAGCATCCCCGCGCCCCGCCGCACGATGCGCTCGCGGAAGTATATGCACCCGCCATTGACGTATTTGCATACAGCCATGTCCGCGTTCTCCTGTTCGATGCGCGTTTTCAGGCTGCGCAGACGGGGGAGCATGTCTGGGGCGATCACGTCGTCGGCGTCCAGCCACATCGCATAGTCGCCCGTCGCACGCGCGAACGAGTGGTTCCGGGCGGCGGCAAAATCGTCTTTCCACGGAAAGGTATATACCATGTCCGTGTATCGCCTTGCCAGATCGATCGTGCCGTCCGTGCTTCCCGTGTCGGTTATAACGATCTCATCGACCTCTGTTTGTATACTGTCCAGGCAGCGCGCCAGAACCTTTTCCTCGTCTTTTACGATCATACACAGAGATAATTTCATTCTCTTGCACCTCCGCCGTCTTTACAGGATATGATGGAATAGGGGCAATGCGTGCATTGTCCGCTTTACGGCGCTGTTTTGCGCCGATCGGAGGAATAAATATGACGATTTACAAGAGATGTTGTGTGTGCGGCTGTTGCCCGTGCATCTGTTCGGAGCTGTATGCCGTGCGCGTATCTGATGCTGTGGAGGTGCGGAACGGCGGTTCCGGCTGTGTGTGTCCCACGGGTCCCACGGGGCCGACGGGCGCGACAGGTGCAACAGGTGCAACGGGCCCCACGGGTGCAACGGGCGTAACGGGTCCCACTGGTCCCACGGGCGCAACAGGCACGGCAGGTGCAACGGGTCCCACTGGTTCCACGGGCGCAACAGGCACGGCAGGAGCAACGGGTCCCACGGGACCCACGGGAGTAACGGGCACGACAGGTGCAACGGGTCCCACGGGACCCACGGGCGTAACGGGACCGACGGGCGCAACAGGCACGGCAGGAGCAACGGGTCCCACGGGACCCACGGGCGTAACGGGACCGACGGGTGCAACAGGTGCAACGGGCGCGACAGGCGCGACGGGAACGGCGGGAACTTCGGAGCTTCTTTCCGCTTATTCGACGCCGTCGGCGCCCGGTACGGCAGGGAATCCTCTGCTCTTCGATGCGAACGGCGCATCGTCGGGTACGGGTATCACCCATACGGCGGGCAGCGGCGATTTTTCCGTGCTCGAACCCGGTATCTATACGGTTGCATTCCACGGAAATCTTGCGCCCGCATCGGGGGTGAATTTCCCGCTCAATGTTATCCTCGAGCTTCAGCAGGACGGCACTGTCGTCCCCGGGGCGGTTGTCCAGCATACTTTCCACACGTCTCCGGATACGGCCACCGTATCGTTCAGCATGCCTGTTGAGGTAACGGGCACGCCTGCCGTTTTCCGCGTTGTGGGAGAGGGCGGAAACTTTATATACAGCAGCGTAACGCTCTCTGTCTATAAGGTTGCAGATTTGTCTGACTGACGGATATTGAAGGAATTTTGCGGGCAGGGTGATCTGCCTGCAAAATTCCTTGCTTTTTTTTATAAAATGGTGTAAGATAGTTTCGTTCAATTTTGGGATCGCGGCAGACAAGGAACCGTTTTCGAAGAGATTTCATTCGGACGCGCCTGTATGTCCGTGAATCTGCCGTCGTTACAACGAAACGCTTCCGTAGTTAAATGGATATAACAGCCCCCTCCTAAGGGGCCGTTGTGGGTTCGATTCCCGCCGGGAGTACCAAACCCGCACCCCTTGCTTTTGCAGGGGGTGCGCCTTTGGTATTTCAATAGGGGAGGACTAGCCGCACAGGGCGCGGCGGTTCGTCCCGACGCAGTCGGCACGAGGGCGCAGCCCGAAGTATTCCCGCCGGGAGT
>ERZ1090879.386-NODE-386-length-28124-cov-12.500303_pt1 | contig 28124 bp, 22 predicted proteins | sample MGYA00478472_ERZ1090879 | MGnify/ENA primary metagenome ERZ1090879 (study PRJEB33644, sample SAMEA5815723) | chicken gut metagenome | biome: Chicken; feature: Gastrointestinal Tract; material: Caecum | place: Ireland | collected 2019-01-01 | study: A study of the... | reverse complement strand
GTATTCTCGTAGACAACAGCGCTCTTCTATGGTAAAATGTTTGTAGTTCATACAGGTCTCCTTGGCAAAGTTTTGGTTTCGTAACTCTATTTTACCACAGATTTGTATGAACTCCTTTTTTTCTTTCATGTGTTGCACTTAATAGTATAATTCACCTCGCAAAAAAACGCCCGACTGCGCATTTGCGCAGTCGGGCATACTTTACTCTTCCAAATTTAAAAAATTGCATTCTTCCTGTGTCAGTTTCAGGGAAAACGCGGCAATGTTCTCCTTCATGCGCTCGGCGGAAGAAGTTCCCGTCACGGCAAAAGTATTCAGGCCGCAGCAAAACAGCCGCGCAAGGGCGATCTGCGCTACAGTAGCGTCCTTTTCCTTTGCAAGCATTTCGCAGCGGCGCACCCGCTCAAAATTTTCCGCGCACACCTCTGAAAAATATCGCCGCAACCGCTCCGTTACAGGATAAAACCGAGCAAAAGCAGGACGAGGACGCCGGGGATCCCGAACAGACCGCACACCAGCGCCGTCCACCACACGATGGGGATGGAAACGCCGGGAATGAGATTGAGCAGGAAAATGACGCCTATGCCTACCGCCGTATTGACGGCAAATTTTAAAATTGTCTTGACGCTTACTTTAAAGAGTTTCAAAAGGATCGCCAGCACGATAAACGCGCCCACGGCGATCAGCAGAAATTGCAGAATTTCAGACATACGTACCTCCGTTTTGCTGACAGTATGTCCGAAAAATGGCGGATTATGCGCCTTCCCCTTCGTGCAGGCGCAGACAGACGAGGGTGTCCCCCTCCTGCAGACGGGTGGCGCCGTAGGGAATGACGGTATTGCCCGACCTCTTGATCATGGCGATGAGCAAGCCGCGCGGAAGCGCGAGTTCGCGCACCGTTTTGCCCGCCCACTCGTGGCCTGCCCCGAGATATTCCTCGTACATTCCGAATTCCTGCCTGTTTTCAAATTCGGGAGCCGCGGTGACGAGCAGATCGCCCGCACCCACCACCGTCTCCCCGTCGGGAACGATGGTCTCGTCCCCGCGCAGCAGCAGGACGACGAGAAATTCGCGCGGCATGACGCAATCTTTGAGTTTTTTGCCCGCCCACGGGTGGTTTTCCCCCACGACGACCTTGACAAAACTGACCGAACCCTCTTCCTGATAGTCGTTGAAGGTGCGCAACACGTCTCCGCCCGCGGAGAGCATTCCCGCCTTTTTGGAAAAGAAGGGAAGGAGCGTCCCCTGCACGATCATGGACAGCAGGACAACGCAGAAGACGATGGAAAAGAGATCGTACGGCAACGATACCGAGCTGACCGCATACACGGCGAAAACGACGGACGCAACGCCGCGCAGCCCCGCCCAGGAGATGACAAAGATCTGGTTGGCGCGGGCGCGGAAAGGCAAGAGCAGGGCGGACACCGCCGCGGGCCTTGCAATAAGGGTGAGGAACACGAAGATGAGAAGGGCGGGAAGAAGAACTTCCGGTTTAATGAGCCATTCGGGCGTGGCGAGCAGACCCAAAAGGAAGAAAATGACCATTTGGGCAACCCCCGTCAGCACGTCGAAGAAGCGGACGGCGTCCCGTTTTTGCGGAATGTGCGCATTGCCGAGCAAGATCCCGCACAGATACACGGAAAGGTACCCGTTGCCCGCCCACAATCCGGGAAGAACGGAAGGCACGGCATAGGCGACCAGGGCGAGGGCGATGACAAAGATGGTTCCACCCTGCCCCATATTGAAAGAAAATTTTTGCAGGACAAACTTGCCCAAAAAGCCGAACGCGATACCTGCGACAACGCCGAACCCGACCTGTGCGCAGAGCATCCCCACGATCTGCCAGCCGCCGATCGCCTCGGAAACGCCTGCACGTGCCCCCAAAACGGTGACAAAAACCACGGTGAGCATATAGGAAACGGGGTCGTTGGAGCCTGACTCCATTTCAAGCAGAGAGGAAGTTCTGTACCGCAAATTCAGCCTGCGGGTACGCAGAATGTTAAAGACGGAGGCCGCGTCCGTAGAGCAGAGCACGCACCCGATGAGCATACTCTCCGCCCAGCCGATCTTTCCGAAAGGCAGCAGCTGGAACACGGCATACACGCCCACGCCCGTCAGCGCCGCCGTCAGCGCCGTCCCCGCAAAGGAGAGGAGCGCGGCGCGCGCCGCCACGGGGCGCGCTTCCTTGAAGTTTGTGCCGAATCCGCCGTAAAAGATAACGAACACCAGACACACGGAACACACGGCGTTGCCCAGCGAATAATCGGTGAAATTTCCGATCTGCGGGCGCAGGAGCACGCCGAACAGCACCCCCAGCCCGATAAAGAGGAGCAAGGAAGGGATCTTCAGTTTGTCGGTGACGCGGTTGATAAAGACGCAAAAGGCGATGACAACGCCGAGAAGCAGCAAAAGATAGACGTATTCCACGGCGGCACCTCCTTTTTTCGGGCAGCTTTACAGCCGACACGTTCATTGTATTCTTGAAAATATTGTATCATGTCAAAGCGGTTTTCGTCAAGGAGAAAGCCCGCCGCGCGCACAAAAAAAGCGCGCCAAAAAGGCGCGCCGAAAAGCTGTTTACCGTTGCGTTTCCCCCAAATCCCCGACGTAGTCGAGCGCCCTCGCGTTTTCCCCGTAAAAGCGGGTAGCTTCCTCACACAAAATTGCATTGACTTGTTCGGAAAAGACGCGCGCCCGCTCGCGCAGGTTCCCCTCCTCGGGCGGATACACGGCGGGGAGAATGTGCAGGATCGCCTTGGGTTTGCAATGGAAAAATTTGCGCAGTTTCGTCATGCGGAATCCGATAAACACGGGCAGAACGGGCGCGCCGAACTTGACGGCAAAGTGAAAAGCGCCCGCTTTAAAAGGACGGATCCGCCTGTACCCAGGCCAGAGGGCGTGTTCGGGATAGAAATTGATGATCTTGCCCTGCCGCAACAGCGCTTGGATGGCGTTTTGCAGCTTGATCATATCGGGAACGGTGGTTCCGACGGGCAGAAATCCGCCCGCTTTGAATATTTTGCCCAGCCAGCCCTTTTTCATGAGGTAATAAGAGCCCGTATTGAACAAGCGGAAGGGCCCGACGGCATTTTTCAGGAGCAGAGTGTCCAACGTCAGCACATGGTTGCACACGCTGACGGCTCCCTTGCCCTTGAGCGCGCGCAGATTCTTTCTGCCGCGCACCTTTGCGCCGTGCGCAAAAAAATTGATGACGGGGCCGACAACGCTGACCACGCTCAACAGCCAAAGACGGCGGAATTTTTCGCTTGCGCGGCGGGGCAGGTACTCAAAATTCCCGTCGATGGGCTGCGCGTCAAAGGTACGGTGTACCTCGTTCATGTCCACGTCAAACTTGCCTTCGCGCTCCAGTTCCCGCTGGCGTTTCTGAAGGTCGATCTTCACTTATAAGTCCTCCATTTCATCCAACGTCAGCAAAAATCCGGGAATAAACGTCTGCATAAAGTAATCGAGACAGGGCAGTTTTTTTTCGCGAAGTTCCCCTTCTATACTCTCTTTTGCCTTGCGGAATTCCTCGTTGCCCGCCTTCAGTTCTTCCAGGCACTTGACGTAGGCGGAAAGTTTATCCGCCGCCTTGACGAGCTTGTATTCATAGCTGTCCGCATCCGCCTTGACGAAGGGCGCGATCCCGCCGCGCATCTGCGCGGGCAGAAGATCGAGCAACTTGTCGCAGGCGCGGTCTTCCAGCTGTTTGTACGCGCCGTGGATCTCGTTGTTGAAATACTTGATGGGGGTAGGAAGATCGCCCGTCATCACCTCGCTGGTTTCGTGATACAGAGCGTAGAGCACCGTTTTGGAAATATCGGGCGCGTTGCCGCAGATCTCCGTATCAATGACGGCGAGCGCGTGCGCAAACAGCGCCACCTGCTGGGAATGCTCCATGATGTTCTCGTCGCGCGAGGAACGCATCAGCGACCAGCGGCGGATGTATTTCATTCTGTCCAGAAAAGCATAGAAGTTTGACATAACTTTCCCCCTCGGAAAAAGATAAATCTATTGTAACATAAATCTTGTTGACTTTCAATCTCTTTTAGGGTATAATCTGTACCGTAAATTCAAGACGCAACGTTTTTCTTTGGAAAAACTTGTGAATACAACTGAACCGCCGGGGGTGCTGTAAAAGGCTGAGATAATACCCTTTGAACCGGACAAGGTAATGCTTGAACGGAAGATGCAAAGACGATAGATCGGCACGCCCAGAACACGGAGCGTGTTCTTTTTTGCAAAAGAGACGCTTCGGCGTGCGAATACCAAAAGAGCTACGTTCGGCGGGCAAAAGGAGTTTTTATGTTACTCAATCTGCTGAGCTCCTACATTTCCTCGACGGACGAAGGATACGTCTACGAGGACGTATGGACCTCTTACGCAAAGGACGCCCTTTCGGGCGTGCTGCTCTGGCTGGTGGTCGCGCTGCTTGTCGTACTGCTGGCGGTGGGCGTGTTTGTGCGCCTGAAACGGCCCGATTTTCTGCGTACGTATGTAAAATTTGCCATCGCGTTTGCAGCGGGGATCGCCGTCGTCATCGTGACGGCCATGCTCTCTCTGGAATTTTTCGACATGAGCGAAAACGGGTACATTTTCGACCTCGTTCTCTGGCCGACCGTCGCACTCGCCATTGTCATCGTCCTGAGCATTGCCGCCTGCTACATAAGCAGTTTTTATTCCGCAAAGTCCTTTAAAGTGACCCTGATCGTCTGCCTCAGCTTAAGCGTTGCCGCCCTGATCGCGCTCTTTGTCTGCCTCGGCATCTACTTTACCTCGGGCGACGCGGCAAACAACAACTGGGTATCGCAGGAATCCATCAACGGATTGGGGCTGTACCTGTGCGCGGCGGGGCTGGTTGTCGTCATTCTGGCGCTGACCTTCTTCCTCGGCAGAAAGGACCGCAAAAAGTTTGATTCCCGCACCATTTCCTATGCGGCCGTGTGCATCGCCATGAGCTTTGCGCTCTCCTACATTCAGCTGTTCACGATGCCGCAGGGCGGTTCGGTGACCCTGGCAAGCCTGCTCCCCCTCATGATCTATTCTTATATGTTCGGCGTGAAGAAAGGCGTCTTTGCGGGATTTATTTACGGCATTCTGCAGGCACTGCAGGATCCCTGGCTCATCCATCCCGCGCAGTTCCTCCTCGACTACCCAGTTGCGTTTGCCACCATCGGACTTTCCGGAATGTTCCGCAACGTGAAAGCGTTCCAGGGCAAGCCGCAGCTTGCCGTAGCGCTCGGCGGCATTGTGGCGTCCGTGCTCCGCTTTGCCTCCCACCTCTTCTCTGGCGTTTTTGCCTTCTCCGAATATGCGGGAGACCAGAACCCCTGGATCTACAGCCTCGGCTACAACTCTTTTGTCTTTATCGACATTGCCATCGTCATCGTCGTTGCGATCGCCGTCTTTTCCTCCAAATCGTTTATGGCGATCGTCAACAAATACAATTCCGAGCTTCCCAAAGAAGCACCGCAGGAGTAACAAAAAAGCAGGACGTTGTCCTGCTTTTTTGACGATTTTGCGGGCGCACGGACGTGCGCCCGCTTTTTTTACATTGTTTCGTCGTTGCCGCCGTAGCCGTATTCTTTGAGAAGGTTTGCCTTGTCCCGCCAATCGTCCTTGACCTTGACGTACGCGGTGAGCATCACCTTTGCCCCCAAAAATTCCTCCATGCTCTTGCGCGCAAAGGAGAGCGTCTCTTTGAGCGCCTTCCCCTGCTTTCCGATGAGGATGGCCTTGTGGTTCGCCTTTTCGCAGATGATGTCCAGGTCGATGTCGTAAATGTTTCCCGTCTCCCGCTTTTTGAAGGTGTTGACGAGGATGGCAACGCCGTGCGGGATCTCCTTGTCATACTTCAACAGGATCTTTTCGCGCATGATCTCGGCGATCATGAATTTTTCGCTCTTGTCCGAAAGTACGTCGTCGGGGAACAGCTTTTCCCCTTCGGGCAGCTTTTCGGCAATGGCGGCTTTCAGCTTTGCAATGTTTTTGCCGCGGCGGGCGGAGACGGGCAGAATGTCGCATTCGATGCCCTCTTCGTACAGTTTTTTCACGTCCGCGGGGATATTCTCTTCGGGCATTATGTCCGTCTTGGTGTAAGCGATCATCATGGGGATCCCGAACCCGAGATAGTGCTTCATCAGAGAAATGTCCGATTCGGAAACGCCCTTATGCCCGTCGTGAACGTACAAAATAAGTTCCACGTCCTTGGCGGACTGTTCCGCCGTGCGCATCATCACGTCGGACAGGGCGGTTTTGGATTTATAGATCCCGGGCGTGTCCACGAAAGCGATCTGCGCGTTTTCCTCGTTGAGAACGCCGAGAATGCGGTCGCGCGTGGTCTGCGGTTTGGGGGAGACGATGGCGACCTTTTCCCCCACCAGTACGTTGACGAGGGTGCTCTTGCCCGCGTTGGCTTTGCCGATGACGGCGACAAATCCGCTCTTCATTGCGCGTCCCTCCCCAGGTTCATGGCGGAGAGGATGCGCTCCTCGCGCTCGCGCATCAGCGCTTTGTCCGACTCCTCTTCATGGTCGTAGCCGAGCAGGTGGCACAGCCCGTGTACGGCGAGATAATAGACCTCGCGTTCCAGGGAATGGCCGTATTCCTCCGCCTGCTGCGCGGCGCGCTGACGGCAGATGACCACGCTGCCCAAAAAGAGATTGCCCTCCTCGTCCGTATCGAAGGGAAAATCCGCCTTGCGGATGGGCTTGCAAAAGATATTTTCCAAATTGGGGAAGCTGAGCACGTCGGTGACGGCATCCTTGCCGCGCGTGCTCGCGTTGAGGGAACGGATCCCCTCCTCGTCGGTAAAGACGAGTTCCATGCACAAGGTGGCGTCCGTATCCACGTCCTGTGCGCCGAATTGTTCGAGAAGAGAGACGTCGAAGTCCTCGTCCTCGCACTGTACGATCAGTTTACGCATTTTCTTTGGTGTTCTCCTCTTCCGTTCTCTTGAGTTTGAGTTTTGGATACTGCACGCGGCTGTGATATACGCCCGTCAGACAGGACACGATGGTCGATTTGATGACCGCGAGGTCTTTCATGGTGATGTCGCACTCGTCAAACTGATCGAGGTCCATGCGTTCCTCGATGATGTCGCGCACCGCCCCTTCCACCTTTTCGGGGGAACGGTCGGGCAGAGTGCGGGAGATGGCCTCGCTGGCGTCCGCGATCATGATGATCGCGGCGATCTTGGTCTGCGGCTTGGGGCCGCCGTAAGAAAAGTCCTCGATGTTCAGGGCGCCGTCCGTCATTTTCAATGCCTTGGCATAGAAATACTTGATGGGCATGGTGCCGTGGTGCTGCACGGCGACGTCCGCAAGCGCCTTGGGCAGGCGCCTGTTGAGAATGAGTTCGTACCCGTCTTTGGCGTGGGCGCGGATGATGTCCACGGAAAGTTCGGGGGAGAGTTCGTTGTGCGGGTTGTAACCCGTCTGGTTTTCCGTAAAATATTCGGGCTGGCGCAGCTTGCCGACGTCGTGATAATAAGCGGCGGCGCGGGCGAGCGCGGCGTCCTCCCCCAACGCGATGGCGCACGCCTCCGCGAGGTGCGCGACCACGATGGAGTGGTTAAAGGTACCCATGGCGCGCTCTTTGAGTTCGCGCATGAGGGGCGCGTCGTGATCGGTGAGTTCGCGCAGGCGGTAATCGGTGATGCAGTTGAACAGCACCTCGAACACGGGCAGAAACGCCATAAACAGGACGGAGGAAAGTACCCCCGCTTCCAGCCCGAAGAGCATGAGATAGACGACCGCGCCGCCCCGGCTGTATTCGAGACAGGCGATCATAGCGACGATGGGAATGCTCACCGCAAAGCCGCTCAGAAAAGAGCGGATACGCGTCTTGACCTGACTGCCCACGAAAATGCCGACCATGCCCGCCGAAAACGCCATCAGCGGCGTGGCGCTGAGCGCGATGGGATAGGCGTTGATCTCGCTGAAATTGGTAAAGCTGTCGATGGAAAACATCATCACGGCAAAGATGCTGTTGAGAAAGATCGCATCTCTGCGGCTGAGAAGCAGGAGCGCCAGAAGCGCCAGAAGCGCCACAGGCCGCGAATAGACGTTGAAGAAATACCCGAACAGATAGCAGGTGAGCAGGCAGATATCCAGCATGACAAAGATCAGCCAGATGTTGCGCGTGGAGGCGAGCATACTCTTGTCCTCAAAAATATAGTAAAAATAGATGGTCAGACAGAGTATGAAAATGCTTGCCAACAGGTAAATGACAACGTTGTAGTGCTCTTTGACGTAATTTGTGAAGCTCTCCCCCTCGATGGCGAGCGTGTTCATCCAGATGAACAGCGCCACCAACAGGAGCAGGATCAGATAATTGAAGAGAAAGGCGAACACGCTCTTCACGCATTCGACCTTGCCGAACGTCCTGCGCTCGGCGGAATCCGCGTACCTCATTTTTTTCCTCCGCTGTTCTGGCGCGCACTTTCACGCTCGTATGCGCGCACGATCTCCATGACGAGCGGGTGACGCACCACGTCCTTGGCGGTGAGCGTGACCGTCTCGATCCCCTCAATGTTTTTGAGAATGGAAATGGCGTGTTTGAGTCCGCTCTTCTTGCCTTCGGGCAGGTCGATCTGCGTGACGTCGCCCGTGATGACCATTTTGCTGCCGTCCCCCATGCGGGTGAGGAACATTTTCATCTGTTCGGTGGTGGTGTTCTGCGCCTCGTCCAGAATGATAAAGGCATTGGAGAGCGTTCTGCCGCGCATATACGCGAGGGGCGCGATCTCTATGCTGCCCTTTTCCATGAGTTTGAGATAGGTCTCCATGCCGAACATTTCCTGCAAGGCGTCGTACAGCGGGCGCAGGTAAGGGTCGACCTTGGTCTGCAGATCGCCGGGCAGAAAGCCGAGCTTTTCGCCCGCTTCCACCGCGGGGCGGGTGAGAATGATCTTTTCCACCTGCTTCCCCTTGTACGCGCTGACCGCCAGGCAGACGGCAAGATAGGTCTTGCCCGTTCCCGCAGGCCCCACGCCGAACACGACGGTGTTCTTTTTGATGGCGTCCACGTATTTTTTCTGCCCCACCGTCTTGCACTTGATCTGCTTTCCGCGAGAAGTGATCGCCACCACCCCGCTCATTACCTGCTCGATGCCTTCGAGGTTGCCCTCCCTTGCAAGTTCGATGCAATAGACGATGCGGGACTTGTCCACACTCTCCCCTGCGCGGATCAGCTTCAAAATGCCTTCCAGCACCCGCGCGGCGAGCGTGACGTTATCCTCGTCCCCCGAAATTTTTAAAAGAACACCTTCCACGGACGCCTGCACGCCCAGCTCCCTCGTCACGATGTTCAGATTTTCGTCAAAGGTGCCGAGCAGCTTCTGCATATCGTCCAGGTTGCCCGCGTCGATGGTGATTTTTGTCTGTTCCATTGTACATCCTTCCGCCCGCAGATGCGGGCTGTTATTACTCGTTTTCTCCGAAATTCACGCCCATCCGCAACAGATATTGCAGCCGCACGGTGTAGAGAAATTTCCCTCCGCCGCCTGTCAGCGCAACTTCGTACTTTACGGGAGTACCGCCGCTGAGAAAGACCGCCTTTGCCACGGCGCGCGCCTTTGCGCCCTGCGCGTCCCCGCACGCATACGTGTACACGCCCTCGCACAATAATACCGCGCGCGCGACGGCGAAGGATTCTCCCTCCCCGCAGTCCGCAAGCTTCTGCCCCGCGCTCACCTTTTCGCCCTCTTGCACGAGCGGCACGCCGCGCAGGACGGTGAGTTCCTGCAACACCCCGTCGCAGGGGGCCGTCAGCTGAGTTTCCCGCTGCGGAACGGGCGTTTCCTCGCTTTCCTGGAAGGTAACGCGCAAGACGCACCCCTCCTTTTCCAGGGTGACAAACGCAACGCCGGAAAGGCGCATCAGCCGCGCGCGGACGCGCTCGGCAGTTTGCTCGCTGTACGCGGAAAAGAGGTACAGTCCCTCCTCCCGCAGGATCTCCTGCGTCTGCGAAGCGTAGCGGACGCTTCCGTCCACCTCCACCCGCAGCACAAACAGGTTGGCAGCTGCCGCAAGCAGACAGACCAACAGCGCCGCGGCGATCGCGCCGGGCCTTTTGACAAGCTTTTGCAGGCGGCGTTTCAGCCCCACGCTCCCGCATTTGTTAACAGTATAACACGAACCGCGCAAAATTGCAAAAATTTTTTCGCTTTCTTTTGATTTTGCACGGAATTTCAGCTTTCCCGGGGCAATTTTTTGCACGTCGTACACGCTCACACCCCCGTCGCCGAGTTTTTCCAGCGCGCGCAGGGGCATACTCGCGGTCAGTTCGTATTCGTCCAGAAAGACCGGCTTCACGGCGTTTCCTCCGAAATTTCCACCTGCGTCACCTTACCCGAAAGCCACAGATCGCCCAATCCGAAGCGCGCCACGCGCAGATCCTTGCCGCGTACGCACACTTCGCCCCTGCCAGCGCGCAGCACCACCTCCTCCGACGAAAGGCGGACGATCCCCTTTACGTTTTCAAAACAGGCGCACACGCCCGCATACACCACGACCTTTGCCCCGCCCGCCGCGACGTCCGCATTGACGCCCAGCGCTGCGAGTGATTCCTCCGACAATCGCACGGGAATACCCCCTTTTGCGGAAGTTCCGCCCTTTATTGTATGCCGCGGCAACGGCATTTATGCCCGCGTTTGCTTGCAAATAAGAGAACAAAATGCTATAATAAAAGAAAAAAGAGAGGACACGGCTTTCCCCTGCGGAAGTTTTGTCCGACATCGGCGGCCCGAAAAACACGGTCTTACAAAAGCCCTCGGCGTCCCTCTCTTTGCAAAGAATTTTATCTCATTCCGCCGCGATCCGACGTCTTGCGGAGAGGGCGGAAAAGGAGCTGTTATGCCTATCCTGCAATACAAATGCGAAAAATGCGGAAAAAAATTTGAAGAGCTTGTGCAGAAATTTGACGATCCCGTCCTCTGCCCCGACTGCAAGGCGCCTGCCGTACGCGACTGGAGCGGGGAAATGTTTTCCTCTACGGGGAAAAAATCGTCAAAGTGCAGCGGAAACTGCAAAACTTGCGGCGGCTGCCACTGAAAATCGTTCAAAAAAGCGGGGTACGTACCCCGCTTTTTTCTTTTACACGATTGCCGAGCCGTCCATAAAGGACGCGATCACGCCGCTTGCGCCCGCGTTTTTAAAGGCCGCCGCAAGCGTTGCAGGCGTGGCGATCTTCCCCTCGTTCTGTTTATAATATCTCTTCAGCGAGGAAAAGAAAGCGCGTTCCCCCACCGCGTCGCGCAGGGCGTCGAAGAGGAGCATCCCCTTGTCGTACGCGATGACGACGTATTCGTAGGCGCCGTATTCGGACAGGGGGCGGTTCATGCTGGTATCCGCCTCCCCGAACACCTTTTCCTGCACGGACACGAGCGCGTTGCAGGCGGAATGCGCCATTTTCAGCCGATCGGCGGCGCTGATCCCGTAGCCGTCGTACTCGGAAAAGAAGAGATAGCAGGAATACTCCGCCAATCCCTCGTCCAGAAAGGCATACTCGCACTCGTTGTTGCCCACGGCGGCGTACCACCACTGGTGCGCCGTTTCATGCACCGCCGTGTACAGCAGATCTTCCCGCGAGAGCGCGTCCGAAAGGTACACCAGCCCGGGGTATTCCATGCCCCCGAAACAGAATCCCGTCTGCACGGCCGTATACGTTTTGTACGGAAAATCGCCGAACGTATCCGAAAAATATGTGACACACTCGGACAGGATCTGCAGCGTTTCCTCCGCATTTTCCCCGTCGTAGGCGCAATACAGGATCTGCACTCCGTCCGCCTGCGTCTGATACACCTCGTATTCCTCCCCCAGGACAAGGGCAAAATCGCGCGCGTTTTCCAGCTTGTAGCGATAGGTGACAAAGAGCCCTTCCCTCGCCGCGGAAACCGTCTGTCCCGAACTTGCCGCAACGTATTTTTCATCCGTTTTCAGGGTCACGTCGTAGTCGGCACATTCACTGTAAAAGGGGTCGCCGTTGGAGGAATAAACGCACTCGTAGAAGCCTTTCCCCTCCTCGTAGGCGCAGAGAACGGGATAAAAATTTCCAAGATTTACCGAACGCTTTGCAACGCCCGTCCTGTGTTCCACCTCGGCGAGCGTCAGCCGATATTCCACGGTAATGCAGGCGCTCTCTTCGGGAAACACTTCTTCGGACAGCTCCACGCGCAAAATGTTTTCGTCCTCGCCGCCGACTTCCCACCCCTTGCAGGGGGACACGGAGAGAATTTCCATTTGCCCGTAACTCTTTCCGTTATAATAAGCGGAAGCATTGGAGGCAGTGAGCGGCGGATATTCCGCCCCCTCGCGGTAGGCGTTTCCGTACAGATTGAAAGAAAGCGAAGAAAGGGCCGTTTCCTGATTGTTATAAAAGGTAAACTGCATGGCCGCCTCCAGCGTGTTTTCGGAAAATTGCGCGGAAATCTGATATACGTTCCTCTGTTTTTGCGGCGAACAGCCCGCAACCAGCGGGATCTGCAACAGCAGCAGAAGCACGGTCAGCCACAGGGAAAACTTTCTCATGAACCATCACCTCGCCCTATTCTATGCTCGCGCGGCGGCAAGTATTCCCCGAAGCGGTAAGCAAACTGAGGTGCGCTTTTCCCATACTTTCAAAAACTTGTTTCTCCCCTATCGGACAAAATCAAAAAAGCGGAGCCGCAGCGGCTCCGCTCTTTGATTTATTTACTGATTTTTCCCGCAGCAGTTTTTATACTTTTTGCCGCTGCCGCAAGGGCAGGGATCGTTTCTGCCGGGCGTCTTGTTGGATTTCACCGTGGGGCGGGAAGTGCCGTCCGAGGAATTGGTGACGAGCTGAGCGGGATCGGGCGCGGAGATGGGTGCGACAAACGGAGCGCCTGTGACCTCCTCTTCCGCGGGTGCGGGCTTGGGCGCCGCCACCGGCTGAACGGTGGGACGGTTGACCTCGATGCGCACTTTGAGAAGCAGGGCGATGGTGTTGTTCTGGATGCGCTCGATCATCTCGTCGAACATTTCATAGCCTTCCTGCTTGTAGGCGATGACGGGGTCCGCGTTGCCGTATGCGCGCAGGCCGATACCCTTGCGCAGCTGATCCATCGCGTCGATCTGGTCGATCCAGTTGCGGTCGACGTTCATCAGCAGGAAGCGGCGCTCGACGTCCGCATAGTCGATGCCGAGCTCTTCCTTGACCTGAACGATCTTCTCTTCGTAAGCCTTTTCCGTGGCTTTCGTGATCTTTTCGATGGCGGTATCCACATCCCAGCGCGCGAGTTTTTCGGGCGTGATGTAGTGCGTGCCTTCGGGGAGCAGTCTGTTTTCCAGAGCGCGGTTGAGCGCTTCCGCATCCCACTTTTCGGGCATTTCGTCGATATTGACCGCCTCGGAAATCACCTTTTTGACAAAATCGGGGATATACTTGACGACCTGTTCGTGCACGTCTTCCCCTTTGAGGACCTTCATGCGCTCCGCGTACATCACTTCGCGCTGTTTGTTCATGACGTCGTCGTATTGCAGGACGTTTTTACGGATACCGAAGTTGCGGCCCTCGATGGCTTTCTGCGCGTTTTCGATGCCGCGGGAAAGCATTCTGGATTGCAGGCAGGTATCTTCATCCTTGCTGAAAATGCTGTAGATCTTTTTCAGGCGCTCGCCGCCAAACCTCTTGATGAGGTCGTCTTCCAGCGAGATGAAGAAGATGGACACGCCGGGGTCGCCCTGACGGCCGGAACGGCCGCGCAGCTGGTTGTCGATACGGCGGGATTCGTGACGCTCGGTACCGAGGATGCACAGGCCGCCCGCTTTGACGACTTCCTGTTTTTCCGCATCCGTCTCTGCCTTGTACTTGTCGTACAGTTCGTCGTACATGGCGCGGTATTTGAGGCGCTCCTCCTCCGCTTCGCCCTGCAGTTCCGCATACGAAGTGGCGAGTTCGATCTTGTCGTGTTCCACGCCCTCTTCGCGCATACGCTTTTTGGCGAGATATTCGGGGTTGCCGCCCAGCAGGATATCCGTTCCGCGGCCCGCCATGTTGGTGGCGATGGTCACGGCGCCCAGACGGCCCGCCTGCGCGACGATCTCCGCTTCGCGCTCGTGGTTCTTTGCGTTGAGGATGTTGTGCTTGATGCCGTTTTTGCGCAGCATCTTGGCGATCTCCTCACTCTTTTCGACGGTAGCGGTACCGATCAGCAGCGGCTGCCCCTTTTCGTGGCGCTCGGAAATTTCGCGCAGCAGGGCGCGCTTTTTGCCGTCCACGGTAGGATACACGGCGTCAGGCATATCCTTGCGGATGACGGGCTTGTTGGTGGGGATCTCCAGAACGTCCAGAGAGTAAATGGTACGGAATTCCCCTTCCTCCGTCTTTGCGGTACCCGTCATGCCCGAGAGCTTTTTATACAGACGGAAGAAGTTCTGGAAGGTGATGGTGGCGTACGTCTTGTTTTCGTTGCGGATCTTGACCCCTTCCTTGGCCTCGATCGCCTGGTGCAGACCGTCCGAATAGCGGCGGCCGATCATCAGACGACCCGTAAACTCGTCCACGATGATTACTTCGTCGTCGTTGACGATGTAATCCTCGTCGCGGTGGAAGAGCTTGTGCGCTTTGAGCGCCTGCTGGATATGGTGGTTGAGGGAGGCATTTTCGATGTCGCCCAGGTTATCTATCTTAAAGAAGTGTTCCGCTTTGGCCGCGCCCTTTTCCGTGATCTGGACGCTGCGCTCCTTGCGGTCGATGACGTAATCCCAATCGCCGTACTTGGCGCCCTTGGCGATGTCGTCGTAGTCGCCGTACTTGGATTCTTCTTCCTCCTCCGGCTCCTCCTGCTCTTTTTTGCGTTTCTTTTTGGATTCCTTATCCTCTTCGCCCTTGCTGCCCTCGTCGTCAAAGCCGCCCGTGAGGGTGCGCACGAACCTGTCCACGCGCTCGTACAGTTCGCTGGACTTGTCGCCTTTACCGGAAATGATGAGCGGCGTTCTCGCCTCATCGACGAGGATGGAGTCCACTTCGTCGACGATGGCAAAGGAAAGTTCGCGCTGGACCATGCGGCGGATGTCCGTCTTCAGATTGTCGCGCAGATAATCGAAGCCGAGTTCGTTGTTGGTGGCGTAGGTGATGTCGCTGTTATACGCTTCGCGCTTGGCGTCGTCGTCCATGCCGGGAACGACCACGCCCACGGTGAGGCCGAGGAAGCGATGCACTTTGCCCATCCATTCCGCGTCGCGGCGGGCAAGGTAATCGTTGACGGTGACGATGTGAACGCCCTTTCCTGCAAGTGCGTTGAGGTATGCGGGCAGAGTGGCGACCAGCGTCTTGCCTTCGCCCGTCTTCATCTCTGCGATACGGCCCTGGTGCAGGGCAATGCCGCCGATGATCTGCACGTGATAGTGTTTGAGTTTGAGCACGCGCCACGCCGCTTCCCTCACGACCGCAAAGGCGTCGTAGAGAATGTCGTCCAGCGTTTCGCCCGCGCTCAGCCTGTCCTTGAGGACCTGCGTCTGCGAGCGCAGCTCCGCGTCCGTCATGACGCTGTATTTGGGTTCCAGCGCCTCCACGCGGTAAGCCATTTTATTCAGCTTTTTTACGCCGCGACGGCTGTCACCGTTAAACAGGTAATTGATGAGTCCCATGTACTGCTCCCCTTCGCCGCAAGAGCGGCGTTACAAATTTTCACTGAACCGCGGCAAAACAGATGCTGCCGCATATTGTTTTTATTTTACTATATTTTGGCGAAAATGTAAAAGATTTTTCGGCGGATTTTCGCAATTTAGCGCGTCTTAACACATTTTTCACAAAGAATCAGGTGTCATCGCGCCGATCGGGCACGCTTGCCGCGGTCAAAACGTACACTCTCGCCGCGCCGGCACGCAAAAGCGCCTGCGCCGCAACGGAAGCAGTGGCGCCCGTGGTGAGAACGTCGTCGATGAGAAGAATGCGCTTTCCCCTGCACTTTGCGCGCTCGTGCACGCGCATACTGCCTCGCAGGTTCTGCGCCCTCTGCTTTGCAGACAGCGTTTTCTGTGCCGCCGTCTCGCGCGTTTTGATGAGGACGTTCCCCTCGAACTTATAGCGGGCAAGCCTGCAGACGGCGCGCGCCAGAAGTTCCGACTGGTTGTACCCGCGCCGTTTCACCGCCTCTTTCGTCATGGGAATGCCGATGACAAAATCCGGAGCTTCAAACTCGGAAAGGAGCGGATACATACACCCCGCAAACACTTCCGCGAGATATTTCTGCCCGTTTTTGAATTGTCTGATCAGGCGCACGATCTCCCCTTCATAGCGGAAGGCGCTGCGCGCCGCGTCGAACGCGGGCATATTTGCCTTGCATTCCAGACAGGCAAGGCAGGGCTGGGGCGTCGCTCTTCCGCACTTGGAACAGATACATTCGTTGTTGAAAGGCAGAAGAGTGAGACAGCGTTCGCAAAAATACGGATGTCCGTACAGGTCCGCGCCGCAGCAGGCGCACACTTTCCCCTTGGGGGAAAGGAGCGATAAAAGATGCGATACAAATCCGTTCATACGCTTTTGTAACGAAAAAAGGGGGACGTGCGCCCTTTTTTCGGACGATACCCCCTTTGTGTTCAGGAAAGATACTGTTTGAGCGTTTGCGCCATGTCCGTCTGTTCCCAGGGGAATTCTTCCCTGCCGAAGTGACCGTAAGCCGCCGTCTTTTTGAAGATGGGCTTGCGCAGTCCCAGCTTGCGGATGATGGCATAAGGGCGCAGGTCGAAATGCTTTTTGACGATTTTGACCAGCTCCTCATCCGAGACCTTGCCCGTGCCGAAGGTGTTGACAAACACGGAAACGGGGTTTGCCACGCCGATGGCGTAGGCGAGCTGAAGCTCGCATTCGTATGCAAGCCCCGCCGCCACGATGTTTTTGCAGATATAGCGCGCCATGTATGCCGCACTGCGGTCTACCTTGGTGCTGTCCTTGCCCGAAAAAGCGCCGCCGCCGTGCGCACACCTGCCGCCGTAGGTGTCCACGATGATCTTTCTGCCCGTCAGTCCGCTGTCCCCTTCCGGGCCGCCGATCTCGAACCTGCCCGTAGGATTGATGAAATATTTCGTGTCCTTGTCCAGCAGAGCGGGATCCACCACCTCGTCGATGACGTATTTTCTGACGTCCTCTTTCAGCTGTTCCTGGGTGACGTGCTCGTCGTGCTGTGCGGAAACGACGATGGTATCCACGCGGACGGGCTTTTTATCCTCGTACTCGACGGTGACCTGCGTCTTTCCGTCCGGGCGCAGGTAAGGCAGCAGTCCCGAACGGCGCACCTGCGCGAGGCGCATGGCAAGCTTTTGCGCCAGAACGGCGGTGAGCGGCATCAGTTCTGGCGTTTCCGCAACGGCATAGCCGAACATCATGCCCTGGTCGCCCGCGCCGATCTGATCGGCGATGTCTCCGCCCGCCTTTCTCTCCATCGAGGCGTCCACGCCCAGCGCGATGTCCGCACTCTGGCCGTGAATGGCGGTGATAACGGCGAGGGAATTGTAGGAAAATCCCTGGCCGTGCACATATCCGATGTCCTTGACCGTGTTGCGCACGATCTTGGAAATGTCCACATAGCAGTTGGTGGAAAGCTCGCCCATCACGAGCACCATTCCCGTGGTGGCGCAGCATTCGATCGCCACGCGGGAATTTTCGTCCTCGGTGAGGACGGCGTCCAGCACCGCGTCCGAGATCTGATCGCACACCTTATCGGGATGACCTTCCGTCACGCTTTCACTGGTAAAAAAATATCTCATTGTCTTCTCCTTTCAATAGAATGGGCAGCTTGTTCCGCCCTGTCCGTTTTCCCGTCTATTATAATATGAAAGGCGCGGCTTGTCAATAATTTCTTTCCGCGTGCGGACAACGCTTTGCAAAATACGGAAAATGTGGTACAATCAGTATATGGAAACAGAGTGCAGGCTCTGCCCCGTGGCGTGCGGGGCGGACAGGACAAAGACAGCGGGCGCCTGCGGCGCCACAGACAAAGTGCGCATAGCAAACTTCGGGCTGCACCCCTACGAGGAACCGTGCATCTCCTGTAAAAACGGATCGGGGACGGTGTTCTTTTCGGGCTGCTCCCTGCGGTGCGTGTTCTGTCAGAACCACGAGATCTCCCGCGCGGCCGTGGGAGAAGTGTACGACGAAGACCGCCTGATCGGGCTCTTCCGCACGCTGGAAGAGATGGGCGCGGAAAACATCAACCTCGTCACCGCTTCCCACTACGTTCCCGTCCTTTTGCGGGTGTTTGCAAAGTACAGGCCGAAGATCCCCGTCGTGTACAACACCCATTCGTACGAGCGCGTGGAAGTTTTGCAGGCGCTGGACAAATACATCGACGTCTACCTGCCCGATCTGAAATACTATTCCCCCAAAGTGTCCCTGCGGTACACGGGCAAGAGCAATTACTTTGAATACGCCTCCCGCGCGATCGGATTTATGGCGCAGAGAGAGGCGGAATTTGAGGGCGAAAAGATGGTGCGCGGGTGCATTGTGCGCCACCTCATCCTCCCCCTCAACGTGCGGGACAGCATCGCGCTCATCGACTGGTTTGCGCAGAAAAAATTCCCCGCATACTTTTCGCTGATGCGCCAGTACACCCCCTGCGGGGAGATCGAAAAGTTCCCCGAATTGCAGCGCAGGATCACCGCCCGCGAGTACGAGGCCGTGCTTTCCCACCTTTTGGAATGCGGGCCGGAACGGGTGTTCGTGCAGGAGAGAGGCGCCGCGGACGAGAAATTCATTCCGAATTTTACCGGCGGCAAAAAACTCTTTTAATGCTGACGGGAAGCGAGCGCGCGGCGCAGTTTGACGATCTTGCGCACGAGCGGCGCCACCTCCGCGGGAGAAGCCGCCGCAAGGCGGTGTTCCAGTTCGGACAGTTTTTCCATTGAATTCTTCATGCCGCAAGTATGCGGATTCGGACAAAAATTATGTTGATAACCACGGAAAACGTACGCTTCGGCTACGACGACAAAATCATACTCGACAACATCTCTTTCGTGATCTCGGAAAAGGAGCGCGTGGGACTGATCGGCGCCAACGGCGAGGGGAAAACCACCCTCATAAAGCTTTTGACGGGCGCGCTCTCCCCCGACGAGGGAAAGATCTATAAAAAGAGCGGGCTGAAAATCGGCGTTCTCGAACAGAACGGCGGGCTGGAAAGCGACAAGACGGTGTACGAAGAAATGCAGTCGGTGTTTGCGGGCGTGTTCCGCGCCATGCAGTCGCTGCGCGACATTGAAAAGAGCCTCGCCTCCGTCCCCTACGGCGGGGCGGAATTTAAAGAGCTCTCCTCCCGCTACGAACAGCTGGAACGCTCCATTGCCGCTGCGGACGGGTACAATACGGACGTAAAAATCAAGACCGTCCTCAACGGAATGGGCTTTTCGCAGATGTACGGGCAGAAGATCTCCACCATGAGCGGCGGCGAAAAGACGCGGCTGAAACTGTGCCGCCTGCTTTTGGAAGAGCCCGAGATCCTCTTCCTGGACGAGCCGACCAACCACCTGGACGTGACTACCCTCTTCTGGCTGGAAGAGTACCTCAAGGACTACCGCGGCGCCATTTTCACCGTATCGCACGACCGCTACTTCCTCGACAGCATCGTCACGAAGATCCTCGAACTGGAAAACTGCCGCGTGACCGCCTTCCGCGGAAACTATTCCAAATACAAAGTGCTCAAAGCGGAAAAGTACGAGCACGATTGCCGCGAATACGAAAAACAGCAGGAGGAGATCGCCGCGCTCAAAGATTATGTGGCGCGCAACATCGTGCGGGCGACAACCGCAAAGAGCGCGCAGTCGCGCGTGAAAAAACTGGAAGCGATGGAACTTCTCGAAAAACCCCTGCCGCCCCCGCGCCCGCCCGTCTTTAGTTTTGAAACGACGCAAAAGAGCGAGGAACGCGCCCTCTCCGTGAGCGGGCTTTCCCTTTCCGCAGGCGGAAAACAGCTGTTTTCCGACGCGGAATTTGAGGTACGTAGGTGCGAAAAGATCGCCGTCGTGGGCGAAAACGGCACGGGGAAATCCACCCTCATCCGCGAACTCGTGCGCGGCAGAAACACCGCCGTGCGCTGGGGAAGGTTCAACAAGATCGGGTACTACGACCAGGAAAACGCCGACCTCGACCCCGAAGAGACGGTGCTCGGCACGCTGTGGCACAAGCATACGGGGCTCAGCCAGACGCAGGCGCGCGCCCTGCTTGCGCGCGCAAAGCTCAGCGACGAGGACATCGACAAACAGGTGAAGAGCCTTTCGGGCGGCGAGCGCGCCAAGCTTGCGCTCGTCCTTCTGGAAGCGGAACAGGCAAACTTCCTCGTGCTGGACGAGCCGACCAACCACCTCGACCTGCTTGCACGCGAGGCGCTGGAAGAGGCGTTGAAAAAATTTGAGGGCACCCTGCTGTTCGTCTCGCACGACCGCTATTTCATCGAACGGCTCGCCGACAAAATTCTGGAGATCGACGGTGGAAAGGTCACACTGCACGCGTGCGGGTACGCCGAGTACACCGCCGCCAGGAAAGCGGCGCAGGAAAGCGCGGAGACGGCCGCAAAAGCCGCAAAGGCGGAAGAAAAGACCGCCGCCAAAGAGAGCGGCTACCGCTCCAAAGCGGAGCGCGCCGAAGAGGCGAAGAAAAAGCTGAAACGCAAAGAGACAGAGGAAAAGATAACGGCGCTCGAACAGGAAATAGACAGCCTGAACGAGGAGATCGCCCGCCCCGAAGTGGCCGCCGATTACAAGATGCTCGGAGAAAAGTGCGCGAGGCTGGAACAGCTGCACACACAGCTGGACGAGGCGTACGCCCTGTACGAAACTCTCCTTGACTGAAAAATACCCCCGCGGCGTTCCGCCGCGGGGGTAATAATTTTATAACGGCGCGCAGAATTTTGCGCGCCGTCCTTTTATTCCTGCGGTTTTTCCTCTTCCTGTACGGGAAGTCTGCGCACAAAGGTGTGCTTTCCCGCCGCAAGCGGAACGCGCTCCTCCCCCGGCAGGGAAAGGTACGCCCCCATCCCTTCGGGGATCTCTGCCGTATAGACGATCTCCCCGTCCTTTACCGCATATCCCGCACCGATTCGGCCGTGCACGCTGTCGTATTCCGCGTGCACGTGCGCAAGCCCCTTGCAGGGACGGGGGCAGATCTCCGCCTTTTCAAAGCCGGGCGCTGCGGCCTCGATGCCCGCAATGCGGCGGTAGACAAATTCCATCACCGAGCCGTACGCGTAATGGTTGTAACTGTTCATCCCGTTGGGGTTGGGCGTGCCGTCGGGCATGAGGGAATTCCAGCGCTCCCAGACGGTGGTGGCACCCATGTCCACTTCGTACAGCCAGCCGGGAAACTGCTCGTTGAGCAAAAGTTTGCAGGCGGTGTCGAAGTACCCGTTGTCCGCCAGCGCGTACATCAAAAAGGTGGTGCCGATAAATCCCGTGGTCACGCGGGTGCCGTGCTTTTTGATGTTTTCGTTCAGCTTTTTCGCGAGATCGCTCCTGTATTTTTCGGGAACGATCCCGAAATGCAGGGCCACGACCTGTGCCGTGACGGTATCGAAGGCGAGTCTGCCCGTCTGCGTAAAGTAGGCGCGGCGCATCTTTTTGAGGTGCGTTTCGTACTTTTTGCGGTACTTTTTCTCCGCCGCTTCCTCTCCCAGAAGTTTCGCCGTATCCGCAACGATCTTCAGCGTATTGGAATGCAGCACGTTGGTCAGAAAATAATTGTCCGTTCTGCCAAAACAGCTGTCCTCTTCCATGATCTCGCGGTCGAGAGCAAGCCAGTCGCCGTACTCATGTCCGCGCGCGACGAGTCCGTCCTCCATCGCCCTTTCCCGCGCGGCGACAAACTTTTTCATGGCCGCAAAGTTTTCCGACAAAAAGGACAGATCCCCGTACATCTGGTACAGCGTCCAGGGAACCATGGTCACCGCGTCGCACCACATGGCGTCCGTACCCTTCCAGCCGAGAATGTCGGGACTGACGTGCGGGATCTTCCCGTCCGCGTCCTGATCGTCGCGCAGCGTTTTCAGCCACTTTTTCATAAACGCGCGGATGTCGTAATTGTATGCCGCCGTGCGGCAGAAAGCGTTGATGTCCCCCGTCCAGCCGAGGCGCTCGTCCCTCTGCGGGCAGTCGGTGGGGACGTCCACAAAGTTGCCGCGCTGTCCCCAGACGACGTTCTGATACAGCCTGTTAAAGCGCGCGTTTTCCGTTTCCAGACTGCCCGTGCGCTTCATGTCCGTATGCCGCACGAGGGCGGTGACGCATTCGGGCGGAAGCTCCGCGCCCTCCAGCTTCATATAACGGAAGCCGTGGAAGGTAAATTCGGGCGAAAGTGTCGCCTCCCCTTTCACGGTGAACGTGTCCGTCGCCTTGGCGGAACGCAGGTTATCCGTGTAGAAATTGCCGCCGACGAGGATCTCGGCAAAGCGCAGGGTGAGCGTCCCCTCAAAGTCCGCCCCCGTTTTGACCTGAACCACGCCCGCGAGGTTTTGCCCGAAATCGTACACGAGTTCGCCGCGCGGAGTGCGGATGACCTGCTTTACGGGCAGGGTCTGCGTCGTGCGGACGGGTTCGCACATCTGCGGAACGAGCGTCCGCTTGTCAAAGCGCAGGGCGACGGGAGTGAGTTTTTTGCAGGGAACGGTGAGATCCTGCGTTTCCCCGTCGTAGATGCCGCTCGTGCGGATATAGCTTTCGCGCGCATTCCAGCCCGTTCCCGTGCAGTCGATGAGTTCTCCGTCCGCAAGAATATCGGCGCACACGGCGGGCTGTCTGCCGTATGCAAATTGTCTGTGCCAGGCGAGCGGGCCGCAGCACCAACCCTCGCTGACGGCAACGGTGAGCAGGTTTTCCCCTTCGCGCACCATGGACGTGACGTCGTATTCCTGCACTTGCAGCATCTTTTGATAGGATGTCCAGCCGGGTGCGAGAAAGGCATCCCCCACGCGTACGCCGTTCAGACGCATCGCGTAAACGCCCTGCGCCGTGGCGCGGACGGTCACTTTTTTTGCATTACGTACCGTAAAATTATGTTCAAGGACAAATGTGTTTGCCCCTTCCTTGACTCCGATGAATTTTCCCTGCAACATACAATTCTCCCTTTCAGGCCCCTTTGGAGCAAAAATCGATAACATTATAACACACACTGCATACAAACACAAGACTGTAACAAAAAAATCGTCGGTGAATTTTTTTATACGAAGAACAGCCCCCGCCGGAAGGCAGGGGCTGTTCCCTATCTATGAGAGAGCTTGTGTGAGCAAATCAATCTTTTTCGGGTTCATCCTGCAAAGCATCGTAACCCGATTCGCCCGTACGCACGCGGACAACGTCTTCCACGTCGTACACGAAGATCTTGCCGTCGCCGATATGTCCCGTATACAGAGCCTTGCGCGCCGTTGCAACCACTTCGGATACCGGCACTTTGGAAACGACCACTTCCACCTTGACCTTCGGCAGCAGATCCATGTCTACCTTTACGCCGCGGTAGTATTCGGACGCGCCCTTCTGTACGCCGCAGCCGAGAACCTGCGTGACCGTGATACCCGTGACGCCGATGGCGGCGAGTGCGGATTTGAGGTCTTCAAACTTGGACTGCTTGGTGAGGATAACGACCTTGGAGAGTTTGGAAGATTCCGAGCTTGCCTGCAGAGCGGGAGCTTCGGCAGGTGCGCTTGCATCGGTGACTACCACCCCTTCCGCAGGGACGGGGACGCCTTCGGGATCCAGCATTTCCGCAGCCAGAGGAACGGCGGCGAAGTCTGCATATGCACTGGGCAGGCCGTGCTCGTGCTTGTCGAGGCCTTCGATCTCTTCCACGCGGGAAGCGCGCAGGCCTACCGTGTGCTTGAGGATATTGAACAGGATGACCATGCAGAAGATGGTCCATGCGGCGATGGCGATGATGCCGATGAGCTGAACGCCCAGCTGAGCAAAGCTGCCCGTATAGAACAGGCCCGTGCTGGTGGAGAACAGACCGCAGGCGATGGTGCCCCACAGACCGTTGCAGCCGTGGACGGCAATGGCACCGACGGGATCGTCCACATGGAACACTTTATCGATGACTTCGACGGCGACGACCACGAGGATACCGGCCACCACGCCGATGAAGAAGGCACCGACGATATCCACCGTTGCGCAGCCCGCCGTGATGGCGACGAGGCCCGCAAGGGAACCGTTGAGCGTCATGGAGACATCGGGCTTTTTGTTTTTGACCCAGGTAAAGATCATCGTCGCGCAAGTTGCGGCCGCGGTTGCCACCGTGGTGGTGACGAGGATCTGCGCAAACTGCGTGATGTCGGCAGCGGCGGCGCCGTTGAAGCCGTACCAGCAGAACCAGAGAATGAACACGCCGAGCGCACCGATGGTGAGGTTATGACCGGGAATGGCGCGCACGTATTTTACTTCTTTGCGGAGAAGGGTGGGCTTGCCGTCCTTATCCAGATACTTGCCCCAGCGCGGCCCGAGGATGAGCGCGCCGATGAAGGAAGAAATACCGCCGACAAAGTGAATGAGTGCGGAACCGGCGAAATCGATGAAAGTAACGCCGAGGATCTCTTTGGACAGCCAGCCGCCGCCCCATGCCCAGTGCGCCTCGATGGGATATACCACCGCGCTGATCACCAGCGAATAGATGCAATAAGAGAGGAACTTGGTGCGTTCTGCCATGGCGCCCGAGACGATGGTGGCCGTCGTTGCGCAGAACACGAGGTTGAAGAAGAAGGTGGACCAGTCATATCCGGCAAAATCCGTAAAGAGGCCGAGGTTGGGGATACCCACCAAACCGAACAGCGCATCCTCGCCCATCAGCAGCCCTGCGCCGAGGAGGACGAACACGATGGTGCCGAGACAGAAGTCCATCAGGTTTTTCATGATGATGTTGCCCGCGTTTTTCGCACGCGTGAAGCCCGTTTCCACCATGGCAAAACCTGCCTGCATGAACCAGACAAGTATGGCGCCGATTAGATACCATACGCCTGTCGAACCATAGATATCCATAATTTTACTCCTTTATGACGAAATACAATAAATTTTAACAAAAGAAAGGGCGCAGAACAGGAAAAAGGCTTTTGGGAGGCTCCCCCGCAGGGAATGGCCCGCCTTTATGTTCCGCGCCGTTGCGTTTTTGTTTTTCGGCGGCTTGCGCCGCGTTCCCGCGCCATAGGCGGGAGGTATATTTGCTCCGCGCCCCGCCCTTGCGGGGCGCGGAAAATTTCATTACACGCTGAAGAGAATGTCGCCGTAGGTCGGGAACGGCCAATATTTCTTGGCGGTGTTCACTTCCATGTCGTCGGCGTATGCGCGCATCTCCTGCATGACCGGAATGATCTTATCCGCAAAGAAGTGCGCGATCTCTTCCGCACCGGAGAGTTCCTTGACTTCCACGAGCAGTTTTTCGATCTCCCCTGCCTTGAAGTACATTGCCTCGTTGGAGGAAGAGAGTTTTTTGACGAGCTCCTCTTCCGCCGCGCTGGAAATTTTGAGGGCCTTTTTGTCCTGGATGGACTTGCAAAGGTCTGCGATGTAGGCGTTGACGGCGGGGAAGATGTCTTTCTTGCCCATTTCGATCATGGTCAGCGCCTCGATGGTGAGCACCTTGCCGTAGTTTTCCAGCATGATGTCCGTACGGGACTCCACTTCGCGGCGGGTGAACACGCTGTTGCGCTCGAAGAGTGCGATATTTTTCTCATCGGCGAAATGAGGGAGCGCCTCCGCGCTGTTGCGCAGGTTCAGAAGGCCGCGGCGCTTAGCCTCTTCCGTCCATTCTTCCGTGTAGTTGTTGCCGTTGAAGATGATGCGCTTGTGCTCGCGGATGGTGCGCGAAACAAGCTCGTGCAGGGCGGCGTTGAAATCCTTGGCGCCTTCCAGTTCATCGGCGAACTGGCGCAGCTCGTCGGCAACGATGGTATTGAGAATGATGTTGGGGCCTGCGATCGAGAAGGTGGAACCGAGCATACGGAACTCGAATTTATTGCCCGTAAACGCAAACGGAGAAGTACGGTTGCGGTCGGTCGTATCCTTGGGCAGATCGGGAAGGGTGTCCACACCCAGCTTCATCATCTGCTTGCCCTTGCCGTTGTATTTTGTATCGTGTTCGAGCGCGTCGATGACCTCTGCCAGCTCGTCGCCGATGTACATGGAGACGATGGCGGGAGGCGCTTCGTTGGCACCAAGACGGTGATCGTTGCCCGCGCTTGCCACGGACAGACGCAGCAGATCCTGGTATTCGTCCACCGCTTTGACGACGGCGAGCAGGAAGGTAATGAACTGGCTGTTTTCGGCGGGCGTGGAGCCGGGATCGAGAAGGTTGAGGCCCGTATCCGTGCTCATCGACCAGTTGTTATGTTTGCCCGAACCGTTGACGCCTGCAAACGGTTTTTCGTGCAGCAGGCAGTACAGTCCGTGTTTGGTGGCAACTTTTTTCATCGTCTCCATCATCAGCTGGTTCTGGTCGGAAGCCACGTTGGTGACGGTGAAGATAGGCGCAAGCTCATGCTGTGCGGGCGCGACTTCGTTGTGCTTTGTCTTGGCGAGAATGCCCAGTTTCCACAGCTCTACGTCGAGATCGTGCATGAACTCGCTGACGCGCGTCTTGATGGGTCCGAAGTAATGATCTTCCATCTCCTGTCCCTTGGGAGGCTTTGCGCCGAACAGCGTTCTGCCCGAAAAGACGAGGTCTTTACGCGCATCGTACATTTTGCGGTCGATGAGGAAGTATTCCTGCTCCGCGCCGACCGTGGGGAACACCTGCTTTGCCGTGGTGTTGCCGAACAGGCGCAGGATACGCAGCGCCTGTTTGTTCAGGGCGCGCATACTTTTCAGAAGCGGAGTTTTCTTATCCAGCACTTCCCCGCTGTAGGAGAAGAATGCCGTAGGAATGCACAGCGTGCCGTCCTTGATGAATGCGAAAGAAGTAGGATCCCATGCGGTATAGCCGCGCGCTTCAAACGTGGCGCGCACGCCGCCGCTGGGGAAGGAAGAAGCATCCGGCTCGCCGACCACCAGTTCTTTGCCGGAAAAGTCCATGATGACTTTGCCGTCCTTGGTGGGAGAGATAAAGCTGTCGTGCTTTTCCGCCGTGATCCCCGTCATCGGCTGGAACCAGTGCGTGTAGTGGGTGGCGCCCTTTTCTACCGCCCAGTCTTTCATGGCGTTGGCTACGACGCCCGCAATGCCTGCGTCCAGCGGCGTACCTTCGTCGATCGTCTTTTTCAGCGATTTGAAAACTTCTTTGGGAAGTTTGTCCTGCATCACCTGCAGATTGAATACGTTCTCTCCAAAAATCTCGGGAACTTTGATCATGGCGATTCTCCTTTGCCCTTCGGCTCTCTGTATGATAGACAAAAGGCACTGTGAGTAGATGACGAATCACATTACTCACAGCGCCCTTGCTGTTCTTATGGTTCCATTATATGAAAATGAAATTCATTTGTCAAACAATTTTTACAAAAATAAAATATCAGGAAAATTTATAGTATTTATTACAAAAACAGTGTGCTTTTTTTCATCAACTTGACATTTGTCCCATACAATAGTATAATAAGAATATCAAATATTTGATAAGGAGAAAACAAACATGGCAAAAAAAAGCGATTATTTCGGTCTTGACTACATTGTCAGCCTGATCCTCGCGATCATTCCTGTCACCTCTCTCGTCTGCGGATTTATCACCCGTCTGATGGACGGTAAAATTGTCGCAGCGATCCTGCGCATCCTGTTCGGCTGGAATATCGTCTGGATCCTCGACCTCATCTTCATGATCTTTTCAAAGCACATTTTCAGGATCCTGCCCGTCTGATCTCTTTCCCGCCCGCCTTTGCGGACGGGATTTTTTTGCGCTTTGCGCCCCCTGCCGCCCTTACGAGGCGGAGTTTCTTTCCCGCCCGCTTTCGCGGACGGGATTTTTTTGCGTTCACCCCCTGCCGCCCTTACAAAACGGAGTTTCTTTCCCGTCCGCATTTTGCGGACGGGATTTTTCTTTCGCGCTTTCGGGCAGGCTCCCTCCCCTTTTGCCCTTTGCGGGAGAGTTTCCTCTGTTTTTCGCGCTCAGGAAAACCTGTAAATGAGGAGAGGTGGGGGGGGGGGGGGGGGGGGGGGGGGGGGGGGAGAGAAAAAAAAAAAAAAAAAAAAAAAAAAAAAAAAAAAAAAAAACAAAAA